>Ga0209768_10003186_pt1 | contig 9999 bp, 5 predicted proteins | sample LauGreSBDMM110SD_3_FD_187564 | JGI IMG/M metagenome (GOLD analysis project Ga0209768, IMG submission 187564) | Freshwater lake microbial communities from Lake Michigan, USA - Sp13.BD.MM110.SD (SPAdes) (version 2) | ecosystem: Environmental > Aquatic > Freshwater > Lake | place: Lake Michigan, USA... | reverse complement strand
ATGCAGAGCGTGCGCGCGGATCGGCTTATCCGTGTTGGTTCCGTGTGATCGGTGTGATCCGTGTTCTGGCGGTTGTCGATCTTGCGGAATCACCACCACTGGTGCCGCCGACGGTGCCGCCGACGGATCGCAAGCCGGTCGGCAAGCCGCCTACCGTGCGGGATGGAACAAGAAGTAGTCGTAGGCGGCGCGTGCCGCCTGGGCAATCGCTCGTTCCTGCTCGGGTCCGTCCTTGGTCGACTGTTTGACGAAGGCCGTCACGATCAGATGCCCTCCCCCGCCCGGGAGTTCGATCACCCCGATATCCGCCGCCACGCCGAGCCCTAGGGTCCCGGTCTTGTGGGCAACCCGTACGTCCGGCGGCAGCAGCCCCTTGATCCGAGCCTGACCGGTTTGGCACCGATACATGATGTCTATCAACAGCGCCGTGCTCTTCGAACTGAGCGCCTCCCCGCGCCAAATCTTCCGGAGTAGCGCGGCCATGCCTTTCGGGGTGGCCGTATCCCGCGGGTCCCGGTAGAACGCCTCGACCGCGGCTTTCCGCTCGTCCTCGGTCACTTTCCGGGAGAGCTCCCCAAACCCCTTCGGGGTCAACTCAGACTCCGGCGGCAGGTTCCGAACCCCGACCGCGTCGGCGATCAGCGCGACGGTCGGCCGGTCGACGGAAATTCCCGACACACCGAGGGCCCGGAGCCGGGCGTTCACCAGGTCACCGCCGCCCGCCAATCGCAGCAGGATGTCGGTGGCCGAATTGTCGCTGATCAGCAGCATGAGTTCGAGCAGATTCCGAACCGAGAGCGACACGCCAGGATCGTCGAACAGACTGGTCAGGGTCCCGCTGCCGGGGTGCAGATCGCTCGGCTTGAGCGTCACCATGCTGTCGAGGCGGAGTTTCCCCTGGTCCACGAGGGTCAGGAGCTGGACGGCCACCGGCACCTTGAAGCTGCTCGCCATCGGGAACCGGTCGTCGCCACGTACGTAGAGCTCCCGGCCGGTTTCGAGGTGATGAATCCCGATGCCGAGGATGCCGCCGGAGATCGGCGCCACCCGGTCGATCTCGGCGGACAGGAGGTCGAGTCGATCCTGGGCCGCGAGGGGCCCGCCAAGGATCGACGAGAGGAGGAGCGCGGTGAGCATCCGCATGGTTCGTTAGTCCTAGGAAGGGTTGGCCCCAATGGTGGATGCTGGAGGTGATCCAGGCATCCATTCCGCTCTTTTCCGCGCTCATCGGCCTCGGAGCTCTGCTGACGCCGCGCTTCTGTCATGCTTGTGCTCGGCTAGGATCGTGTGCACAATAGTGTATTCAAACTGCAGTTTTTTCGTATGGCAAGGTCGACGCCGATGTGCCGGCGAGTGTTGGCGCGACCGAGGTACGGCTTCATCCACACTACCACAGGAGTGGTCATGCTCTGGAATCTCGGCCGCAAGGTATGCCGGGCTGTCGTGCTGACTGCACTTGGAGCGTTGACGCTTCAGGCGCAGGGCGCGACGGGTCGCATCACGGGACGCATCACGGACAAAGAGGGCGGCACCCCCGTCGACGGCGCGCAAGTGCTGGTCGAGGGCACGAACGTCGGCGCGCTCACCGCGGCCGACGGCCGGTTCACGGTCACTGGCGTCCCCGCCGGTTTGCACCAGATCCGCATCATTCGGATCGGGTATCAGTCGGCGCGTCTGGAAACCACCACGCGTAGCGGCCAGGCGACGACGCTTGATGTCGTGTTGACGAGGGTGCCCTTCCAGCTGGAAGCGGTCGTCTCGACGGCGACCGGCCAGCAGCTCACACGTGAGCTCGGCAACTCGATTGCCAAGGTCGACGTCTCGTCGTTGGTGAAGGAACTGCCGATCACGTCGATGGAAGACGTGCTCAACGGGCGCCTCGCTGGCGTATCGATGCTTTCAAGCAGCGGCAGCGTGGGCGGCGGTGCGCGCATTCGTATCCGCGGCATCAGTTCGGCGTCGCTCTCGAACGATCCGCTGATCATTGTGGACGGCGTGCGCATGGATAACTCGTCGCCAGCCTTGGGCGGCGGTATCGGCACCGGCGCGCCGAGCATGATGAACAATCTGAATCCTGAAGAAATCGAGTCTATAGAGGTGGTGAAGGGTCCGTCCGCGGCCACGTTGTATGGCACGCAGGCGGCCAACGGCGTGATCGTCGTGACCACCAAGAAGGGTCGTGCGGGGCCGGCGCAGTGGCGCGTGTTCAGCGAGACCGGGCGGAGCAACGATCTGAATGAGTATCCGAAGACGTACTTCAACGCGGGCAAGACGCTCGCCGGCGCGCCGACGATGTGCTTGCAGTGGATGGCCGCTGCTGGTACGTGCACGGTCACGCAGACGCACGAGGCGGACTATCTCAACCAGTCCGCGACCACGCCGTTCGCCACCGGCCACCGTCAGGCGCAAGGCTTTCAGGTGAGCGGCGGTACGGAGCTCGCGCGCTACTTTGCGAGCGCCGACATCAGCGATGAGCGTGGTGTGCTGAAGATGCCGGACTCGCAGGTTGAGGCGCTGCTGAAGGAACGCGGCGTCAGCGAGATTCCGCTTAACCAGATGTACCCGAACCAGCAGAAGAAGAAGAACGTCCGCGTCAACCTTGGCGCGCAGCTCTCGCCGAACGCCGAGTTGAGCGTGAACCTCGGCTATGTGAATGGCTGGCTGTTGCTGCCGCAGACCGGCGACAACCTCTCCGGCGTGATCGGCTCCGCGCTGTTTGGCTCGCCGAATCCCGCGGCCCCCAGTGCGTGGGGCTTTGCGCCGCCGAAGGACGGATTGGCTAAGGAAGTGTCGCGCGCCACCAATCAGTTCTTGAACTCGGCCACGATGCTGTATCGTCCGTTCACCTGGCTATCGACGAAGGCGACGGCTGGCATGGACTGGCTGGCCTACGACAATATGGTGAACAACGCGAACGGGCAGGGTAGCGCGTTCTCGGCCAACGACCGTGAGGGGCTGCGCACGATTGATCGCTGGAACAGCCTGCGTCAGTCGGTGGATCTCAATGCCGCGTCGAGCTTCAATCTCACCGGGAGTTTGACCTCCAAGACGGCAGTCGGCGTGCAGTGGAACAAGGATCGCCGCGCTGGCACGTTGAACTCGTCACGCGTCTTGCCGCCGGGTGGCTCAACGATTGATGCCGGCGCGAACAAGACGTCGTCCGAGCGCACGATCGAAATCGCGTCGTTCGGCGTGTATATGGAACAGACGGTCGGCTGGCAGGACAAGCTCTTCGTGACCGGGGCGTTGCGTCGCGACCAGAACTCGGCGTTCGGTGGTGACTTTGGCGCCATTCTTTACCCCAAGGCGACGGTGAGCTGGGTGGCGATGGAAAACCCCGACGCCAAGTGGATTAAACAGCTGCGTTTCCGCGGCGCCTTTGGGCAGTCGGGGCAGCAGCCAGGCGCTACGGCAGCCATCACGTACCTGAACCCGGTCACGACGTCAGTGTATGGCAAGGGTGACGTGCCGGCCGTGAGCTTCGGGGCGCTGGGTAACACGAATATCAAGCCCGAGCGGTCGTCCGAAACGGAACTGGGCTTTGATCTGAGCGCCATTGATAATCGCGTGTCCTTGCGCGCCACGTATTACGACAAGAAGACCACCGACGCGCTTGTGAACCGTCCGTTGCCCGGTTCGCTCGGCGCCGGCGCCGCGCGCATCGAGAACGTCGGCGTGGTGACCAACAGGGGCTTTGAAGTTTCGGCCCAGGCTCGCGTGCTGGACCGCGACAACTTCCAGTGGGACGTGGGGCTTGAGGCCTCGACGAACAAGAACAAACTGGAATCGTTGGCCGACGGCATTCCGCCGCTCACCGGTTTCGGCTATCAGAACCGTCCGGGCTATCCGTTGTTCGGACTGTGGTGGCCGAAGCTCGTGAGCTACAAAGACGCCAACACCAACGGCACCATCGAACAGGGCGAAGTGGTCGTGACGGATACGGCGGTGTTCATTGGTTCCACGATTCCCGATAAGAACCTGTCGCTGACCAGCACGATTGGGTTGTTGCGCAACCGTTTGCGTATTAGCGGCATGCTGGATTTCCGCGGTGGCTTTGTGTCGCACAACATCAACGGGCTCTTTACGTGCGCCTTTATGTCGAACTGCGCGGCGCTCAACGTGAAGGGGTACGACTTGCGTGAGCAGGCCAAGGCGGTGGCTGGCCCGCGCGCGTTTGGCGCGTATGGCGAAAAGGCTGACTTCTTCCGTCTGCGCGAAGTGTCGGTGTCGTACGACCTCTCGCCCACGTGGGCCGCGAAGATGAAGGCGCGTGGCGCGAGCGTCTCGCTCTCGGGACGCAACCTTGGCTTGTGGACGGAGTTCACGTCGTGGGATCCAGAAGGCGTCACGGGCGGTGGGGATGCCTCGAACTACAATATGGCGCTGGTCGGCCAGCCGCGGACGTTTGCGCTCCGCATCAACCTCAACTACTAAGGGAGGCGAACGTGATCACGACACAAAAGACGGCACGGTTGCCGAAGCGCGCACAGGTGATGCGCTGGATGGCGGCGGCGATGCTTCCCATCGCGGTCGTCGCCTGTTCCACAGAGCAGCTCCTGAAGGCGAACTACCCGGACCAGATTGAACCCACTGGTCTTTCCACGAGCTTACAGGGCGCGAGCGCGCTCTACGCCGGCGCCATTGGCGACTTTACGGTTGCGCTCAGTGGTTCGGCAACTGGCATAGGCGGCTTCGGTCAGGTGCTGACGACCGGCTATATGACGGACGAGTTCGCCTTCGGTGGTACGCCGCCGGAAATCCGTCAGTTTGACCTCCGGAGTCTCGATGCGTCGAACGGGCTCGGGGCAAGCACGTATAACGGCCTACACAGCGCGCGCGAGGCCGCGGTGCGCGCGGCCGGCGTGTTCAAGGTGATCGCCCCCACCGATCCGCGTGGTGGCGAGATGAAGGCGCTGGAAGCGATGTTGATTGTGCTCATGGGTGAGAACTACTGCTCTGGCGCGCCGATCAGCACCACGACGCCGACGCTCACGTATGGTCCGCCGCTCACGACCGTGCAGGCGCTGACGCTCGCCGTGTCCACGGCTGATGCGGCACTGGCGCTGGCCGGTGCCGACGCTCAGGTGAAGAGTCTCGCCGCGGTCACCAAGGCGCGTGCGCAGCTGGATCTGGGACAGCATGCTGCCGCGGCGGCAACGGTGGCAGCGGTGCCCACGTCGTTTGTCTACTACGTGAAGCACGGCACGGCCACTGAGCGTCAGAAGAGCATCACCTTTACGTATGGCTATAACACGCATGCGTTTCTTGTATCGAACAAGGAAGGCATCAACGGGCTGGACTTCGCGACGGCGAAAGACCCGCGCCTTCCGGTTGACGGCAGTGGTGCTCCGTCGGATTTTGACTTCGTGACACCGATGTACTTCTTCGCGAAGTACAACTCGCTGGACCACGCCGTGGTGGTGTCCAGTGGTGTTGAAGCGCGCCTCATCGAAGCCGAAGCGGCCCTCAACGCGAGCAACCCCACGCTGTGGCTGTCGAAGCTGACCGAGGCGCGTGCGCCATACAGCATGGCCGCGCCGGCTGATCCGGGCACGGCGGCTGGGCGTGTGGATCTCATGTTCCGTGAGCGCGCCTTCGCGATGTTTGCCACGGCGCACCGCATGGGCGACCTGCGTCGCTTGGTGCGGCAGTATGGTCGCGATCCCGAGAAGGTGTGGCCGACCGGTGCATATCATAAGAACGGCCTGACGCGCGGTATCGACCAGAACATGGTGGCGCCGGCCACCGAGAAGAACAACCCAAACTTCACGGCCTGCATTAACCGCGGGGCGTAAGGCTCTCGCACGCTTGAGGAAAGACGGCGAACTGGAGTAATTGCTCCGGTTCGCCGTCTTTTCGCCCATTGAACGGAGTTTCCATGCGTCACCCAAGATGCAGGTCGGTCGCGGCCGTGCTGCTGGTTGGTTCGCTCGCAACGCCGCTCGAGACGCCGCTCGCGGCGCAGCAGAAGAGTCGCGCGCAGATGGTGTCGGCTATCGATTCGGTGGTGGCGTCGTATTTGAAGGGCGGGAAGGCCGCCGGCATGTCGGTGGCCGTGATCAAAGGGCGCGACACGCTCGCCCTTAAGGGCTATGGCTTCGCGGACCTCGAACTGAATACGCCGACGCCGGCGCGCGCGGTGTACGAGATCGGCTCGGTCACCAAGCAGTTTACCGCCGCGGCCATTCTGCAGTTACGCGATGCCGGGAAGCTGTCGCTCACCGATAATATCTCCAAGTATCTCCCCGACTATCCGACGCAGGGGCACACCATCACGGTGGGGCAGTTGCTCGACCACACGTCGGGCATGAAGGACTACACGAGTCTCCCAAAGTTCAGCGACATCGCTTCGCGCACGCTCCCACGGGATTCGCTGATCGCGATGTTCAAGGTTCAGCCGTTCGACTTCAAGCCAGGCGAACTCCAACTCTATACCAACTCGGCATACTTTCTGGCTGGGTTGATTATTGAGAAGACGTCGGGCGAGAGCTACGCTGCTTACATCAAGAAGCACCTCTTCGACAAAGCGGGGATGCCGGATTCGCGTTACTGTAGCGAATCCGCCATCATCCCGCGGAAGGCGCACGGCTACGACATGGGGGCTAAGGGGCTCGAGAACAAGGCCCCAATCTCGCATGTGTACCCGTTCTCTGCCGGTTCGATTTGCTCGACGGCGGGAGACATTGCCGCGTGGAACCGTGCCTTGCATGGCGGGAAAGTGCTGTCGGCCGCGGCGTACCGTGACATCACGACGCCGAGTCGGCTCAACGACGGCACCACGATTCGGTATGCCAAGGGGCTGGCCATTCACACGTTCGACGGGCGTCGCGTGATCGAGCATGGCGGCGGCATCAATGGGTTCCTGTCGCAGTCCACGTACTACCCTGATGGCGACGTCATCATCGTGGTGCTGATCAACACGGGTGGACCGGTTAGTCCGACCGAGGTCGCGAAGTCGCTGGCAAATGTGGTGCTCGCACCGGTCAAGACGGTGTCGGCAACCTACACCGGTGATCTGGCGGCGTTTGCCGGGGAGTACAATGGGCCAGGACGTGGCAAGCCCATGAAGATCAAGATCACGGCAAAGGGTGGCCAGCTGAACCTCGCCGCCGAGGGGCTGCCGAAGCCGATCGACCTCTCGTACCGCCCTGGCGACCGGTGGGAGCACGACGGCCAGCTCGTGACGTTTGTGCGAGCCGGCGGGAAGGTCACCAAGATGACGATCGACCAAGCCTACGGCTATTCGGTGCTTACCAAGAAGTAGTCACGGACCCACCGCTGCACGTATGTCTCTCCACGTCTTTGAGGAAAAGCCCCCATGCAAGGGAAACGGATTGTCACCATCGCGTTGATCCTGACTGCACCGCTGGCTGGTCCGCTGGCGGCGCAGCCGGGGATTACCGCCGAACAGGCGGTCGCCATGCGACAGCTTTCGACCGTGCGTATTTCGCCTGACGGCAAGCGGGTAGCGTACGTGGTGACCACGTCGGACCTCAAGGAGAGCAGTAAGAACGCTGATATTTGGGTGGTGTCGGCACAGGGTGGGGAACCGGTGCGCCTGACCAATCACAAGGCCTCCGATGATCAGCCCGCATGGTCGCCGGACGGCAAGTGGATTGCCTTTATATCGGCGCGCGACGGGAAGCCGCAGCTGTATCGGATTTCGCTAAATGGTGGCGAAGCAGAAAAGCTCTCCGACAGCAAGACCGGCGTGCAGGCCATTGAATGGGCGCCTGACAGCAAGCGCATTGCCTTTGTGGCGGTTCGTGACGCGACGGCCGACGAAGATCGGAAAGTGCAAGAAAAAGACGACGCCATTGAGGTGGATCGCAATTTCGTGCCGGCGCGGCTTTCCGTGTACGACGTGGCTGCCCGCACGAGCAGAGAGATCGTGAAGGGCGACTATCAGATTATTCAGATGGCGTGGTCGCCAGACAGCTCGCGCATCGCGTATACCACCATGCCGACAACGCGCGCCGACGACAGTCGCTTTACGGACGTGATGGTGGTCGATGTCGCCGCAGCGACGACGCGTAAGCTCGTGGAAAGCGCGGGTCCCGATATGAATCCGTCGTGGTCGCCGGACAGCAAGTGGATTGCTTTTAGTACGAAGCCGCTCAAGAACGCGACGATCACACAGTCCACGTTGGTGGTGGTGTCGGCGAGCGGCGGAACGCCCCGCTCGGTGACTGGTGACTTTCTCTATCAGCCCGGCCATTCGCGGTGGTCGCCGGACGGCGCCTCGCTCTATTTCTGGGCCAGCACTCGGACGCGCACGGAGCTGTATCAGGTGCCAGTGGCTGGCGGCGCGGTGAAGCAGCTGTCTGACCTGAAGGGATCTGCCGGCATGTTCGGCGCGAGCGAGCCGTCATTCTCAGCGGATGGACGCACCATCGCATTTCCGCGTACGGCGATAGACACCCCCGATGAGGTGTATATCGCGCCACTCGGCGCTCCCTGGGCGCAGACCGCGCTCACCACGTTGCATCCCGAGCTGGCCGCCGTGCGTATGGGCGCCGGCGAAGTGGTGCGCTGGAAGAGCAAGGACGGCATGGAGGCCGAAGGGGTCGTGGTCTATCCGGTGGGCTATCAGCCCGGTAAAAAATATCCGACCGTGGCGATCATTCACGGTGGGCCATCGGGCGTGTGGGACGAATCGTTTGCCGCCAACTGGTACAACCCCGCACAGCTGTACGCGAGCAACGGATGGGTGGTCTTCCTGCCCAATCCGCGCGGTTCGAGCGGCTACGGCGAGAAGTACCTCAGCGCCAACTTCCGCGACTGGGGCAATGGCGACTATCAGGACATTCAGACGGGGCTCAACTCTCTCGTCAAGCGTGGCATTGCCGACTCCACGAAACTGGCGCAGACCGGATGGAGCTATGGTGGCTTCATGAGCGCGTGGACGCTGACGCAAACCAATCGGTTCAAGGCGATCTCCGTTGGCGCCGGCCTCACCAATTTGTACTCGATGTATTCCACTAACGACTTGCAGACCGTGCTCGAGGATTACTTCGGCGGTGAGCCCTGGAACGACGAAAGTGCCTACCGACGCGCCTCTGCCATGGTGCACATCAAGCAGGCCAAGACGCCGACGATCATTCTGCACGGACAAGCAGATACGCGCGTTCCGATTGGGCAGGCACAGGAATTGTACATGGGACTCAAGAAGAACCATGTCCCGGTCGATCTCGTCTTTTATCCGCGCGAGCCGCATGGACTGCAAGAGCCGGGGCATGCGCTCGACAAGATGAAGCGCGAGTACGAGTTCTTTGCAAAGCATGTGCTCGGCATTGATCTTGCGCCAAAGAAAGCGTACGTGCCGTGATCATCGAGTCGTCGCTGCGCCGGTGGTGGCGCGTGAACGGAGGCTCTGCGCTGTGCGCGCTGGTGCTCTCGCTCTCGTCTGCCGCAGGGGCCCAGTCCGCGCCAGCCGCCGGCACAATCCAAATTGGCAAGATCGACTCGATCTACTCTGGGACGCTCAAGGAGCAGCGTCCGTATCTGGTATACCTGCCGCCGTCATACAGCGACACCACGCATCTGCCGCAGCAGTATCCCGTACTGTACGTGCTCGACGGTGATGCGCACTTCCATTCGATCACGGGCGTGCTGCAGTTCTTGAGCTCCGCAACGAATGGCGTGCTCGCGATGCCGGAGATGATTGTCGTGGCCATTCCGAATACAGACCGCATGCGCGACTTGACGCCGACGCACGCGGCCCTGGACTACGAGGGGAAGGTGTCGGCCGTGTTGAAGACCACCGGTGGAGGACCACGCTTTCTCCAGTTTATGCAGGGCGAGTTGATTCCGCATGTCGAGCGCACGTATCGCACGGCCCCCTATCGCGTGTTCGTGGGGCATTCCTTGGGCGGCATCACCGTGATTGACGCCCTGTTTGCAATGCCAACGGCGTTCAACGCGTATGTGGCCATTGACCCGAGCCTCTGGTGGGACAACCGCGTTCTGCTCAGGCGGACGCCGGCAATGGTATCCAAG
>Ga0209768_10003185_pt1 | contig 10002 bp, 9 predicted proteins | sample LauGreSBDMM110SD_3_FD_187564 | JGI IMG/M metagenome (GOLD analysis project Ga0209768, IMG submission 187564) | Freshwater lake microbial communities from Lake Michigan, USA - Sp13.BD.MM110.SD (SPAdes) (version 2) | ecosystem: Environmental > Aquatic > Freshwater > Lake | place: Lake Michigan... | reverse complement strand
GGTGCTGCTGACCAACAGCGAGAAGCTGGCCAAAGACACCATGGCTGAAATCGCACGCCAGCTCACGCTTTTGCCTACCGCAGCCATCGCGGCGCAAAGCTGGGCCGAGTTCGGCGAAATCATCGTTTGCGACACCTACGAGGAAATGCTGGACAAGGCCAACGACATCGCCTCCGAGCATGTGCAAATCATGACAGCCAAAGACGCCTGGTTTGAAACGCATATGCAAAACTACGGCGCTTTGTTTGTCGGCCCGCGCACCAATGTGTCTTTCGGCGACAAAGTCATAGGCACCAACCACACGCTGCCAACCAACAAAGCAGCGCGTTACACCGGCGGGCTGTGGGTGGGCAAGTTTTTAAAAACCTGTACCTACCAACGCGTGCTCACCGACGAGGCCAGTGCACTGATAGGCGAGTACTGCTCCCGCCTGTGCCACATGGAGAACTTCGCCGGTCACGGCGAGCAGGCCAATATCCGTGTCAGGCGTTACGGCACGCGCGACGAGGTGCCTTGGTACCAACCGGTACCTGCTGCCAGCGACGTATAAGCGCCAGTAGGCATTAGTGAAAGCTCATCACGCGTAGCCCGGTGGCGCTTGAAACGCGGCAAATTCTTTTTCCAATCGTTTAGCCATGTCTATGCACAACAGGTCGCCATATTGCGGGCCGATGATTTGCACACCACTGGGCAAGCCTGCTTCGGTCAAACCCGCCGGGGCCACGGTCGACGGCAAATACGCCATGCCCGAATAACCGGCCCAGAACAATTGTGTGGTGGACGGTTGCGGTTGGCCGTTCACATCCAACATACGTTCCCAGCGTTCACCATGTTGGTTGTGCGCAAACGCTGTGGTCGTGGCGGTCGGGCAGATCAAGAAGTCGTAGTCTTTGAAGAAGGCTTCCCACTGCAATTGCATGCGGTTGCGCTGTTCGTGCAACAGCAGCCATTCGTAGTGCGATAAGGCACACCCGCGCAGCATCCAGGCCTCGTAGTCGTCGCGCTTAGGGTCCAGTGCGGCTGCACGTTCTTGTACGCCGCGAAACTGCTTTGGCGACAAATTGCGCGCAGTCGCGGCGCGCAACAGCAAAATGAAAGTCTTGTGCGCCTCATGCAAATCAATATCCGGCCTGGCGCTGTCGCTGACCTTGGCGCCGGCCTTACCCAGAAAATCGGCCACGGCTTGGATACGCTGCTGCACCGCCGTATCAACCGGGGCAGTGGCTGCGGTTTTCAGCACCGCCACTTTGAATTCTTTCCAGTGCTTCTTCACCGGTTTTTTCAACTGCACACGCCAGCCGCGCGAATGCACATCGTCGCCACCGGCCATGATGCCCAGCGCAATTTCCAAATCGCGCGCGCTGCGCGCCAGCGGCCCGGCAACGCAAATATCGTCGACCGACAAAAACGCGGGCAAGGCATGGCCTTCGATGGAACACAAACCGTAGGTAGGTTTGTGGCCGTAGACACCGCAGTAATGCGCCGGGTCGCGGATGGACGCGCCTATGTCGCTACCGGTTTCAAGCGCGGTCATTCCGGCGGCCAGCGCCGCTGCTGAACCACCGGATGAACCACCTGGCACCCGCGACACATCCCAGGGGTTGTTGGTGGTACCGTAAACCGGGTTGAAGGTTTGCCAGTCGGCCAGCATGGTGGGCACATTGGTCTTGCCAAAGATGACCGCACCGGCAGCGCGGTAGCGCTTGACGGCATCCGCGTCGGTAGCCGGCACATGCTGCTGCATATCCAACCGGCCCCAGGTGCTGGGCAAACCGCGCATGTCAAACGACTCTTTGATGGTCATGGGCAGCCCGTGCAAAGGGCCGCTGCTTTCGCCGCGCAGCGTCATGCGATCGGCGGCACGCGCTTGTTTTTTGGCACGGTCAATGTCGAGCACGACGATGGCATTGAGCGCCGGGTTAAAGCGCTCGACGCGTTGAAGGTAGGCATTGAGCAACTCCAGACTGCCGATTTTTTGCTGACGGATGGCAGCGGCCAGTTTATGCGCCGGTGCGAAGGGATTGAAGCTCATGGGTTTGCCTTAAGGTGAACTGCTTGACCGTTGACTAGGGTTTGGCGGGCGGCGGTGTTTCCAGCCCGCCGAGGTAGAAACGGTTGTGCGTCGGTGAAATCACCAGTTCGTTGATGCAAGCACGCGCGGGCATGGTGGCCAAAAACAAAATTGCGCGGCCCATGTCCTCGGGTTGCACCATGCGCTCGCGGGTTTCTTTGGTGGGAGGCACCGGGCGTTTCTCCATGATGGGTGTGGCGACCTCGCCGGGCAGCAAAGAGGTGGCACGTATGCCGTGGCTGCACTCTTCCATGTTGATGGATTCACTCAGCGCCAGAACAGCGCGTTTGGTAGCGTTGTAGGCCGGACCGGTCAGTTTGGAAGCGTACAAACCGGCCCATGAAGACACGTTGACAATCAAGCCGTCGGCTTGCGCGCGCATGGCGGGCAGCACGGCATGCACGCAATAAAACAAGCCGTTCAAATTGATGTTGACCACATCGTCCCAGGAATCGGTGCTCAGCACGTCAAAGTTGCGCTTGGTAGCGTTAATGCCCGCGCTGTTGACCAAGATGTCTATGCGGCCGTGCGCGGACAAAATCTGCTGCGCCACAGCTTTCACTGCATGCTTGTCTGCCACGTCGAGCAACACTGATTCGACGCTGCCCAGTGCCTGCAACTGCGCCAGCGCAGCTGCGTTGGTGGCGGCGTTGCGTCCACTGATGACCACGTGCACCCCGGCTTTGACCAGTTCGACGGCACCGGCCAGACCGATACCGCTGCCGCCGCCGGTGATCCAGGCCACCCGGCCTTTGAGTGAGTCTTGCATGTATGTCTCCTACTTGTTGTGTGAGCAAACTGGCTGCTTGCGAAGCTATGTTAAGTCCTGAGACATCGCAGGCAAGTCAGGCATGGCCTCAGACTATGCCGTGCCTCAGGTATAGCGGATCAGCCACGCCCGCCTCTGCAAAGCCCTTGGCGCGAAGAATGCACGAGTCGCAGGCTTGGCATGGCTTGCCGTCAGGCCCCGGGTCGTAGCAGCTGCTGGTTTGGGCATAGTCCACGCCTAAGCGCAGGCCTTCCAGAATGATTTGCGCCTTGGACAAGCTAATCAGCGGGGAATGGATTTTCAACTTTTGCGCGCTTTCGACACCGGCCTTGGTCGCCAGATTGGCCATGACCTCAAAAGCTGCGATGTATTCGGGCCGGCAATCCGGGTAGCCGGAATAATCCAAAGCGTTGACGCCGATAAAGATGTCGGACGAGCCCAGTGTTTCCGCCCAGGCCAGCGCAAAACTCAGAAACACCGTGTTTCTGGCCGGCACATAGGTCACCGGTATGCCTTGTGCCATGTGTTGCGCCGAGCGGCCTTTGGGCACATCTATATCGGCGGTCAGCGCAGAGCCGCCGAATTCGCGCAGGTCTATGTTGGCAACCACATGCTTGACGGCATGCAGCTTGCGGGCGACGATCTCAGCGGCCAGTAATTCGTGTGCGTGGCGCTGGCCGTATTGAAAGCTCAAGGCATAAGGGGCAAAGCCTTGCTCTGTGGCCATGGCCAGCACCGTGGTCGAATCCAAGCCGCCGCTTAGCAACACCACCGCATTCGGCCGCTTGGCAAGACTGTCATTCATAGTGAAAACCGGTTGGCAAACATGAATTCAGTTTAGCTTGAGGCAGAGGGCAAGCTTGCGAAACGCATAGTCTTATTCAGTCCGCGGCAGGCTCACATACCGGGCTTGCAAACAGCTAGCCTGGAACTATCTGCACCTTTGAATACTGTGACTCAATGAAAACGACTTTTCTGCTGCTACTGATGTTGTTGCCATATTTTGCACAGGCCGGGGTAAGAATCGATCTTGCTGACTACTTACCCTTCTTATTTCATGCCTGATAGCTGACGCACAGCCTTTGCATCCTCAAGCCAATGCATGCTCTTTCTCAGCCACGGGTTCGGGTGTGCGAATCAAGTAATCAAAAGCGCTGAGCGCTGCCTTGGCACCCTCTCCTGCAGCGATAACGATTTGCTTGTAGGGCACGGTGGTCACGTCCCCGGCGGCAAACACACCGGGCAGGCTGGTGCGGCATTTATCGTCAATCACTATTTCCCCGAAGCGGCTGAGCTCTAAAGTGCCTTTCAAAAACTCGGTGTTAGGCACCAGCCCGATTTGCACAAACACACCTTCCAAAGCCAAGGCGTGTTCCTGCTGCGAGGCGCGGTCTTTGAAACGCAAGCCGTTCACTTTGCGGCCGTCGCCGGTGATTTCCATGGTTTGTGCATTCACATGGATGTCCACATTCGGCAGACTTTTGAGTTTGCTGACCAATATGGCATCGGCTTTCAAAGCATCGGCAAATTCAATCAAGCTGACGTGCGCCACCACACCGGCTAAATCAATCGCCGCTTCTACACCTGAGTTACCGCCGCCGATGACGGCCACGCGCTTGCCTTTGAACAAAGGACCATCGCAATGCGGGCAATAGGCCACGCCTTTGTTTTTGTATTCCTGCTCGCCGGGCACGTTCACGTTACGCCATCTGGCACCGGTTGACACAATGACGCTGCGTGCGCTCAACACCGCGCCATTGCTCATATGCACTTGCAGCATGCCGCCGGCTTCAAAGGCGGGAACAATTTTGTCAGCGCGCTGCAAATTCATGATGTCTACTTCGTAGTGACGCACCTGGGCTTCCAGCGCAGCAGCAAACTTGGGTCCGTCAGTCTCCAGAACCGATATGTAGTTTTCGATGGCCATGGTGTCGTTGGTCTGGCCGCCGAAACGTTCGGCCGCCACGCCAACGCGTATGCCTTTGCGCGCTGCGTAAACCGCTGCCGCCGCGCCTGCGGGACCACCGCCAACTATCAGCATATCGAACGGATCTTTTTCGCTTAACCTGGCTGCTTCGCGTTCTGCCGAGCGGGTATCGAGCTTGGCGACTATTTCTTCTAAGCTCATGCGGCCTGAACCGAACACCTGATCGTTCAAGTAAACCATGGGCACGGCCATGACTTGGCGTGCATCGACTTCAGCCTGGTTCAAGGCGCCGTCAATCACCGTGGTCTGAATCCGCGGGTTGTAGATGGCCATCAAGGCCGCCGCCTGCACCACGTCGGGACAGTTGTGGCAAGACAAAGACATGTACACCTCGAACTTCATGTCGGCGTCCAGCGCTTGAATTTGTTCAATCACCTGCGGTTCCACTTTGGGCGGGTGGCCACCGGTCCACAACAAAGCCAACACCAATGAAGTGAACTCGTGGCCCATGGGAATGGCCGCGAAACACACACCCCGTGTTTCGCCTTGCTTAGCAATCACAAAGGAAGGCTTACGCTTATCCGTGCCTGTTTCATCCAGACTGACTTTGTTTGACAGGCTAACGATATCTTGCAGAAGTTCACGCATCTCTGTGCTGTGCGCGCTGTCATCCAGGCTGGCGATCAAGCGGATTGGCTGACGGAGGTTTTGCAAATAGGTCTGCAATTGAGATTTCAAGTTCGAGTCAAGCATGGTCTTGTATTCCTTGGTTCAAAGCGCATCAAGCGCAAACAGTGGGTTGAAATAAAAGCTCAGGGCTTCCATGCAAAGAGGCGTACAGCGCACACCTCTTTGAGCAGAACACCTGCTGCTTAGATCTTGCCGACCAGGTCGAGTGACGGGGTCAATGTCTTGGCGCCTTCATTCCATTTAGCGGGGCACACTTGACCGGGGTTGTTGGCTACGTACTGAGCGGCTTTCAATTTGCGCAATGTCTCTTTGACGTCGCGCGCGATAGCGTTGTCGTGCACTTCAGCGGTCTTGATCTGGCCTTCAGGGTTGATGATGAAAGTACCGCGCAAGGCCAGACCTTCTTCTTCAATGTGCACACCGAAAGCGCGTGTCAGTTGGTGTGTGGGGTCGCCAACCAAAGGGAATTTGGCTTTGCTGACAGCCGGTGATGTTTCGTGCCACACCTTGTGCGCGAAATGGGTGTCGGTGGTGATGATGTAAACCTCGGCACCGGCTTTCTGGAATTCGGCGTAGTTATCGGCTGCGTCTTCAACTTCAGTCGGGCAGTTGAAGGTGAACGCGGCCGGCATGAAAATCAGCACAGACCATTCGCCTTTGAAGCTTTCGTCAGAAACCTGAACGAATTTGCCGTTGTGGAATGCCTGGGCTTTGAAGGGCTGGACTTTGGTATTGATGAGTGACATGCGGGTTCCTTTGATTGGTTGATAAAAACTATCGAATGAGAAAAACTCATTGAAGCGAATCATAATCAAATATCGGGTTAACCCTGATTGTTTATTTCAATGGCGATCATTGAGCTGGGCTTATTTCTGGCTTGGCAGGTGTTTAGATTGCAACTGCATCAAGGCTTAATGAACACTGAAGAAAGGTAATTTGCAACAAATCAGGTATATCGTCGGCATGGCGGTGTTTCTGGCCTCGGCAGACGCGACCGGCATGACCGGTCAATCCATGCAAATGGACGGCGGCATGGTGTTGTGCTGAACCGCTTATTGACCACAGAACCGACAGACTAAGGACACTCATGGATTTGCATCTCACCGATAAACATGTCTTGATCACCGGCGGCAGCAAAGGCATTGGCCTGGCCTGCGCGCAGGGCTTTCTGGCCGAAGGCGCCAAAGTCACACTGGTGTCGCGCGACCCGGGCAATCTGACCGCAGCCGTCAAGATACTAAAAGCCGACTATCCTGCATCTTCGGTACACACCATCGCCGCCGATATGCAAATCGCCGCAAACGGTGAGCAGGTATTGAACCAGGCCGAACAACACTTCGGTGCGGTCGACATACTGGTGAATTCAGCCGGTGCTGCCAAGCGCACTGCGCCCGACGATCTCAACCCCGAGGCCTGGCAGGCCGCTATGCAGGCGAAATATTTTTCCTACATACACATGATCGATCCGGTCATCAAGCGCATGGGGCAAAGAGGTGCTGGCGCCATCGTCAATGTCATAGGCGCAGGCGGCAAAGTGGCCAGCGCCATACACATGCCCGGCGGCGCGGCCAACGCAGCGTTGATGCTGGTCAACGCAGGCATGGCCTCGGCTTATGCGGCCAAGGGCGTGCGTGTGAACGCGGTCAACCCCGGCCTCACCCTCACCGACCGTTTACAAGAAGGCATGGACACAGATGCGCGTGCGCAAGGCATCACAGCACAGGAAGCCATGCAACGCGCGAATGCGCGGATTCCCATGGGACGCATTGCCCGGGCCGAAGAAGTAGCCGATGCCGTTGTCTACCTGGCGTCTGCGCGTGCCAGCTACATCAGCGGCGTGGTGCTGACCATGGACGGGTGTACGACTGCGATGGTGGTTTGAACAGGGCGGTCAGGGCCGTGAAGCATCAATTGCCACGGGACCTGGCCTTAGAAAGGGTGAGGTATCTGTTGATCCAGAAATAACTGCCCAGGGCAATGACCAGCAAGCCCATGAAAAGCTCAGTGATCAACAAGGCGTCCGGTTGCTTGAGGGCTGGAAAATTTTCAAAGTTCATGCCGAAAAAACCGGTGATCAGGTTCAAGGGCAGAAAAATAGCTGTCAGCGCAGTCAGCGTTTTCATCACATCATTGTTGTGATTACTTTGAATATTGAAATGCATTTGCACTGCAGTTTCCGCACTTTGCTCCAACCTGTTCACATGGTGCACGACACGCTCAATATGCTCGAGCACATCCCTGCTGCGCACCTTGAGTAACTCGAGTTCTTTGGCTGACAAGGCCTCATTCTCCAGCCAAGTATCCAAAGCTTCTATCCAATCCTGCATAGCGGCTCATCTGTGGGATTGGCTGGCAACCGGTTGGCGGCATGGGAAACATTGGAAGAAGTGACGGCATTCAATAGTTTCGCGGCAAAGGCATCTCTCACCGAACAATCGGCCGGATGAACCGTGATGATTAATTTGTCAATGACAAGAAAGCCTATAGGGCTGGTATCTATGCGCCGCAGTATTGGCGGACCGCTGCTGGCGCTTGCCGCGTGAAGTACCTGACCGGGATGAAACACATCAGACTCTGAGCGGCCCCGGGCCAGTCGCCTGAAAATGATGACATCGTACTCAGAGGTGTAATCGTAATGAGAAGGTAATTGGTTATTCAGTAAATCCGTCAAATGCAATTCAAGCACTTCGAGCTTAAACAATTGGATTGCCGTGAATATGGAAATTGCGCATTTGTTATTTCCGGTCTGTCTGCTTGCCTGTGAAAAGGGGAATGACAAGCCGGAAATACTAACACTCAAGTCCTGTTATTTTTGAAAGCAAATACATACTCGACACCGCTGTTACCCGAGTGGATTTCGAAGTTCTCAGTGCCGTCTATGAAAAATACCTCGTGTTTGGCGTAGACAGATTGTGTGTTTTGCGTTTTCAACTCGAGGTCTCCATCGAGCACCAAACCGAAAATTTCCTGCTCGCCTGGGGGCCTACGCAAGACTGCGCGAGGCGGTAATGCACTTAGCATAGGAGAAATGAATCCCTGGGTGTCCAGCGATTGCTTAAAGCGTTCAAGTGAGGATTGTGTCTGTTTCATTTTGAGAAAGACTATGGCACACTTTAATGAAACAAATATGACAGATCAAACTGTCAATTGTTGATCAATGTATCTTTCTCAGTGGCTCTTAACCTTCATCTGCCAGGCCAGTCTGCTGCCCGCCCCCACAGTCGCTGAGCCGCACCAGAACACCGCCGCCACACCCAGCCACGCGCCCAGGCTGCCGAACAGCAAAGGCATGGCAACGCTGGATGCGTTGATCAGCATCAACCTGAGACCTAAGCCTTCGCCCTGGCGATCCGGCGGTAACAGTTGGTGCAAGCTGCTCATCACCATGGGTTGCACACTGCCCAAGGCCAGCCCCAGCAATGCAGACATCATGCCCATGGCCCAGGCCGAGTGCGCCAACGGGTAAAGCGCCAGCAACACACAAGTAAACAGCATGGCCAACACAATCACCTGCCATTCCTGCCAACGCTTAGCAAGCCAAGGCAGTACCACGCGAATCAGCGCTGCGCACAAGGCAAAGCTACCCAATATGGCACCGATGGCCGACGCACTGATGCCGCGTTCATGCCCCAGCAACGGCACCACAAAGGTATGCAAATCCCAGCTGGCAGATAAAAACCAGTTCACGATCAACAAGCGTCTGAAGCCGGGCTCGGCCAGTAAATCCCAGGCGCGTTTGTCCGGATCCTTGACCGCTTGCTCCTCGGCCGGCATAGGTGCTTCGTAGCGCACGGCAAACCAGGCGAACCACGGCAACACCGCCAGCAAGGCGAACGCAGCCGGAAAGCCAGAGGCATCAATCAGCAAACCTGCAGCCAGCGGGCCGACAAAATTGGAAACCGCCGGTCCTATGGCCAGCCAGCTGTAGGACAAACGCATCTCGTTTACATCACGCGAAAGCCTTCCCACATGTCTTTGCAAAGCGATGATGGCCACACCGGTTGCGCCGCCGCTGAGCAACGCGCTTAAACACAACACCGGAAACACCGGCCAAATGGCGGCCAGCACCGCACCAAGACTGGAGGCCAGCACACTCAGCATGACCGGCCGCTTCAAACCGTGTTTGTCTGCGTACCTGCCCGAGGGCAAAGCCAGAAACACCTGGGTCAGCGCAAACAGCGCTATCAATACGCCGACAAGCACTGCGCTGTAGCCTTGGCGCAAAGCCAGCAAGGGCGCCGCCATGCGCATACCTGTCATGCAGGCGTGCAAGCAAGCCTGGCCTGCAATCAGTTTGATCAGATTTTTTTTCAAAACAAGGTGTACAGGCGCAGCTTAATCAGGGTCGTTCGGGTCTATGACGTCTGACATATCGTCCATTTGCAATGGCAATCGCGCCAACGCTTCGGTCTCCGGCAAGGCTTCAACCACTTTGAGCGCGCGACGCATTTGCTTGCTGCGTGTGTCGGCCTTGTCCAAGGTGTCTGCCGCCTTTTGCACTTGCTCGCGCACCTTGGCCACCCATTCGCCGTAACGTTCAAACTC
>Ga0209768_10003182_pt1 | contig 10007 bp, 12 predicted proteins | sample LauGreSBDMM110SD_3_FD_187564 | JGI IMG/M metagenome (GOLD analysis project Ga0209768, IMG submission 187564) | Freshwater lake microbial communities from Lake Michigan, USA - Sp13.BD.MM110.SD (SPAdes) (version 2) | ecosystem: Environmental > Aquatic > Freshwater > Lake | place: Lake Michigan... | reverse complement strand
CGGCCCGCGTTTGATCGAAGTATTGCTGTAATCAATCAGTTGCGAGTGATCGTGACGAGCGGAATCACTCGTTGGGCTTGATCGGCGGTTACTTGGTATTCGTCATATGAAGGCCAAATTGCCGTCATAAGCTTCCACATGCGGCTGCGTGTTTCGGCTTCTGACTCGTGATCAACAATTTGTGCGGTGGCCCAATATTTGTCTGATCCAACCTGAACCCAAACTTGCGGGTTCTGCACCAAGTTTTCGAGCCACAACGGATGTTTGGCGGCGCCTCCATTAGACGCAATCAAAATGACTTGATCGCCTTCTTTTCCATAAATCAACGCACTTCGATTCCATGCGCCTGTTTTACGACCCTGAGTCGTGAGCAACATGCAGGGGACACCCTTCCAGTCGTGCCCTTCGGCTCCGTCGGTCGATACATAGGTGTCGATGTGCTTGCGCACCCACTCGGTTGGGCTGTCGAGAATGGGCTTGGGGGGAGTGGGGTTTTGGGCGATCACGTTGCTCATGATGGAGAGCGTAACCTCGCTGGGGTGAAGAGTGTCCGAAAGGTTCAGTTCAGCCTGTTGTTGGCCATAAGCGGAGTCGTGATCGTTGCTGGGTGCTCTGGTTCTGATTCAGTGACTCCACCGATGACACAAGCTCCCCAACTGGCGTCAACGTCAACATCAACGACTACGTCAACGACAAGCACCACCACATCGACAAGTACGACAACGACCACAACACTTCCGCCGACCGAACTCACGACGAGCATCGGAAGTTCAGTTCAAGGTTTGCCCATCGATGTCATTCATCGTGTTGATATCCCCGGCGCACAACTGCCCGTTGATGATCCAAATCGCGTCGTGGTGTTAGTCATTGGCGTTATTCATGGCGACGAACAAGCTGGCCTTGATGTCATTCGTGAGTTGCGCGCTCTGTTGCCAACTGAAATACCGACCAATGTTGATCTGTGGTTATTGCCCGCAATCAATCCAGATGGAGTTGCACTCAATCAACGGCACAATGTCAACCAAGTTGATCTCAATCGCAATTTCCCCTATAAATGGGGAATCATCGCCGAACCAGGCAACTGGGAATACAGCGGACCATCATCTGCCAGCGAACCCGAAACACAAGCAACGATTGAGTTTGTGAAGTACTTACGCCCCGACATGACGGTGTGGTTTCATCAAGACGAATTCAGTATTGCTCCGTCAACCGGATCTGACGGACCGTTGCGTCGTGAGTATGCGCGCCTCACTGGACTTCCGCTGAAGGGCGTTCCGGGTGGCACGTACACCGGAGTTGCGGCAACGTGGCAACGCAAAACTTTTGTCGATGACACCGCGTTCATCGTTGAGCTTGGACCAACACTGGCCGAAGGCGAGGCACTCACTCACGCTCGCGCAATTTTGTCGGTGGTCTCGTTGTTGCCCTGAGGCGACGACAGCGCTTACTTCGAAGCGAGATCCTTGATCCATGCTGGCAACCGCTGGGGTCGACCTTGAGCATTGATATAGGCGTGTTGGGTTGATGCGGTTGAAGCGACTTGATCTCCGACCGTGAGGAGGTAGTTGATCGTGAAGGTTGCTCCGGTTGTCGCGGCCAAAACCAAGCGCACGGTGACGACCTCATCAAACTTGAGGGGCTGTCGGTATTTCACTGTCGCTTCAAGGACAGCTGAGTCGCCAAGGCTCTCGCGAGAATCGGCGTACGACTGGCCGATCGAGCGTAGGTATTCGACGCGAGTTTCTTCGAGATAGGGCAAGTACCTGCTGTGATGCACGATTCCCATGGCATCAGTTTCAGAAAAGCGCACCCGAATCTGATGGGCAAAGGTGTAGTCCTCGGGGTTGAGAGACGGTTCTGGAGCGGCGCGCACGGTGAGGACGGTATCTGAACCAAGTCGGGCTGGCGTCAAAGTGGAGGACGAAATTTAGCCGATTGGACCCAAGTATGTACAAATCGGTTGTTCAGGGCGTAGGGTAAATACCTAACGGGCACAGTGCCCGGCAATAGAGAGAAATGAGTACCACCGTGGCTCTAGGCACAGTGAAGTTTTTTAATGCAGAAAAAGGTTATGGATTCATCTCCCGTGAAGACGGTCCCGATGTGTTCGTGCACTTCTCACAGATCCAGTCTTCAGGCTTCAAGACCCTCCAAGAGGGCCAAAAGGTCGAGTTCGACGTCGGTCCCGGACGCAAGGGCGATGAAGCCCGCGACGTTCGCGCCGTTGACTGATCATTCACTGATCAGTTTCTGATTGCATCTGTTCTGAGTCGCCGCTGGCGGCTCAGAACAACTTCAGTTTTCCCCGTCAGTGTGTATGCACGAACGCGGTTGAGAACTGATTATCCGGAGATATCGGCCACTGTTGCCGACAGAATCCGTACCAAGTCGTGGGGACCAATTTCGATGTCCAAACCGCGCTTGCCGCCCGACACAAAGATCGTGTCCCACAGTGTGGCAGTTTCGTCGATCACGGTCGGCAATAGTTTGCGTTGTCCAAACGGGCTGATTCCACCAACGACGTAACCCGTCATTCGTTCGGCGGCCACCGGATCGAGCATGTCGGCTTTTTTGGCGTGGAGCGCGGCAGCAATACCTTTGAGCGACAGCTTTCCTGACACCGGCACAATTCCGACGGCATGTGATGTTGAACCTCCCTGCAAAGTGACGAGCAAGGTCTTGAACACGCGGTCTTCTTCGACACCGAGGGCGTGAGCGGCGGCCTTTCCGTAGCCGTGTTCACCTGGGGCGACTTCGTTGGTGAAACTGTGCGCCGAAAAAATAGCATTGGCTTGTTCGAGAACAACAATGGCGGGGGTGCCGCCTTTGCCGTCGTTCTTGCTCGTTTTGCCTGATTTCGGCGTATTTTCTTCGTGATTCACACTGTTCACCCATTCGAGGCCTTCAACTAGCCGAGCCATTGTGACACGCAGGTAGAGTACCGAAAGCCCGATTTTTTGGGAAAAAGTACGAAAAAAGAAACATCCAAAGAACCAAGACGAGGCCAATCAACTCTTTATGACCGCTCAACACCCAGATTTTGATGACGAACAGGCCTATATCGATCATGCCTACGACTGCCTTGAGCGGAGTCGCACCGACGCGTTAAAGCTTCGCGGTCACACCGAAGCCGGCATGGGTGGAACTTTTCAGAACCGATTTGAACGCAACGCAATTGACGATGCGTTGGTGAAGCGCCTGACCGACCTCGATCTCGGCGATGCAGCGTTGGTGTTCGGCCGCATCGACCGTCTTGAAAATGATGAACTCGAAAGTTTTCATATCGGCCGTCTCGCTGTTTCTGATGACAAGCGTCAACCAGTAGTCGTCGACTGGCGTGCACCGATCGCTGAACCCTTCTATCGCGCCACTGGTCGCCAACCCATGAACTTGGCACGACGCCGGCACTTCATCGTGCAAGCCAACAAGTTGCTCGGAATCGAAGATGAACTCTTTGGCGAAGGCCACCTAGGTATCGGACATGACGAGGGTCTAATTTCGGATGGTGAAGGGGCAGTGACGCAGGCCGGAACTGGTCTGCGTGGTTACAGCACTTTGTTGGCGTCAATCGAACGTGGCCGGACCGGTCAGTTGGGTGACATCGTGGCCACGATTCAAGCCGAACAAGACGAAATCATTCGCTCACCACAAAGCGGCGTGCTTGTTGTTCAAGGTGGTCCAGGTACTGGCAAGACTGTTGTGGCATTACACCGCGCAGCGTATTTGTTGTACACCAATCGTTTTCCTCTTGAAGATCAAGGTGTTTTAGTAATTGGTCCAAATCGCGTGTTCTTGCGCTATATCGAACGCGTTTTGCCTTCTCTTGGTGAGGCAGGTATCGAGCAGGTCATCTTGCAAGATCTCGTGCCTGACGTTCGTTGGGTCACCTTGGCTGCCGGCGAACAAGATCGACAAGAGACTGCTCGCGTTAAGGGTGACGAACGCATGTCTGATGTGATCGAAAAAGCAGTGCGCGACCGGCAACGTACATTGCGCGAAGACATGGTGTTGCCATTCCGTAGCGGATATGTGCGATTGCGTGCCGAAGAAACCGAACGCATTATCAAGACCGCTCGTCGTCGTTTCCGCCGACATAACTCTGGTCGCAAGTGGGTCGAAACAGAAGTGTGGTCGGCGCTTGCAGCAACATGGCGCGAAGGCGATGTTTCGCATCGCGATGTACGCGAAGCTTTAAGGCGCGACGATGATATGCGCGTCGCTTTTGAACGTATGTGGCCAGTATTGACGCCGGCTCAGTTGTTGCACGATCTATTCGGTTCGCGCGCATTGTTGAAGTCGGCTGGCCAAAAGCATCTCGACATTGAAGAAGTTGAAGCGTTATATCGCGAGCGTTCCGAAGACCTGGATGATGTACGTTGGACGACCGCTGACGCTGCACTCCTCGATGAAGCGCGGGTGCACCTTGGTCCAATTCCAGGCAAAGATGGCAAGATCGATGATGTCGACGAAATTCGTACGTACGGCCACATCGTGATTGACGAAGTGCAAGATCTCACGCCGATGCAATTGGCGATGGTGACCCGACGTTCGTTGTCTGGTTCGATGACGGTGGTTGGCGACCTGGCCCAAGCCACGGGTGCTCATGCTCCAGCAACGTGGGACGATGTACTCGACCACTTGCCGGGCCTCAAGCCGAGTCGAGTCATTGGGCTGTCCGTGGGTTATCGAATCCCCGGCCAAATTATGGAACTCGCCAATCGAGTCATGGAAGCGGCCAATCCTGGATTACGCGCACCGCGGGCCGTACGTGAAGGTGTTGCTGGTCCAACATTTGCATCAGTGTCTGACCCGTCGCAATTGATGGCAGAAATTGTTGCTCGCACCCGCGAAATGGTCGAGTTGGTCAACGGTGGAAATGTCGCAGTGGTTGTTCCCGATCTGATGGCCGAAAAAGTTGCTGACATCTTTGCCGAGGCCGGCGTGGCTTTTGGTCGAGCCTCAAATACCGCACTCGACAACGGAATCACCATTGTTCCGGTCAGTGTTGTCAAAGGCCTTGAACTTGACGGAGTAGTTGTAGTTGAGCCAAGTGACATCGTTGAAGCAGAAGCGCAAGGTATGCGTTCTCTTTATGTTGCTCTGACTCGAGCCACTCAACGACTCACAGTTGTGCATGCACGACCGCTGCCAGCACCAATGATTGCCTGAACTTTCTGGCTCTAGTTGTTAAGGAAATTGTCAATAACTTGCCCGGCGAAACGCGAAGCTTTGTCGGCATCGGCTGGACGATTCGCGGTCACTGCAGTATTCGACAAATCAACCATGCGGCCGAGTGATTCGGCGGCGACTGGGTCGACGGTGATGAGTTCGGTTTCGGCGGCATTCCACAGAGCATTGATCAACCACAACTGATCGGCTTTGCCTGCTTTGGTTTTCCCACTTTGATTCGGGCCGATGAGTGGCGACAAGCCATTCATTGCCTCGGCCAATCGCGGAAGTAGCTCGTTGAGGGTTCCGCTAGGAAGAGTGGTTGTGCTGGCGTTGACTGGAGGCAAAGTTGTTCCGGCGGTGCTGTCGTAGGTGGTTGCGCCGCAAGCACTGATGAGAAGTGTGGTCATTGAGACCGCGATAAGGCGAGGAATTTTCATAGGGGTGACTCAGGCTGTCACAAGAATGCGCGATGAGGCAAAAGCACTGACGCCGATGGTGTGGCCATCAATCACAACCGACATGGTGCCATCGAGGTTGGTTTGAGAAATCTCACCATGGCGACCCGGCAAAATACTTGATTGCTGTAAGAAGTCGAGGAGTCCGGGAGTGAACTCAAGTTCTTCGGGAATTCGTGACACTGTGAACTTGGCGCCCGAAGATAGTTGCGACAATGGCACAGCGTCAGTTTCGATGTAGCTCGAACCTGGAATGGGATTGCCGTGAGGGCAGGTGGTTGGAGCACCAAGTACTCGGTTCATTGCGAATTCAACTTCGTCGCTAATGACGTGCTCCCACTTGCCAGCTTCTTGGTGAGCATCAGCCCAACTGAGACCAAGGATGTCGGTGAGAAAACGCTCGGCAAGACGGTGGCGACGAACAACTTGCTGCGCCAAATTTTGTCCGTCGATGGTGAGTGAGATTCGCGATCCGGTGGCAACGACCAGACCGGCCTTGCTCATCTTTTCAATCATCTGCGAAACAGAGGCACGGCTGACTTGAAGGCGTTCGGCAATGCGCGCCTGAATGACTTCAAGGTCATCTTCATGCAACTCAAATATGCACTCGCAGTATTCTTCGAACGCTGGATGCCGCTCAGTCGAGTTGAACATGTCGTCAGACTATCTCACTCAAAGACGACGCCTTGGGCGAGGGGCAATTGGTCCGAGTAGTTCACTGTCTGGGTTTGACGGCGCATATAGGCCTTCCAACTATCGGTTCCGCTTTCGCGACCGCCACCAGTTTCTTTCTCGCCACCAAAGGCACCACCAATTTCGGCTCCCGATGGCCCGATGTTGACATTGGCGATTCCGCAATCGCTACCAATTGCGCTTGTGAATCGTTCGGCTTCGCGCATATCGGTGGTGAACACGCTGGAAGCCAGGCCTTGGGGGACACCATTTTGCAGTTCGATGGCTTCTTCAAAAGATGAATACGCCATGACGTACAAAATGGGGGCAAACGTTTCGGTTGCAACGATGGCGGTTTGCGCGGGCATACGCACAAGCGCAGGGCGAACGTAAGCAGAGTCTGGAGAATCGGGCGAGTCGTGGCGCTGCCCACCGGCAACCACAACGCCGCCATCGGCTTCGGCTTGCTTGATCGCTGCTTGCATATTACTGAGCGATTGCACGTTGATCAGTGGACCAACCAGGGTGTCTGCATCGAGAGGGCTGCCCACGCGCAAATTGTTGTACGCCTTGCCGACGCGCTCGCATACTTCGTCAATACGTGACTCATGAACAATGAGGCGACGAAGCGTCGTGCAACGTTGGCCGGCGGTACCAGCAGCAGAGAACGTGATTCCTCGTACAGCAAGGTCAAGGTCGGCTGAAGGGGTAATGATGGCTGCGTTGTTGCCGCCAAGTTCAAGAATTGATCGGCCAAAGCGCGCGGCGACGACAGGCGCAACTGCGCGACCCATGCGCGTTGAACCAGTTGCCGACAAAACTGGAACGCGGTGATCAGCTGCTAGTGCTGCGCCAACTGAGGCGTCGCCAAAGACAACTTGACATACGTCAACGGGTGCACCTGCAGATAACGCGGCACGACGAATCAATGTTGTTGTCGCAAGTGCCGTGAGCGGGGTGAGATCAGATGGCTTCCAGATGACGGTGTCGCCACACACCAATGCCAACGCCGCATTCCATGACCAGACAGCGACAGGGAAGTTAAATGCACTGATGACGCCGACGGGACCAAGCGGCTGCCAAGTTTCAGTGAGACGGTGTTGGGGGCGTTCTGAGGCAATTGTTAATCCGTGAATCTGGCGCGACAAGCCAACTGCGAAGTCGCAGATGTCGATCATTTCTTGAACTTCACCTAATGCTTCGGAGCGAATTTTTCCGACTTCAATTTGTACGAGGTCGGCCAAAGCCTCTTTATGGGCACGCAACTCGATGCCGAGGTGTCGCACGACTTCACCACGGACCGGAGCTGGAACAGCGCGCCAAGTACGAAAGATATCGGTGGCTGTTGCAATGGCGTTTTCGACAGAAGTGTTGGCAAGTGAGGATGTGACGCAACCCAATGATTGTCCGTTAATCGGAGAGCGGGCAGTCACCGCCGACGACTCTGAAGAGTCAATAGTTGCCTCGCAGCCGATTGCATTCAGAGCTCGTTGAGCCTGAGCGCGAAGATCGTTTGCTGAAGGTGTCGTAATTGTTTGACTAGTCACCCTGTCAGTCTTACCGATACGGCAAGGCGGGCGGAACTTCAGTCAGTAGCAAACGAAGGCAAAAAGAGTTTGGCTGCTGGCGAACTAGCGGTAATCGCGTCTGCGGCCATGATGACAGCGGCACCGGTGTACGCAGTTCGTTCGCCGGCAGGGAAGTGTTCGAATGACGGATACACAATTCCGGTCATATACGAACCATCGTCGGTGCGATGTGCGCGTGTCCAGTACAGCAAGTCGGTGGCGGTGCTGAGATCGCCCGCGGCAGCGTGGGCCAATGAGCACTCGGCAGTTTCGGCAGCCGTCACCCACGGTTCGTCACTCACGCAACGAATACCTCGGCCTTCCATGGCAAATGTGTCCCACAGATCGGCAAGACGAGCCTTGGCTTGGTCGCCTTCCATTGCGTTGGTGAGTACGGGGTAGTACCAGTCCATCGCCCAACGCGTTTTTGGTTCGAAGGCATCGGGTCGCGTGGTAATGACGGCCCGTAATTGATCTGCTGCCGCAGCCCAATGTGGTTTTGGTTCATTGATGAGTTCGGCCAGATTGACGGCGCATGTGAGTGCGTGCCAAATGCTGGAAGACCCTGTGAGCAATGCGTAGTCCCACGGGCTGGCGTGTTCTTCTTTGGCCCACAAGATGGTTCCGTCATGGCGACGCATCGACAACACCCATTCGATAGCACGTTCAACAGTTGGCCACAGATGGTCAACGAATCCGCGATCCCAGGTGCAGAGCCAGTGATGCCACACGCCAGCAGCGATATATGCACACACGTTGGTGTCGAGTTTTGGTTCTTCAACAATTCCGCCGGGCAAGTAATAGTTGAACCACCAGCCGTCGGCATGTTGGATATCAACAAGCCACTCGTAAGCCCGCTCGGCATTTTGATGCAGGCCAGCGATGTCAAGAGCGATTGCGGTTTCAACATGGTTCCACGGATCGCAGTGACCGTCTTTGAACCACGGAATCATTCCGTTGTCGAGTTGTAGTGCAGCAATTGACTCGGCAGTTTGCACTACCTCATCAGCGCTAAGAACGCCTTCGATATGGGGGACGCGACTCATGAGTGCACCGGCATTTTCTGGGCATAGATGATGAGACTCTTGCCCATAACTGGGGACAACGCGCGTTCAAGAATCTTCATTGAACGTGGTTGCTTGATGATGTCCCACTCAAGAAACTTCTTGTAGCGATTGACAAGTTTGTTGTCTTCGCGGCGAGGACCAACTGCGCACTTCAACCACCAATACGGAGAATGCAAACCATGCGCATGATGCGATCCAGTAACGATCAACCCCGCAGAACGCAATTTTGCTTCGAGTTCTGTTTGCGAATAGATACGCACATGGCCACCAACCGATTTTGGAGCGTGGTATTCGTCGCTCAACATCCAGTTGATCTTTTCGGGCCACCACGAAGGAACTGTGCAGGCAAGAGTTCCGCCGGGGCGCACGACACGAGCAAGTTCGGCAATTGCGGCAACGTCATCTTGAATATGTTCAAGAACCTCAGACGTAATGACGCGATCAAAGGTGTTGTCGGCGAATGGGAGTTTGGTGGCGTCGCCGCGTAAAGCTCCGACGTAGCGGTCGGCTTCGATGTCTTTTTCTTCGATCATGGCGCCAAAGGTTGCGCGAGTCATGCGGACTTCTTCATCGGCATAATCGAGTGCAACAATGCGGCCACCAAGTCGAGCGATCTCGAAAGCATGACGACCAAAACCCGCGCCGGCATCAAGAACGAGATCGCCCGGTGTGAGTCCGAGTTGTTTAAAGCGAACGGTCAACATGGGTTATTTCACTCGACCATTTCGACGAAGCTTTTCTTGATTGGCCGGCATAGCCAAGACTTCGCGGTATTGCTCGACGGTTTGTTCGGCACACTTGCGCCAAGTCCAACGTTCGACAACGCGATTGCGACCGTTCAAACCAACGCGGGCGCGAAGTTCGGGATCGTCGAGACCACGGCGAATCGTGGCAGCAAGACCTTCGGCATCGCCGGCTTTACATCCGAGCACAGTGTCACCGTCGATGCCGGTGACTTCGGGCAAGGCACCGCCGTCAGTTGCCACCAAGCAAATTCCGGTGCACATTGCTTCAATCGCGGGAAGGCTAAAACCTTCGTACAGCGAAGGAACAACAGCAAGTTCGGCTTCGGC
>Ga0209768_10003179_pt1 | contig 10009 bp, 7 predicted proteins | sample LauGreSBDMM110SD_3_FD_187564 | JGI IMG/M metagenome (GOLD analysis project Ga0209768, IMG submission 187564) | Freshwater lake microbial communities from Lake Michigan, USA - Sp13.BD.MM110.SD (SPAdes) (version 2) | ecosystem: Environmental > Aquatic > Freshwater > Lake | place: Lake Michigan... | reverse complement strand
ACTTGGGCAAAACCCGCTCCCGCCAGCCGCTGCCGCAGCGCATTGGCTTGATCATGGCCGTGCTCGAGCAGCAACCAGCCATCCGGGTTCAAGTGCGCGCGAGCGCCATCGATGATCTCTTCTAGATCTGCCAGACCGTCTCGGTGGGCGATCAGTGCACCTTGGGGTTCATGACGCAGCGCTGCCAAGTGGTGATCCCCGTTGGCGATGTAAGGCGGGTTGCTCAGCGCCAGGTCGAAGCGTTTGCCGGGTACGGCGCTCCACCAGGCTCCTTGCACCAGATCGATGTTCAGGTTGAGGGAGCCGGCATTGCCGCTGGCCGTTTCGAGCGCGGCCGCGCTGCAATCCACAGCCACCACCGAGGCTGCCTCGAAGCGGTGCTTGATCGCCAGCGCGATGGCGCCGCTGCCAGTACCCAGATCGATGACGCGTGGATTTGACATCGCAGCCAGCGGGCCTTGCAGCAAGCGCAGTCCCCAGTCGACCAGCAGTTCGGTCTCTGGGCGCGGAACCAGTACGGATGGGCCGACCTGCAGCATCAGCCCGTGAAACTCTTTCTGGCCAAGCAGGTAAGCCAAAGGCTCGCCATCACGGCGGCGGCCCACCCACTGCATCAGCTTTTCGCTTTGAATTCGTGTGAGCAGCAGGTCGTCGTGCGCGACTAACCAGCCGCGCGGTTGATTCAGCAAGGCGCCGAGCATCAACTGTGCATCCAGCCTGTCGATGCCCTCGCTGCGCGCCTGGGCCGTCGCCTGTGCGATCGACCACGGCCCCAGCGGGCCTGCATCTGTCACGACTCTCCGCTTTCAAGTGCGGCAAGTTGCTCAGCGGCGCTGGCCGCCTTGAGCGAAGACACCACTTCATCGAGTTCCCCATCCAGGATGGACTGCAGCTTGTAAAGGGTCAAATTGATGCGGTGATCGGTCAGCCTGCCCTGAGGAAAGTTGTAGGTTCGTATGCGATCGCTGCGATCCCCGCTGCCGATCAGCCCCTTCCGGGTGGCCGCATCTTTGGCTGCGCGTTCGTTGCGGTCCTTGTCGCGCAGGCGGGCGGCGAGCACAGCGAGTGCCTTCGCCTTGTTGCGATGCTGCGAACGGTCGTCTTGGCATTCAGCCACCAGGCCGGTCGGGATGTGTGTCACCCGAATGGCGCTGTCGGTCTTGTTGACGTGCTGCCCGCCTGCGCCACTGGCGCGGAAGGTGTCGATGCGCAGATCCGCCGGGTTCAGTTGTATTTCTTCGGCCTCGTCGGGTTCCGGCAGCACGGCGACCGTGCAAGCGCTGGTGTGGATGCGCCCCTGTGTTTCGGTCACAGGCACGCGCTGCACCCGATGTCCACCTGACTCGAACTTGAGCTGGCCGTAGACGTTGCTGCCCTCGATGCGCAGCACCACTTCCTTGTAGCCACCGAGGTCGGACAGGCTCTCTGACATCAGCTCTGCGCGCCAGCCCAAGCGTTCCGCGTGACGCAGATACATCCGTGCGATGTCGGCGGCGAACAGCGCCGACTCGTCGCCACCGGTGCCCGCACGAATTTCCACGAAGGCATTGCGAACATCGTCGGGGTCCTTGGGCAGCAAAGAGGCTTGCAAGGTCTGGTGCAGCCTGTCGACGTCGGCCAGCGCCGCGGTGATTTCGTCTTGCGCCATTTGCGCCATGTCCGCATCGTTCGCTGACTGCTCGAGCAGGGCGCGGGCGGCCTGAGCATCGTGCTCGCGTGCCTTGAACTGCTGGAAGGCCGCCACCAGCATCGCCACCTCAGCGTGTTCTCGCGTGACGGCCCTGAAGCGGTTCATGTCGACAGCGATCGCCGGATCGGCCAGCATGGCTTCGACCTCGTGGAGGCGAAGTGCCAAACGTTCAAATTGCTGCCGAAGGGAATCTTTCATGGGGCCATTCACGCACCGGGAGACGGCTTGTCACCCAAGCCGCTCAGCCTAGCATCACCTGAGCTGTGTGTTCGCCTGCCAGCGTGGCGGCGTCAAAGGTTTGCGTCGTCGGCTGCCGAGTCTGGCTTGCCCGAGGCTTGGCCGCCAAAAGCCGAGTTGCGCAGGAAAAGTCGTGACACGGTCTGAGCCAGATCCGCACGTTGAGCGGGCTCTGCGGTGTTCAGTTCAACCAGCGCGCCGTGCATCATCTTCTGGGTCAATCCGCGCGACATCGATTCAAGAACTGCCTCGATGTCTTCGCCTTTGGCCAGCAACTTGCGCGCACGGGCCATTTCTGCGGCGCGCCATTCATCGGCTTGAGAGTTCAAGGCGCGGATCAGCGGCACTGTGTTGCGCTGACCCAGCCAGTTCACGAAGCCCTGCACTCCGGTTTCTATGATGGCCTCGGCCTGCTGGACTGCGGCCTGTCGCTTTTCGCCGGCAATTTGCACCAGCGATGACAAGTCATCGACCGTGTACAGGTAGATGTCCGACAGCCGGCTGACTTCAGGCTCGATGTCGCGCGGCACGGCCAGGTCGACCATGAAGATCGGGCGGCGCTTGCGCGCCTTGAGCGCACGCTCCACAGCACCCAGGCCAATGATCGGCAAGGTGCTGGCAGTGCACGAGATCACCGCGTCAAACTCGCCCAAGCGGTTGGGCAGCTCAGACAGCGGCAGCAATTCGGCGTTGAATTTTTTGGCTAGCGTCTCGCCGCGTTCGCGCGTGCGGTTGGCGATCGCCATGGCGAGTGGCTTTCTTGCGGCGAAATGCGTGGCGACCAGTTCGATCATCTCGCCGGCGCCCACAAAAAGAATCTTGATCTGGCTGAGGTCTTCAAACAGCTGCGATGCCAGTCGCACCGACGCGGCGGCCATGCTGATCGAATGCGATCCGATTTCGGTCGAGCTGCGAACCTCTTTGGCAACAGCGAAGGACCGCTGGAACATCTGGTGCAGCGTCGAGCCCAGCGTGCCAGCCGTGTCTGCCTCGCGCACAGCCTGCTTCATCTGGCCCAGGATCTGGGGCTCGCCCAGCACCATCGAATCGAGGCCGCTGGCCACGCGGAATGCATGACGGGCTGCCGCTTCGTTTTCGAGCACGTAGGTGTGTTCGCGCAGGCTGGCTGCCGACATGCCGCCCACCTCAGCCAGCCAGTCCATCGCAGGTGTGACCATGCCAGCGTCGGCACCCACATACAGCTCCGTGCGGTTGCAAGTGGACACCAGCGCAGCTTCCGGAGAGCGTTGCACTTTTTCTCGAAACGCCAGCAGCATGGGCGCCAATCGCTCGGGCGAAAACGCAAACCTTCCGCGCATGTCCAGCGATGCGGTGGCGTGGTTGAGGCCTAAGGTGAAAACGCTCATAGTGACTTTGACTGTCAACGAAAATTTACAGTATTTTCATCTCGCCGCCCACCTGACAATCGCGACCAGCCCCAAATCGGCCTTCGATCCACGTGGTGGGCCTGAATGGCGACTCGAATGAACCTTGCTGGCGTGTTTTTTCATCTGCTTGATTTCCTGGCGCCGGCCATCGCATTGGGGCTGCTCGGCGCTGCCGCGTCGAAAGTGCTGTGGCGCAGCGAGTTGCGCTCGGTGCGTTGGTTGTCTTTGGCCACCAGTGGTGCACTGGCCAGTCTTGCGGCTGAACTGGCAGGCCTGATCGTCACCGGGCACGATGCGAAGATGGTGACCTACATGTCCATGGTGCTGGCCTGCGCGGCCGGCCTGTGGTGGTGTGTGCGCCGACGCTGAAGGGGGCTTGGTGCCTCAGTCAGCACGCAATTCCCCGCGCAGCGAGTGTGGGTTGGCCTCGGTGATCCACACGTCCATCAACTGGCCAAGCACACCAGGCCCCGCCTTGAAATTGACCTTGCGGTTGCAGATCGTTCTGCCCATCCACTCGCTGCTGTCCTTGCGCGACGGGCCTTCGACCAGCACGCGCTGCCGCGTGCCGACCAGAGACACGCTGATGTCGTGGGCATGGTTTTCGATGGCGGCCTGAAGCGCTTGCAAGCGCTCCAGTTTCACGGCGTAGGGCGTGTCGTCTTGCAGTGACGCGGCCGGCGTGCCAGGCCGGGGGCTGAAGATGAAGCTGAAGCTGCTGTCAAAGCCCACGTCTTCGATCAACTTCATCATCTTGGCGAAGTCCTCATCTGTCTCGCCGGGAAAGCCGACGATGAAGTCGCTCGACAGGCGCAGATTCGGCCGCACGGCGCGCAGCTTGCGGACCGTGCTTTTGTATTCCATGGCGGTGTAGCCGCGCTTCATCGCCATCAGGATGCGATCGCTGCCATGCTGCACCGGCAGGTGCAGGTGGTCAACCAGCTGCGGCACGCGTGCGTAGACATCGATCAGGCGCTGCGTGAATTCATTCGGGTGGCTGGTGGTGTAGCGGATGCGTTCGATGCCGGGAATCTGTGCCACGTACTCGATCAGCAAGGCGAAGTCGGCCATCTCGGCGCTGTCACCACCGTGCTTGCTCATGGCGCCACGGTAGGCGTTGACGTTTTGGCCGAGCAGGTTGACTTCTTTCACACCTTGTTCGACCAGGCCCGCCACTTCGGTGAGCACATCGTCAAACGGCCGCGACACTTCCTCGCCGCGGGTGTAGGGCACCACGCAGTAGCTGCAGTACTTCGAGCAGCCTTCCATGATTGACACGAAGGCGGTGCCGCCCTCGGCCCGCGCGACCGGCAAGTTGTCGAACTTCTCGATTTCAGGAAAGCTGATGTCGACCTGAGAGCGTTCCTGGCTGATGCGCCGCTGCAGCAAATCGGGCAGACGGTGCAGCGTTTGCGGCCCGAACACCACATCCACATAAGGCGCGCGGCTGATGATGGCTGCACCTTCTTGGCTGGCCACGCAGCCTCCCACGCCGATCAGCACACCCTTTTCCTTCAGGTGCTTGACGCGGCCGAGATCGCTGAACACTTTTTCCTGCGCCTTTTCTCGCACCGAGCAGGTGTTGAAGAGGATCAGGTCGGCTTGTTCAACGTCGGATGTGGGCTCGTAGCCCTCGGCCTGACGCAGCACGTCGACCATCTTGTCCGAGTCGTACTCGTTCATCTGGCAGCCGAAGGTCTTGATGAACACCTTCTTGCCTGTTGTGGACTTGGTCATGGTTTGGACCATATCTGGTTGCCAGCGTCAAAGTTCCATTGCGCGGCTTCCTGAGTGGTGGAAGGCCAGGGCTTTCTGGCCGTTTCCTCATCGCGCAGCAACCACACGTCTTTCAACTGGCCGGTGTTGTCCAGCGTGTAGTTCACCGCTGACTTCAAGCCAGCCAGCGTGCCCGACAGCAACAGCAAGTTGTTGGTGCCCCGAATGCGCGCACCGGGAGCCAGCCTTGTCAATTCGTCGTTGAGCCGCACCAAAGGTGGCTCACCAAACGTGATCACGCCACGCAGTGCATTTTGCGGAAATCGCCGCATCGGCAGGTCCTGCGCCTGCGCAATCGAGGCTGCGCCGATCAGCATGGCGAGGCCCAGTGTGAAGCACCTCAGCACATTGGGAAGCCGTGATTTGCGTGTCATGGGGTGTCGAGACTTGCGGGGCATTACCCTGTGGTTTGCCAATGGACCGTGCGTGCGTCAAAGCGAAACAGCCACCAACGATTGCTCGAAAGTGGCTGCCGCATGAGGGTAGGACTGGTGGCGCTTCAGGGATTCGAACCCCGGACCTGCGGATTATGATTCCGTCGCTCTAACCGGCTGAGCTAAAGCGCCAAAAGCCCGAGAGTATAGGGGGCGGCTCGCTGGGTTGGCATCAAGATTTAGCGGCTTTCGTGCTGCTCAGGGCACCAATGCGGCGCTCAATGTCGCACAGGGTGGTCTCGAATCGCGGCCAGGCTGTGGGCAAGTCCCGCAGTTGATGCCCCAGGATGTCGATGGCGATCAGCTTTGAGAGCTCGGCCTCCAGTTCATGGAGAACGGCCTGCGCGCTTGGCACGTCCACACGAACGCGACCCCTTTCCCACAGCGCTGGCGGCTCGGCCGCAGCCGCAGCCAGCGTGAGCGCCGCGTTGGTTCGGTCGCGCAGCAATGCCGCGCGAGCCTTTGACAGTTCTGCCGGCGGCTCGCCACATCGCAAGTTTTCGGCGTAGGCGCGCACATCGCTGCACATGCTGGACAAGTGACCCGACACCGCAGCGCCCTTGCGCAGGGGATAAACCAGCGCGGTCAGCGCCACGAGGCCGCCTGCCAGCAAGGTGGCCCACAAGCGCACGGACGCCTCGGCCTCGACCGGGACGCCGCCAATCGCACCCAGGCACAGCACTGCGAGCGTCATTCCAATGACCATCACTGCGTAGTTGGCCCACAGGAAAGCGCACGACAGGAAGGCCCCGATGCCGGCAATCACGATGATGGCGCGCTCGCTTCCAATGAAATTCAGGAAGATCGTGACCATCAACACCCCAGCGGCCGTGCCCAGCACCCGCATGCCTATCCTGCCCACGGTGCTGTAGAGATCAGGTTTGCAGATCCATGCCACCGTCAGCGGAATCCAGTAGGTGTGGTGGATGTGACTGGGATCCCAGGGCCCCAGCGAAACCGCGACGGCCAGTCCGAAGGTGATGGCCAGCTTGAGCGCGTGCCTCACATAGGTGTCGCGCATGTCGACGTGCTGACGGATCGTTGGCCGGATGCCGGCAAACGCGCTCTTGACCCAGCGGGTGCTCGCCGCGCTGCCAATCGGCCAGGTGCCGGCCATCAGTTGAGCGGCTTCGGTGAGGCAGCCGCGCAGGCGGCGCACGATCTCGAGGCCCGCCGGATCATCGTAGGCATCGCACGCAGCTTGAAACCGCTCGAGCTCGGCCATGACGCGAGGCGCGCGGTGCTTCAAGGCCAGCGCTGCGCCCATCGCCCGGGTCAACTTCGACGCGGCCGCCAGCACACGGTCCAGCGGCGCCGGATTCGACAGTTGCTCATGCATCGGCCCGATCGCCAGCAGCAGGCAGCGGCTGCGCTCGAGGCACTCGAGGAACTTTCGCAACCAGACCTCGGTGGGCCCCGCCGCGCCGCTTGTTTCTACCGATCGCGCAGCGTCAAGAATGGCCGAGGCCACCGCCGTGGATGCCCATCTCGAGCGCAAATCAGCGCAGACAAAGGCGAACTTCTCGCAGGCGATGGCGATCTGGGTCCGCGGGGCCTCGAAGCGCCGCAATGGCCAACCCGCGATGGCGACCAAGGTGGCCAGCACGCCGCCCGCGCCGACGGCCAGCGCATCGGCCAAGGAGCGATGGCTGCCGATCTCTGAGCCGGCATACAGCGAGAACATCGCCAAACCAATGGACCCAGCCAGGCTGCTCTTGGGGCCGAGCGCGCTGGCGTAACCGAGCACAGCCGCCAACAGGATGCCGGCCACAAGGTGAGCGGCCGGATCGGCAGAAACCATTCCCGCCAGCCAGGTGGACAGGCAGGCACACGCCGTGGTCCAAAGCATCGTGCGCCAGCGAAATCCGTGGGGTTCGCAGACATCACTGAGGTTGACCATCAGGACGCCAATGGCCATGGGCACACCGATGTCCATGCGGCCACCGCTGCGCGCGATCCACAGCACCACCACCAGCGTCAGCGCCGCGCGGATACCGCACGCATAGGCGATGTGCGAGCGCTCCAGCTGCAGGCACACGCGAAGCACTTCGCGCAGGGCCCGGCGGAGGTCGCCGAGCACCGAAGTCACGCTAGGGCTGGCCTTGTTCGCGCTGTCGCCTCGGTGACTTTGCATCGGCCGGATTGTGGAGATATCGCCGCTGCGCAGCAATTCAACGGCTACGATGAGACTGCACCCGCGCCAACCTGTCTTCGCATGTTCAGCTTTTTCAAGAAAAAACCCCCACCGCTCGAACCCGCTGCCCAGACACCCGAGCCAGCGGCTCCACAGCCTCATGCGCCAGCCATTGAGACCGCGGTGGTGCCAGCCGTCGAGGCCGCCTCACCCGAGCGCCGCAGCTGGTTTGACAAGTTGCGATCCGGCTTGCGCAAGACCGGCTCCAGCTTGGCCCAGGTTTTTACCGGAGCGCAGATCGACGACGCGCTCTACGAGGATCTGGAGTCCGCGCTGCTGCTTGCCGACGCCGGCGTCAAGGCCACCGAGTACCTGCTGGCCGATCTGAAGCGCCGCGTCAAGGACACACGCGCCACCGAGCCGGCCGCCGTCAAGGCACTGCTGGTCGAGGCCATCACCGAGCTGTTGCAGCCCTTGCAACAGTCGCTCACCGTCGGCGAGCACTCGCCCACGGTGATCATGGTGGTGGGTGTGAACGGTGCCGGCAAGACCACCAGCATCGGCAAGCTCACGCGCCATCTTGCCGAGGGCGGCCAAAAGGTGCTGCTGGCCGCAGCCGACACCTTCCGTGCGGCGGCACGCGAGCAGCTGGAGATCTGGGCGGGCCGCAACAGCGTGGAAATCGTCAGCCAAGAAGGCGGCGATCCTTCTGCGGTGACCTTTGATGCGGTCACTGCCGGCAAGGCCCGCCACTGTGATGTGGTGATTGCCGATACCGCCGGGCGGCTGCCCACCCAACTGCACCTCATGGAAGAGCTGCGCAAGGTCAAACGCGTGATTGGCAAGGCCCAAACCGGCGCGCCCCACGAGGTGCTGCTGGTCATCGACGGCAATACCGGACAAAACGCGCTGGCCCAGGTCAAGGCCTTTGATGACACCTTGAGCCTCACTGGGCTGATCGTGACCAAGCTTGACGGCACAGCCAAGGGCGGCGTGCTTGCCGCGATCGCGCTGTGGGCCCGTGAGCGCGGCCATGAGGCAGGCTCAGCGGTGGCGGCTCGATCGCTGCCGGTCTATTTCATCGGCGTGGGCGAGCAACTCGAGGATCTGGAGACCTTCAACGCACGCGAGTTCGCCAACGCGTTGCTGGGTTGAGCCTGCCGGGCCCGCTCAGCGCATCCCGCCCATGCCCTTCATGCCGCCCATGCGCTTCATCATCTTCATCAGGCCGCCGCCTTTCATCTTCTTCATCATGTCGCGCATCTGCCCGAACTGATTGAGCATGCGGTTGACGTCTTGCACCTGAACGCCCGCGCCGGCGGCGATGCGGCGCTTGCGGGTGGCCTTGATCAGGTCGGGCTTGCGACGCTCGAGCGGCGTCATCGAGCAGATCATGCCTTCCATGCGGCGCACATCGCGCTCGGCCCGGTCCACATCGACCGCACCGGCCTGAGCGGCCATCTGGGTCGGCAACTTGTCCATCAGGCTGGCCAGACCGCCCATGTTTTTCATCTGCGAAATCTGCTGCAAGAAGTCGTTGAGGTCGAAGGCGTCGCCTGACTTGACCTTGTCGGCGAGTTTCTGGGCCGCCGCCATGTCGACGTTTTGCGTGACCTGCTCGACCAGCGCCAAGATGTCGCCCATGCCCAGCACGCGCCCGGCGTGCCGTTCGGCATCGAACACTTCCAGCCCGTCGATCTTTTCGCTGACGCCTGCAAACTTGATGGGCGCACCGGTGATCTGCCGCACCGACAGCGCCGCGCCGCCTCGCGAGTCGCCGTCCATCTTGGTCAGCACGATGCCGGTGAGCGGCAGCGCTTCCTTGAAGGCCTTGGCGGTGTTGATGGCGTCCTGGCCCTGCATGGCGTCGACCACGAACAGCGTCTCCACCGGGTTGAGCTCGGCGTGCAGCTCGCTGATCTCGCGCATCAGCGCTTCGTCGATGGCCAGGCGGCCGGCGGTGTCCACCAGCAGCACATCGAAGTAGTGCTTGCGCGCGTAATCCAGCGCGGCGCGGGCGATGTCGATCGGTTTGTCGGTCGCGCTGGAGGGGAACCACTCCGCGCCGGCCTGGCGGGTCACCGTCTTCAACTGCTCTATGGCTGCAGGGCGGTAGACGTCGGCCGAGACCGTGAGCACTTTTTTCTTGCGCTTTTCGATCAGGTGCTTGGCCAGCTTGGCGGTGGTGGTGGTCTTGCCCGCGCCTTGCAAGCCGGCCATCAGGATGACCGCCGGGGGCTGCGCTGCGAGGTTGATGTCGCTGATGCCGCCAATGTCGTTGCCGGCCATGGTGGCCGTGAGCTCGCGGTTGACGATGCCCACGAGCGCCTGTCCGGGCGACAGCGAACCC
>Ga0209768_10003174_pt1 | contig 10013 bp, 3 predicted proteins | sample LauGreSBDMM110SD_3_FD_187564 | JGI IMG/M metagenome (GOLD analysis project Ga0209768, IMG submission 187564) | Freshwater lake microbial communities from Lake Michigan, USA - Sp13.BD.MM110.SD (SPAdes) (version 2) | ecosystem: Environmental > Aquatic > Freshwater > Lake | place: Lake Michigan... | reverse complement strand
GTGCAGATTTCGGGATTTAAAGCCGGCAGCTGAAGCTAGGAGATAGTAATTCCACATCCGCCTAAAGCGCAGATCGTATTGCGGGATCTCATCCCACTTGGAGTTAATGTTTTTATACCAGTGGAGCAATGTGGTCTCGTAATCGAGTCCAAAATTATGTGTGTCCTCCAGGACAAAGCGCCCTTCGGCGGCCTGGGTAATCTGTCCAGGAGATGGAATTACTCCCCCCGGGAAGATATATCTATTAAAAAATGGGTCGGTATCACTCTGGGGCACGGTGCTTGAAATCAGGTGGTGCAACATAATTCCGTCATCAACGAGTAATTCATCGCACTTTGCAAAGAACTCTTTGAAGTTTTTAGGCCCCACATGCTCCATCATTCCTACCGAGACGATGCGGTCAAATCGGCCAGTGAGCTCTCGGTAATCCATTTGCACAAAATTAATGTTGAGCCCGGCTGACTTCTCGCGGGCCAGCAGAATCTGTTGATCTGCCGGAGAAATTCCAGTTGCAATCACGCCATAATTTCTCACCGCATGGCGCAGGAACCCTCCCCATCCGCTTCCAATATCAAGCAGAGTCATGCCTTTTTCCAGCTTTAGCTTTCTACAGATCAAATCAAATTTAGCGATTTGTGCCTCATCTAGAGTCTTTGCATTTGGCCAGTAGCCGCAGCTATAGGCCATCTCACTATCCAGCATTCGCACGTATAGATCATTGCCGATGTTGTAGTGATGTTTGGCATTCTTTGCAGCTTTAGATTTAGTCTGCATATTTACAATCTTTGATTTTAAAGTGCTTGCAATAAGTGGAATTGAGGGCTTGAGAAAGGATGTGGCATCAACAGATAACAGCCTGGTGAGCATCTCATCAATATCTTGGCACTCCCACCAGCCCTCCATGTAAGCCTCGCCCAGGCCAAGCTGATGCTGAGAAGCAACTCGATCCCACAGTTTTTCATTCTTTACATGCATGCTCCATGGCTCACTAGAGTTAATGGGAACATGGCACTTATCAAGAATTGAAAGACATAGCTCTTTACTAGTCATTTACTCACCCAAACCACACCCCTGGTGTTAGATCGAGCAACTCATATCTGAACCACAGCACATCGGAGACTTAATCTTTCCTTCGCACTTTGGGCAGCGAGAAATCTGAACGTTGCTGCCATCGGCAAGTGCAAGTGAGTCATTGACTAAAGGTAGGTTGCACTTTGCACAGCTTGCATTGACTGACATTTCGCACTTGGCGCATGAGTAGGTCGCGATCATTTTTTAAGCTCCTAGTTCTCGGTTGAATTGGGAAATTTTACTTTCCCCTTAAGGATTATTCAAGAGGATTTGAGTTTTATGTGCTCAGTAGGGCTTGAACTGAGGCTATAAAGATTCTTAAAGCTAGAAGGCTCGGACTGGGCGAGTGGCGGAAGTACCATTCTTACCACCGCTGGTGACCGCACCGACTGTGTTGCCAATGTAATATCCCAGCTCGCGTGTATACGGTGGATCTCCAGCATGATTCGCTTGCGCCCATGCTATTTCTGAGGAACTATAGAAGTGAGTACTAGGCATACCCAGTAAATTAGGTGTTGCACTTGCATATGCATTGGAGCACAGCGTGTCATCAGAAGTCCAGGGCTGTCCGCGTACATATTTACACAATTGATTAAGTTCACGATATGAAGGCATGGCCCAATCGGTTTTGTATCCACCGTTATATGCACGCGCCGCACCTGCTGCATATGAATTAGTTGAAGCATCGTAGGCACCACTCATCAAAACAATGAGGCTGGTGTTCTTTAATCCCATTCCAATTAACAGGTTATTGGCAATCCCATTATCACCAGCAACAGCACGTGTTGCTGAGTCGTAAATAGAACCACTGTAATTACAGGCGATTCTGGGAGCACTATCTGATGCTCCGGTGTCATAACAATTTGACACAGTTGAGGCCCAGTTATCACTAGGTTGGTCAGTTGTTCCCGCATACCAAGTAGCAGGTGCTGCCTCTAAGTATTTGCATGTCTGTGAGTAATTCTCTCCACAGGAGAAGCCCGCAGATGTATAGAAAACTGTTCCGCCACCGGGACCCACATCACCGACTGAACATGTGCCACCTTGCGCACAACTCCAGGTCGAGTGAGTCGAGCTTTGCATTGTGATCTTATATACCGATGACGAAAGCGCGATTGGGTTGGTGAAGCTGACCGTAAAGGTACCCGAGCCACTTGAAATAGTGGTTCCGTAACTACTGGTGAATGTGCCACCATTGTTATAGATCACCACACCGCTCAAGGTGGTATTCATGATTGCAACCGGTGCGCTGTCGCTATTTCCGTATGCGCTAATTGAAAAATCAGCGCCATAGCAACTGTTCGGAATATCTGAGACTTTAATTGAACTCAAGTAATGGGTGCCACCAGCGCCTGCCTCATTAACAAATGTGGAATACGGGGTCACAGTTAATTCAGTATCGCCTGAGCAAGCAACGGTCTGAGATACTCCTTGGCCGAATTCGATTCCAGCCCCTGAGTTCAGGGAGATATTTCCGGCAAAGGTGCTCTGAAAAAAGAAGATAGAGGCAAAAATGACTACTGCAGTGGTCAGAAACTTTCTCTGAAATTTTCCGTTGGGCTCTACCTCGATGGGATCATCGTGATAGAAGTCTTCGGACACGGCGCGCTCCACTCGCATTGCGACAAAGGCCTCACTGATGTGTGAGGAGTCTAGGTAAGTCTCTCACACCTGCATTTGAGCGTTATTGGGCAAAAGGGGCAATCAGGTTAATTAACTTACGCGCACGCTCACAACTTTTTTAAGCTTCCCAGCTGTGATTGTGATCGTGTAGGTTCCGGGCTTCTTAAATTTCAAGACCGGGGATTTAACGACTCCTTTGGCATTAGCTTTGCCAGAAATGATAGTAAAAGTCTTTCCATCAGGCCCTTTAATAGTTTCCTTTACTAGAGTTCCTTTAGGGATATTCGGAAGTGCCACTACCAGAGTTGAATTCTTGCGCACCTGAACCGTTTTAGTTGCATTCGATTGATTTAGCTGGATACTCAAGCTTGGTTTAACTTCACTTGATACAGCAGCGAAATAACTATTCGTTGGAATCTTAACCTCTGGGACAAGTGGTTTCTTAGTTGGGGTAGCAACGACTGTTGGAGTTGGAGTTGGAGCCGGGGTTGGGGTTGGGGTTGGGGTTGGGGTTGGGGTTGGGGTTGGGGTTGGGGTAGATGCGGAACCGCCTCCACCTCCTTGATTTACTAAAGCGGCGGCGATTACTGACACGGTCGATCCACTTGTTTTGGTTTGTGAGGTGAAACCAGATTTAGTTCCAGTTACAGATACCGAGATTACAGTTCCTAAATCTTGAGTATTTAAAAGATATGAACTAGAAGTCGCGCCAGAAATTGCGCTACCGTCTTGTTTCCATTGATAGCCAAGAGTGACGCCACTATCCCATGAGTTAGCTGTCGCAGTAAGTGACTGACCTACTTGAGCAATCCCAGAAATCGTTGGTGTCGGAGCTAAAGTCAGAGCTTGGGGCGCTGAAGAGATTACCAGTGGTGTTGCATCAACAACTTCCGAGCCTGTGCCAGCTACATTCTTTGCCCTTACTTTTGCTATCCACGTACCTACTCCTACGCTGGCAAAAGTTGCCTGAGTCGTTGATGACACAGAAGTAGTCAAGTCAGTGCCAGCTGCAGGTGACAGAGTAACTTCGTATCCATTTACTGTGCTTCCACCATCATCTACCGGAGCAGTCCATGTAACCAGCGCACTTCCATTAGTTTGTGCGGCCGCATTAACGTTTGTCACTAGACCGGGGACGGTAGGAATCCTTACTGAACTAAAGGTAGCTGTCTCGGTATTTCCTAATTCATTTACCGCATAAATTGAGAATACAACGTTTTGCCCTGCTGTAACCTCAGTGAAATCACAGGTTGTGCTAGTTACGTCACAATTCTCTTTGGTCTTTCCTCCACCAGAAATCACATACTTAGTTAACGGCGAGCCACCGTTATCTGCCAATGTCCAAGTAAGAGTTGCTTTCACTGTGCCGCTCACATTCGTTCCTGTGGGTGTTCCAACGGAGATAGCTGCAGGAATGGAGCGGGCGGTAAATGACTGGGGGTCAGAATCTGTTGATCCAGTTGTATCAGTTGAGGTAACTACAAATGAATATCCCACTCCACCTATGAGGCCAGTAACCGGCACTTCCCAAGTCAGAGAGGAACTTTGTGGCGTAAAAGTTACTTTTGTCATTGGTTGCCCAGCTGCTGTGGCAGTAACCGTATAACTCATTAATCCTGAGACTTTGGTACCTATTACTTTCACTGCCGCTGCATTATGAGCTGTGTTAGCTAATGAGGTCGATTCAATACTAAAAACAGCTTTGCTGGGCGCAGCGATTGCAGGAGTGCCACTTAATAGCAACAGGCTTACTAGTACAACATTGAATTTTTTCATCCGTTACAGCACCACATCCAATGTTGTTGAAACAGTCGTCGATGAGCCAATATCTTGATTTGAAAGAGTTTTAGAACTAAACCTTTTCACATCACTACCTGTATTAACTGGCGTGAAAGTCACATCCCAGTTAATAGCATCATCAAGTTGAAGGCTGTAAGCACCGTTTTCATCAGTTGAGGTTACAACCTGAGTCGCTGCACTGGGTGAGACCGTCTTATTTGCACTTACGATTGCACCAATAATTTTCACTGAAGCGTCACCAGTCTGAGAAATTACACCGGTTACGTTTCCTGAAGCCAATGGTAAAGAAACTATGGTGGAAGATAACGTTCCTGAACCGCATTGACCAGAAACAAGTGCAACCAGTGCACTGCCATTCGTAGTGACAATACAACTGGTTGCAACACCAGTTATGCCTGGGCCAGGATTGACGGTTAACTTAAATCGGCCGTTAGCGCTTAACTTCAAACTTACCTTTCCATTTTGATCAAGACCATAACCTCCGACCCAACCAGTGGAAACATTGCTGCCATCGACGGTTTCAACACCCACCCAACCAGAATTTATTTGAGCTGTGTTTCCGGTGTTGCGTGCCGCCATCGTCAGATTAGGTGCGCTGAGTGAGAAATTTTGTCCATTTACCTGGGCGAATGTAAGCCCAACTGTCGCGGAATCAAAAGTTGCTCCGGCGTAGAGATTACGTTCATTCCATGGTGCCTCAATCTGCACCGCAAATACAGTGGAGGTATCAGCAACGTTAAAGACTGCCTTTCCATTGGAGTCCGTTTGGCTTCCTGCAATCCAATTTTTAGCAGTTATAGCGCCTCCGGCATCCTTGATGATTGCAATCAGGCTCACCCATGCATTAGCACCGGCAGATGTTGAGCCGTCAGGACGCTTGACATAGATAGAGGTATTCGGTGCTGGAGCAGCAGCGCTGATAGTTTGCGTTGCAAAGGTTCCGCTACCTGGAGTTACTTGTGGCAAAGTCGCACAAGCAGTCCCACTTTGTAATGAATAGCATTGTGTTCGCACAACATCAGTAGTTCCGTAAGGGGGATCAATCCACATCCAGAGATTCTGTGCTCCGGTTAATCTCCCATTGTTGGCAGTGTTGATGGCCACTGGGTCAACAAAAATCGCAGCATTTCCAGAGGAATCTGTCTGAGCGTGTACATTCCATGCACCGAGACCAAGTCCAACATGAGCATTGGCAATGGCTGTTCCAGCTGCATTTGTCACACTAACAGTGAGATTAGGAGAACGCAGCTGCAATTGAAGTTGGCCGTTAGCAAGCACGCAACCGCCTGCTGTTGTTGTGATTGCGCCACTTGCAATGGTGACTGAACAGCCGGCTGAGGAAGACAAGCTAGAAGTATTCCAAGGAACGTTTGCCTGAATTGTGTATGAACCATTAGGCACAACCATGCTAAATGATCCATCGCTGCGTGAGTTACTTCCAATTTCCCATAGCTGATCATTCGTTGAATTAATTGGAACTACCCAACTGTCTCGAACTCCCGTGCCGGTCGCATCTACTACTTTTCCAACCACAGTTGGGGTCCCAAGAGTCAGTGGGTACGCCGTGGAGTTTCCATAGGCAGTCGTTGTGACCGCTTGATTTGTTACCAAATCTGTAAAGGCAGAAACAGTTCCATTGGATGCAATTCTTACAGCATATGAATGATTCGTAGATGTTGTTGATCCAGAACCACTTGGATTAACACGAACTGTGTAACTTTCACTGGCTGGCGCACTTAAAGCAAAGTAACCATTGCTGTCAGTGTTATCTCCATCAACCCACTGACCTGTTGTGGAATTAAAGAGCTCAACCCAAGAATTTACAGCAGCCGCGTTGGCCGATGAAGGGTCAGTAACTAAGCCGCGAATAGTTGGCGCAGTCATAGTAATCGTATCTGAGAATGAGGAGCTGACAACATAAGCGCTCATCGATTCGGTCTGATATTGCTTCGTCGTTGTAGCTGCGACAGCTGATACATCCGAATTATTCGAAGGATCAATTCGAACACTTACGCCTGTTGCTAAAGAAGCAACAAAGAACTTGGCATATCCATCGGTATCAGTTGTTGCACCACCAAGCCACGAACCATTGAGTACATTGAGAGTTACCCACATATTGGTAGCTGCAGTGGAACTTTCGCCATACACAACCCTCACAGTTAAGTTAGGGGCCAGGAGACGAATGTTTGCTGAGTTACTGCCAGCCTCGTTCAAAACAGTTCTAATTGCATTTCCACCTCGATAGCTTGACAGTGAATACTGAGCATTCTGATTTTCAGCAACTTGCAACTCATCATAGTCCCCAAAAGTTGTAAATCCGGCTGGCTTACTCATTGCCCAGTTGCCCTCTGAATTTGTGTTAACGCAATTCCAAGATTGTGTGCCACTGATAATTACACTAAGGCATGCTCGTGCATTTGCAATCCCAGTATTGCCCGAAGGAGGCAGAACTTTGCCACTCCAATATGGACTCTTGAGATGAATGTTGAAACTCGATGTTGTTAATCCAGCAGATTGGGCGCTGCCAGAGATTGATGCGGTTAAATTAGCAGCGACAGTGATATCACCAATCGGATCTGAGTTGCCGTAGGTTGTATTGTCGTTTGGAGAGCGCGCATAGATTGTGTATGCGCCTGCAGGTAAGGACATTGAGAATGAACCGTCGCTCCGAGAATTTGCACCGTACTGCCACATTTCTTCTCTCGTATTCTTATTAACTGCTGTTACCCAAGAATTTGCAACCCCTATCGTGCTGGTATCGGGGGCTTGAAGAACCTTGCCTTGAATCTGTGCTTGACCAAGATTAAGGGTAATAATTCCATTGCTATCGGCGCTCACTCCAGTAACTGCCGCAGATATTGCGCCACCAGCTCCTGCTGTTGCTACGACTTCATAACTCTTTCTAGTTGAATTAGGAGTTAAATCTGTAGGAATGACGATAAATTGATAGGTGCCAGCGCTGGGTAAATTCACCGCCACAGCTACTGCTTCTTCCGTATTAACCCACTGAATAAATTGATTATCTTTTCTAATTTCAATTCCGGCATACCTAACATTTGAACTGCCACCAACCTCGCGGACTCTTACCTTCAAAGTAGGAGCTGCTGCAGTAATATTTCCATAATTCTGATTGAAACTACTTAAATTCCCGCTGTTTACAACGAATTGGCTTAAATTGCTCGCCGCAATATCCGAACGTCCTTGAGGATCAATAAAGACTCGATATGTTCCGACTTCATTAACTGTAAAGGAGAATGCCCCAATTGAATTAGTTAAAGTACAAGTAAGCCAGTTCCAACCAACGCCATCAGATGCCCTCTTCTGAAGACAAGCTACCACCCGTGAGGAATTATCACTTGTCGCAGGTTGCCCATTGGGATCCAATACAACGCCTGAAACATTTGCTGCTCCAGGTGAAACTCGATATCTACCATTTGAACTGACTGAAATCGTTGCGCCCGAAACGGTATTACCTTCGCGCAGAGCTAATGAAGTACCCGCACTTGATACGACAAGTGTGTACTGCTTTGCAGCAAGTCCTGCAATACTTCGACTTCCTTCTGGAGGATTTACGGTCAACAAATAGGTTGCGTCAGCTAGAGAAGCAGCTGCATATCCTGGAGAAGCAAAACCAATTTCTAGATTGTCAACCCAGGTTCTTCTATTGCTAACAACACTTTCAACAGAAATCCATGATCCAGATGTGAGGGACTCTGAATTGAGAGGATTAATCAAATCAAATTTAACGTTTGGTACCGACAAGGTTATATTCTGAGTGAGGCTAGCTGTGGGTGTCTCCCCATTCCATGAAATTAGGATTCCTGAACTATCTGTTACCGTGATGTTAGGTGTAGTAGTTCTTACAAAATCACTTAAGCCATATGGTGTGACTTCAATTCTAAAAGTTCCAGTTTCTGAAATAACGAGGCCATAGTTGCCACCAGGGCCAATCGAATCGCCACTTACCCATTCCCAGTCGTTAATATCGATATCATCTCGTTTAAAAAGGTCCCACTGCAAACCTTGACCATTAACAAGCGTCAGCGTTTCTCCGTTTGACTTGGTAATCTTTCCTGAAAGATTTATCGCAGTTAGTGGAAATTGTGCCACCCCATTTGTGATTGTCACATTAGTGCCCGATGCTGGATAACCCACCTTTAAGGATGTAGTCGTACCAGTATCAGAAATTATGGCGGTAAATAGGGATGAAGCATATTGGGAATTGCGACTAACTGCCCTGACCCGATATGTGCCACCCGGGAGTCCTGCGTTTCCGATGACATCATTTTGTCCTGTGCATCCGATTACTACGCCCTCTGCATCGACGGCGCATATTTCTAGCGCAGCGTCAGCTCTGCTCAAGCTTCCAAGAGTTGGGCTCAGTATCTTAAAAGGAAAGCTTTTCTTATATGAAGAAAGCTGCCAAACATCGCCACTTTTGGTAACTGGCGAGCCTGTTAACATATCCGTAAGCGCAAAAGTACGATTTGGACAGTTAGAATTAGTGAGACGGAATATTGATGCCATACTACTTTGATCGTAAGTTGCAGCTGTAGCGGAATCGAAATAATCCCATCCGATTGCATGTGTACCCTCGCAGCCCAAGGCAGAATCGAAGTTGATACCAAATTGTCCGGTACGTAGAAGGAATCCACGATTAGGGTAATCACTTGTTCCTGACCAATAGCCAAACCCAGAATAAATTGGTGCTGCAGTGCCAGTTGAGCTCTTCAAATTCACCAATATTGATGTTGCCTTTAGAATTATCTCAACACTTGAAGTAGAACTTAGACTGAAAGTACCTAGCGCTTTGCTCAAAAATCCAAATGCATCTACTACATTATCAATCGCTGGTTGCACATATAATTCTGTGTCTAAATCACCCTGTGGAAGATTGGTGAATATCACCTGTCCAGCGGAGTCTGTAGTCTGAGTTGCTGCAAAGCCCCAACCTTGAGGGGTTGAAGTTTCATAACCGATAGCCACTAGCGCACCCGCAAGAGGGGCGCCATTGCGATCTTTTACGGTAATCGTCTTTGTGACGGTAGCTGCGGCCGCATTTTGCATTGTTACAGGTGCAGCGATGAATAATCCAAGAATTAGTGTTGTAGCTAATACTTTCGAGATTTGAATTATTCTCATTTTCCACCCCAAATTACTCCAACTTAGGGTTCTAACCCTACTCACAGGTCGCCGGAATAGATATGAGAATTTGGTCAATATATGGAAAAAAGGGTAATTAATAAGATTATGTGGGGGAATCCTTACAATCTCCCGGATTATCCCCGCCGGGTCTCTCCTACTTGGGCGAAAATTTAAGTTTAAATTAGAACTACCTCCACTTACCGAACTGTGATATTCGGCTCTAGTTCTCCGTTTTTGCGAAAGATATATTGATTCAAATTTGAATTGCGAGATCTAATACCGGCGCGCTCAAAGTTAATAACCTCGGGTTAGATTTACTTCCAATGGCAGCAGGCAGATGGAGTGTGAGCCTTGCTCGAGTGCAGCTACTCTGA
>Ga0209768_10003172_pt1 | contig 10016 bp, 9 predicted proteins | sample LauGreSBDMM110SD_3_FD_187564 | JGI IMG/M metagenome (GOLD analysis project Ga0209768, IMG submission 187564) | Freshwater lake microbial communities from Lake Michigan, USA - Sp13.BD.MM110.SD (SPAdes) (version 2) | ecosystem: Environmental > Aquatic > Freshwater > Lake | place: Lake Michigan... | reverse complement strand
TGGCACGCTCTCGGGTGTCGCCATCGTCGGGTAAGCGGTAAGCCACCGGGCAGCCGCATTCTCGGCAATGTTTCAGGGGCGTGCGTTGCATATTTACAGTCAGTCTGACTTGCAGACCAGTTCAAAGTGCTCCACCACAGGGGGTGAAGCGAAGAAAGGCCCCACAATCGCGCGCCAGTCGGCAAATGCTGGCGATTGCCGAAAGCCGATAGTGTGGTCTTCCAAGCTGGCCCAGAAAATTTGCAGGATGTAGCGATCGGGGCTTTCCATGCCCTTGTTGACTTTGAATCCCTCAAAGCCTTTGGCGTGTGAAATCACGGTTTTCAGTCCGCGTTCAATGGCCTCGTCAAACGCCGCTTGCTGGCCTGGGTGAATACGGATGTCTGCAAGTTCGAGAATCATGTTTTTCCTTTTGTGGTGCCCAAACTGGGGATGCGGCTATTTTGGCTCGATTTTCAAACATCCATTCAGAGCTTACCTTCTGCCTCTGAGACAATGCGTGAATGAGCGAAAACACGAGCGCCGCCACGGCAACTCCCCCCCCGTCTTCGGTTGCCGGCAAACCTGCGCCCCGCGTTGGCTTCGTGAGCCTGGGCTGCCCCAAGGCGTTGACCGATTCCGAATTGATTTTGACGCGCCTGAGCGCCGAGGGCTACGAGACGTCCAAGACCTTTGAAGGCGCTGACCTGGTCATCGTCAACACCTGCGGCTTCATTGACGACGCTGTGCGCGAAAGCCTGGACACCATCGGCGAAGCGCTGGCGGCCAATGGCAAGGTCATCGTTACCGGTTGCCTGGGCGCCAAGACCGGCGACAGCGGCGGCAATCTTGTCAAGCAAATGCACCCCAGCGTGCTTGCCGTGACCGGCCCGCACGCTACTCAGGAAGTCATGGACGCCGTGCATCTGAACCTGCCCAAGCCGCACAACCCCTTTGTTGATCTGGTGCCCAATTCTTTTGGCATTGCCGGCATCAAGCTCACGCCGCGGCATTACGCCTACCTCAAAATCAGTGAAGGCTGTAACCACCGCTGCACTTTTTGCATCATCCCGTCGATGCGTGGCGATTTGGTGTCTCGCCCGATTGGCGATGTGCTGGGCGAAGCCCGGGCCTTGTTCGAAGGCGGTGTCAAAGAACTGCTGGTGATCAGCCAGGACACCTCGGCATATGGCGTGGACGTTAAATACCGCACCGGCTTTTACGACGGCAAGCCCGTAAAGACGCGCATGCTTGAACTGGTCAAGACCCTGGGCGAGCTGGCTGAGCCCTACGGCGCCTGGGTGCGGCTGCATTACGTTTACCCCTACCCGAGCGTGGACGAAGTGATTCCGCTGATGGCCACTGGTCTGGTGCTGCCTTACTTGGACGTGCCCTTGCAGCACAGCCACCCGGATGTGCTCAAGCGCATGAAGCGACCCGCCAGCGGTGAGAAAAACCTCGAACGCATTGCACGTTGGCGCGAGATGTGTCCCGAGATCGTCATCCGCAGCACCTTCATTGCCGGCTTTCCAGGAGAGACCGAGGCTGAGTTTGATCATTTGCTCGACTTCATGCGCGAAGCCCGCATCGACCGCGCCGGCTGCTTTGCCTACAGCCCGGTCCATGGCGCTGCGGCCAACGATATACCCGGCATGCTGCCGCAGGAAGTGCGTGAAGAGCGTCGCGCCCGCTTCATGGCCGTGGCCGAAGAAGTCTCCAGCCAGAAGCTGCGCGAGCGTGTGGGCGCGACCATGCAAGTACTGGTCGATTCCGCACCGGCGCTCGGTCGCAAGGGCGGCGTGGGCCGTAGCTACGCGGATGCGCCTGAAATTGATGGCACCGTGAAACTGCTGCCGCCCGAAAAAATCAGCAAAACGCTCAAGGTGGGAGAGTTCACCCGGGCCCGCATTGTTGGCACCCAGGGCCACGACCTGGTGGCTGTGCCGGTCTGAAAGACTGATTCAGCTCAGCCAAGCTCCAAACCGACGAAAAAAAGCCCACCAAAAGTGGGCTTTTTTTGGGTTTTTTGGTCGGAGTACAAGGATTCGAACCTTGGACCCCCTGGTCCCAAACCAGGTGCGCTACCAGACTGCGCCACACTCCGACAAGTCTCAAATTATAGCCCGATAAGACCGGTTTTTTACCCGGGTTCGTTTTTTGGGCGCTTAGCGGCGCACCAGCTGGGTTTTGCCAAATAGGATTTCTTTGGCTTGCGCGTCGTTCACTGGTGGACGCAGAGCTGTCAATACCTCTACGCCGCGTTGCACCGCCGGGCGGGCGGCGATCAGGTCAAACCAGCGCTTGAGGTGAGGGTAGTCGGCCCAGTCGATGCCTTGGTTGGCCCAGTTGCGCAGCCAAGGGAAGATGGCAATGTCGGCGATGGTGTACTGGTTGCCGGCGATGAATTTATGGCTGGAGAGTTGCTTGTCCATCACACCGTAAAGTCGCTTGGTTTCGTTGGTATAGCGGTTGATGGCGTACTCAACTTTTTCGGGGGCGTAAATGCGAAAGTGATGCGTTTGCCCGAGCATGGGCCCGACGCCGCCCATTTGGAACATCAGCCATTGCAGCACCTGGTATTTAAGCCGGTCTGTTTTAGGCAAAAATTTGCCGGTTTTGGCGGCCAGATAAAGCAATATAGCGCCCGACTCAAACAAAGAGATGGGTTTGCCGTCCGGACCATTAGGGTCCACGATGCCGGGGATGCGGTTGTTCGGGCTGATGGCCAGAAACTCGGGCTTGAATTGATCACCTTTGCCGATGTTGACCGCAATGGCCTGCCAATCGCGTCCTTCACGCAGGCCGCATTCCTCGAGCATGATGTGGACCTTGTGGCCGTTGGGCGTGGCCCATGAGTAAACCTTGATCATCTTTTTTCCCTGTTGGATTGCACTAAATAAGGATGCACTTTAGTTCAAAGTTGACCTGCTTGCAGGCTGCCAGCTTCAGCTGCCGCGGGTCACTGGCATCGCGAGATCGCCGGGCATCAGCAGGTGCTTGGCCAGCTCGAGTTTGGCCAGAGAGGCGCGGTGTACTTCATCGGGGCCATCAGCCAGGCGAAGCGTACGTTGGTTGGCGTAGGCGTAGGCCAATGGGAAATCGCCAGACACGCCACCACCGCCATGGGCCTGAATGGCCCAGTCAATGATCTGACAGGCCATGCTGGGGGCAACCACCTTGATCATGGCTATTTCGGCCCTTGCAATCTTGTTGCCCACGGTGTCCATCATGTAAGCGGCCTTGAGCGTCAGCAACCTGGCCTGTTCGATCATGCAGCGCGCGTCTGCGATGCGCTCAGACCAGACCGACTGGCTTGCAATTGCTTTGCCAAAGGCCACGCGGGAATTCAGGCGCTGGCACATCAGCGCCAGGGCGCGTTCGGCAATACCGATGCTGCGCATGCAGTGGTGAATGCGTCCGGGGCCCAAACGGCCCTGGGCTATTTCAAAGCCACGGCCTTCGCCGAGCAGCAGGTTGCCGATCGGCACACGCACGTTGTTCAGCCGCACTTCCATGTGGCCATGCGGCGCGTCGTCAAAGCCAAAAACTGTCAGTGGCCTTATTACCTTGATACCCGGCGTGTCTGCGGGTACCAGCACCATGGATTGCTGCTCGTGGCGGCCGGCTTCAGGGTCGGTTTTGCCCATAACGATATAGATAGCGCAGCGCGGATCTCCGGCGCCTGAAGACCACCATTTCAGGCCGTTAAGCACATAGTCGTCGCCCTCACGGCGTATGCTGCACTGGATGTTGGTGGCATCTGAAGAAGCGACATCGGGCTCGGTCATCAAAAAGGCCGAGCGGATCTCGCCGCGTAGCAGCGGGTCCAGCCAGCGGTCTTTGTTAGCCTCTGAGCCGTAACGGGCAATCGTCTCCATGTTGCCCGTGTCGGGTGCGGCGCAGTTAAATACTTCGGCGGCGAAGGGCACGCGGCCCATGATCTCGCAGAGCGGTGCATATTCGAGGTTGGACAGGCCTTCAGGCGCGCGCGGCGAGTGAGGCAAAAACAGGTTCCAAAGGCCTGCGGCCTTGGCTTTGGGTTTGAGCTCTTCGATCAAGGTGCTTGGAACCCACGCATTACCTTTGGCGCGGTTGTCAGCGATTTCCCGAAAGAACCTGTCTTCGTTCGGATAAACATGCGCGTCCATGAATTGCAGCAGGCGCGCCTGCATTTGCTGAACCTTGGGGCTGTAGTCGAAGTTCATGAAAGCTCCTGGAAAACGGGCACGTGAAAAAATAGGTTTCTGTACATCAGTGTTTGCGCTGGCTTTGCAGCGCAAAGCGCCAGGCTAACTCTGCCAGCGGCCGTGCCCCTGCGGCAGAGGCCACGGCCTGTGCACTGGCAGCGGTGCCTGCTTCGACCCGCTTGGCGATGCCTTGCAAGATGGCGGCCATGCGAAACAGGTTGTAGGCGAGATAAAAATCCCAGTCACTCAGCAAGGCTTCGGGCGTGCTCAGCCCGGTACGATCGCAGTAACGTCGCACGTAGTCAGCTTCTGATGGAATACCCAGGCTGGGCAGGTCCAAGCCGCCAATCCCGCGAAAGCTGCCAGGCGGTATGTGCCAGCCCATGCATTGGTAGCTCAGGTCGGCCAGCGGATGTCCTAAGGTTGAAAGTTCCCAGTCGAGAACTGCGAGCACGCGCGGCTCTGAAGGGTGAAAAATCAGGTTATCGAGCCTGAAGTCGCCGTGCACGATGGAGACCATGGCAGGGTCCATTGCCGCTGGCGGCACATGGGCAGGCAGCCAGGCCATGAGTCGGTCCATCTCGTCGATGGGCTGGGTGATGGAGGCGCTGTATTGCTTGCTCCACCGGCCTATCTGGCGTTCGAAATAATTGCCCGGCTTGCCGTAATCGGCCAGTCCCCGGGCCGCAAATGGCACGCGGTGCAGGGCGCTGATGACGCGGTTCATTTCGTCGTAAATTTCGGCGCGTTCGGTCTTTGTCATGCCGGGCAGGGACTGGTCCCAGAGTACCCTGCCTTCGACGAATTCCATCACGTAAAAAGCCCTGCCGATCACCGACTCGTCTTCGCACAGGCAGTGCATGCGCGGCGCCGGTACATCGGTGCCGGCCAGTCCTTGCAAGACCTTGAACTCTCTCTCGACCGCGTGCGCCGAGGGCAGCAGCTTGGCCACCGGGCCTGGCTTGGCGCGCATCACGTAGGCGCGCTCTGGCGTGATGAGTTTGTAGGTGGGGTTGGATTGCCCGCCTTTGAACATCTGCACCGTCAGCGGGCCTTGAAAGCCGTCCAATCGAGTAGACAGGTAAGCGCTCAGCGCTGCGATGTCAAACGCATGCACCCCGGTGACTTCGCGGGTGCCGATGAAATGATCAAAGTTGCTCATGTTTCACTGGATGCGCGGAATTGCGGTTTTAAAAATAGAGCGGCTTGCGTTTTTGTAAAAAAGCCTCAATACCTTCCCCGGCGTTGCGGTGGTGCAGATTTTTTACAAAATGATCGCGCTCGCTCGCCAGTTGCTCGCTCAGCGTTTTAACCTGGGCATCATTGATGAGATCTTTGACGCTGGCCAGAACGTTGGGGGCACGCTCATTGAGCTGCTCGGCCAGTTGCAGGGCGGCCGACAAGGCGTTTCCGGCCGGTGCCACTGCAAAGACCAGACCCAAGGTGAACAGTTGCGTCGCTGTTATACGTTCGCCCAGCATCAACAAGCGGGCAAGCACGGTGCGCGGCATGGCGCGCGCAAGCGCCCAGCTGCCGCCGCCATCGGGTGAGAGCCCGACGGTGCTATGGGCCATGACAAACACAGCATTCTCGGCGGCCACCATGAAATCGCAGGCCAGCGCCAGCGAAAAACCGGCGCCCGCGGCGGCACCTTCCACGGCGGCGATCACCGGTTTGGGGAAGGTCCGGACAGAGTCGACCCAGCTGTGCAAGGCCTCGATACTCTGCGCCTGAACTTCTGCCGGTTTTTGCCGGTTGGCCTGCAGTCGCTTCAGGTCTGCGCCGGCACAAAAGGTGATTCCTTCGCCGGTGATGACGACACTGCGGATTTCGGGGTTGTTCTCGGCCGCGTTCAGGGCTTCGACACCGGCTGCGTAGATTTCTGGGCCCAGTGCATTGCGGTGCTCTGGGTTGCTGAGCGTCAGGATCAGCGTACTGCCTTCGCTGGTACTTCTCAAGGCGCCTGCCATCTCAGCTTTCCTCTTGGAGCAGGCTCAGACCGATGGCACCGCGACGACGCAGCCAGGGTGAAGGCCGGTAGCGAGGGTCCCCATAAACGGTTTGCATGTTGAACAAGACTTCCAGCATATTGGTCGGCCCGTAAAGATTACCCATGGCCAGCGGTCCTTGCGGGTAACCCAGCCCCAGGGTGACGGCGGTTTCCAGGTCTTGCGGGCTGCAGATGCCTTGCTGGCACATGTCACTGGCAATGTTGACGATGTGGGCCAATACGCGCTGCGTGACAAAGCCGCCACTGTCACGGATCACGCTGACGGCCTTACCGTCGCGGGCAAACAGCGCGTGGGCGGCGTCGCGCATGTCTGCACGCGTGGCCGGGTTGGTCGCCAGCACGCGGCGTTTGGTTTGTGCGTCGTCTATCAGCATGTCGATGCCCACGGTACGTGCCGGGTCCAGTCGCTCTACCACGGCCACCGTGGTGATGTCAAAGCCCAGCGGCGCTACCAGCGACAGGGCGTTCATTGAGGGCGATGCGCCGGTTTCGATGTGGGCGCCTAAGTTTTTAAGCATCAGCAAGAGCTCCGCGCGACGCGAAGCGCGTGGCGACACCCATACGGGCGGTAAGTCACTGAGGAGGGGTGCTGCAGCTTCAGCAGGCCATTGCGCTACGCCATCTGCGTAGCTGTAAAAGCCTTCACCGGTTTTTTTGCCCAACAATCCGCCGGCCTGACGCTGCGCCGTGATGAAGCTAGGGCGGTAGCGTGGCTCTTCATAGTACTGGTGGTAGATCGATTCCATCACCGGGTGCGACACGTCCAGCGCCGTCAAGTCCATCAGCTCAAAGGGCCCTAGCTTGAAGCCGGCCTGGTCTTTCAAGATGCGGTCTATGGTGGCGAAATCGGCAATGCCTTCGCCCACGATGCGCAGCGCTTCTGTGCCGTAACCACGCCCTGCGTGGTTGACGATGAAGCCCGGTGTGTCTTGTGCCTGAACGGGGGTATGCCCCATTTGACGGGCGTATTGCGTCAGAGCCTCGCAGCACTCGGCACTGGTTTTCAGGCCGCGTATAACTTCGACCACCTTCATCAGGGGGACAGGGTTGAAAAAATGGTAGCCGGCAAAGCGTTTTGGATACTTGAGCCCGGCGGCAATTGCCGTGATCGATAAAGAGGAGGTATTGCTGACAAGAACGGCCTGCTCTGAGACGATGGACTCGAGCTCTGTGAAAAGTCCTTTCTTGACGTCAAGTCGCTCTACGATGGCTTCGATCACCAGCTCGCAGTCGCTCAAATCGGCCAGTGTGGTTGGCAGGGTCAGCCGTGCCAGACAAGCGGCGGCATCTTGGGCGTCCATCTTGCCCTTGGCCACCAGTTTGTCCCATTGGCCGGATATCGATTGGCGGGCACTGACGCTGGCGCTCAGGTCCTTGTCGAACAACTTGACCTGGCTGCCGGCTTGCGCCGCGATCTGGGCAATGCCCTGACCCATGGCGCCAGTGCCTACGACCGCGATGGTTTTGTACCTTGATGCCATACCGGTTGACCGCCTCAGCGCCTGACTTGCAGCGCGCCTGGGTTCACGATGTTGGTCGGTGTGCCCTTGATGAAGTTCACGACGTTATCAAACGCAGCCCCGAAGTAAAGCTCATAACTTTCTTGCTCAACGTAGCCGATATGGGGCGTGCAAATACAGTTTTCGAGTCGCAACAAAGAGTGGCCTTGCAATATCGGCTCAGACTCGAAAACGTCTATCGCTGCCATGCCGGGGCGACCTCTGTTAAGGGCGGTGACCAGAGCGTCCGGCTTGATCAGCTCAGCGCGAGAGGTATTGACCAGCAGCGCTGTGGTTTTCATGAGTGACAGATCCTCGAAAGAGACAATGCCTCGGGTGGCATCATTCAGCCGCAAATGCAGGGTCAGCACGTCAGACTGAGTAAAAAACTCCTCTTTATTGGCAGCCAGTTCGAAGCCGTCGGCCAGCGCCTGTTCACGGGACGCCTCTCGACCCCAAACCAGCACACGCATGCCAAAAGCACGGCCGTAGCCGGCGATGATCTTGCCGATTTTTCCGTAGCTCCAGATCCCCAGAGTTTTGCCTTTAAGCACCGTGCCCAAACCAAAATTAACCGGCATCGAACTCGACTTCAGGCCAGCCTGTTGCCAGGCACCATGTTTGAGATGGGTAATGTAATGGGGCAGGCGACGTATGGCCGTCATGATCAGCGCCCAGGTCATTTCTGCCGGTGCAATGGGTGAACCCGCGCCTTCTGCCACCACAATGCCTCGTTCCGTGCAAGCGGCCACATCAATGTGATCACCGACTTTGCCGGTCTGCACGATCAGTTTGAGCTTGGGTAGTTTTTCGATCAATGTACGCGGCAAGTGGGTGCGCTCACGGATCAAAACGACCACGTCTGCGTCTTTCAGGCGAACCGACAACTGGCCAATCCCCTTGACAGTGTTGGTGTAGACCTTCGCCTGGTAGGCGTCTAGTTTGGAGGCGCATTGCAGCTTGCGAACCGCATCCTGATAGTCATCGAGTATCACAATATTCATGTTGATATTGTGCCTGCAAGCCGAAGAAGCTGGCCGGGCTGATGCCCTGAAATCTCAGGGCAGGTCTTCAGAAGCTAGGTCCTGCGCCCCCAGGGGTCAATGTGAGCGTTTTGTCTGGCTCATGCGTTCGAGTTCAGCGCAAACGTCGGCCATGCGACCCGTGATCACCATGCGGCCGGCGCAGGCCGGACTTGCGCCGGGTTCAAACTCTCGCAACACACGCAAGCGCGATGTCGTACGTTCTTGACCGGCGTGGGCTCGGGCTTGAAAGCAGGTCAGGGGTTTAGCTCCCAACACAGGCCGCTGCTGCGCCGGCACGGCGATACCCGCCATGCTTTTGCCAGGTTTGTTTTGAGCGTGGCGTTCTTCAGAAGGCTGGAGTTTTGTTGGAGCGGTCACAAACCAGCTTAAAAAACCGTGCAGTGGCGCCCACAGACCGGCAAGTTGACCCGATGAAAAAGAAGCAGTTGTTCCCATGATGACTCCGATTGAGTGATGACACAGGCAGGATTTTTAAAGGGCCAGAGGCCACGGTTTTGCAACGCCAGGGTGTGGGTTCTTCAAAAGAACCCGACGCCCGCCACCTGGCGCGAAAAATTGGGGTGAAATTTTTAGCGTTGAAGGGTCACATCAGCATGGTGTTGCGGATGAGGCCGACGGCCAGGCCTTCGATTTCAAAGGGCTCACCGGGCCGTACGATGATGGTCTCGAAGTCCGGGTTTTCTGGCAAGAGTTCGATATGGTTTTTGGTCCTGCGCAGCCGCTTGACGGTAACTTCATCGCCAAGCCGTGCCACAACGATTTGACCGTTGCGTGCTTCTTTGTTTTGTTGCACGGCCAGCAGATCGCCATCCATGATGCCGACATCGCGCATGCTCATGCCCCGCACCTTGAGCAGGTAGTCGGGCTGGCGCTGAAACAAGCTGGACTCAAAGTAATAGGTTTGCTCAATGTGCTCCTGCGCGAGAATAGGGCTGCCGGCGGCAACCCTCCCCACCAGAGGCAGGGCGAGCTGGGCTAGGCTTTGCAAGGGCAGGGAAAACTGTTTATTGCGTGACTCATTGAGTGAGCGCATGGTGTCACTGCGAAGTCGGATGCCGCGTGAAGTGCCGCTGACGAGTTCGATGGCGCCTTTGCGCGCCAGGGCCTGTAGATGTTCTTCGGCGGCGTTGGCGGACTTGAAGCCCAGCTCACTGGCAATTTCTGCGCGCGTAGGGGGAGCGCCTGTGCGGGCGATGGCGCTTTGAATCAGCTCGAGGATCTGTTGCTGACGTGCTGTGAGCTTGGGGCCTTCGGCCAGGCGGGAAATGTCGCTGAGAATGGTCATGGCATGGCT
>Ga0209768_10003169_pt1 | contig 10021 bp, 8 predicted proteins | sample LauGreSBDMM110SD_3_FD_187564 | JGI IMG/M metagenome (GOLD analysis project Ga0209768, IMG submission 187564) | Freshwater lake microbial communities from Lake Michigan, USA - Sp13.BD.MM110.SD (SPAdes) (version 2) | ecosystem: Environmental > Aquatic > Freshwater > Lake | place: Lake Michigan... | reverse complement strand
TATTTTATGTTGTCCCTCTCCCATAAATACAAATATTTTCCCATTTTCATTAATATAATCGTGAATTTGTTTAAATGTTTTTAATTGTTTAATATCTATTGCATTTATATAATTTAAATTATATACCTGTTGTCCTAAACATAAAAAAACACCCATACGATAACCAATCTCAGGATCATGATTAATTTCTAAATAATGAGGTGTAACTTTAAATTCTTTTTGAATTTTTACCTGTAAAATATTTTTATAATTATCATCATTTTGAATTAATGATATCCAATCAATATGTGTTTCAAATATGTTTTCTACAAACTTTTGTGCTAATTGAAACCCTGGTCCTGTAACAAATACATCTTTAAACCATCCTTCTTCGTCTTTTATATTTATTTTATTTAAATCTAAAAATAAAGCACCTAAAAATGCTTCAAATAAACAACCTAATTTTTTTAAATTAGTTCTAATTTTTTTTTCTTCTGCATGTTTTGATAAAATTAACCATTTATTTAAGTGCATCTCTATTGCTATTTTACCGATAGCTTCGTTTTTTACAATTGCAATTTTTTTTTCAGTCATAAATCCCTCGTTTTCTTTAGGAAATCTTCTATAAAGGTAATATTTAGTTATTAATTCTAAAATACCATCTCCAAGAAATTCAAGTCTTTCATTAGATTTAGTGCTTAAATTCATACAATCTGGTGGTTTTTCTATAATAGTAATATTTTGTTGAAAATTTTCAAAACTAGGACGTTTTGTATAAGAACGATGCACAAAAGCACGTTTATACAATGATAAATTATTTACAATTGGTGGAACTCCGTATTTAATAAGAATAGATTGAACTTCGCTCAATGTAATCTCAACATTTAAGTTATTATATGGATTAAAAACTAGTCCATCATCGCTTTTAATAATATCATCGTCATAATTAATATTTGTCATGTTGTATTTAATATACCATTGTAAATAACTTTATATTAATTAAATTAATATATAATTGTCTATTATTGCTTATACACATACGTACATTTATTTTTCATTGTCTACTTTATAAACTCACATTCTTAAATTGTGATTATATTTTACCCTCGTAAATAAAACAAATAAGTTTATTTAGAAAATGTGTGAATAGGTACAATTTAATTGTATTAAGATAAAAATATTATATTTTTATATTATATAAAATGGTTTTAATGTCAGGAAGTAAACGTGCAAGAAACGCAGCATCAATTTGCAATCGTACAAACATTTGTGGAGGAGACAAGAAAGCAGGTTTACCTCCATGCAATACATTTTTTCTTTCGTCAAATCCAAAATGGTTAAGAGCATCTAATGTTGTACCGACTGTTTGTGTTATAAGTAAAACAATACAAACACAAAAAATCGGTTATAGAGCAACTATAAGGTAAGAGTGCAATTATATTATAATAAAATAATTTAATAAGATAACAATTTATTAAATTATTATAAATGTATATAAAAATTGACTATAGAGAACACGAATTATTACTAGAAATTAATTTATTAATAAATTCAAATATACACTTTAAAGAAATACAAATAAAATCTGAAAATTTACATTTAGGAGATATTATTATTTCAAATAATAGTGATGAAGAATTATTAATAATAGAAAGGAAAAGTATTAATGATTTAATAAGTAGTATAAAAGATGGTAGATATGAAGAACAATCATATAGGTTATCAGGAGTATCACATCATAAACATAACATAATTTATTTAATTGAAGGTGATATTAATAAGTTACATAATTTTCAAGAAAACAATAAAGATAAATTAATTGTTTATTCAGCAATTTTTTCTTTAAATTATTATAAAGGTTTTTCGGTATTAAGAACATTATCTATTGAAGAAACCGCATTATTTATATGTAATAGTATAAATAAAATGATTAAAGAAAGTATTAAGGGTGTTAAAACACCATATTATACATCTGAAAATAAAATATTAAATGAAAATAATATTACAGAAAAATCTTATATAAATGTTGTAAAAAAAATAAAAAAGGATAATATTACACCAAATAATATTGATGAGATTATGTTATCACAAATACCGGGTGTTAGTGCAACAATATCTGTAATTATTTTAAAGCATTATAATTCATTGCACAATTTATTAAATAAATTAAATGAAGATGAAAAATGTTTACATAATTTCACATATATAAACGCAAAAAACAAAACAAGTAAATTAAATAAAACATGTACTGAAAATATTGCAAAATTTTTGTTAAAAAAATGAATAATATTTTTATAGAATATAATATAAAATGAAAGAATTCCATTTTCAAATTCTTATAGGTGTTTTGTTTATTTTATTTTTAATTTATGCAATTTTAAAATTAACAAGAACAATAGAAGGTTTAGAAACTCAAACTAATTCTTCATCACAATCGTTAAATATATCTACATCTGCAAATATGTCGTCTATACATGGTGTTGGAGGAAATTCAGATACATATTCATCAAATATAAAATCAAATACAATTAAATTACAAGATACATTTTTAATTAATAAATATCGTAAAAATTATGAGACAGTCATATTAAACTTGGATGATTTAATAAACAATTTAATGTTACAAACTACCCTAAATATAGATAATACTGGTAATATTGATAAAGTTTTGGAAAGTTTAAAAACCTTAAATACTTTATCTGATTCTAAAAATTCATTAAATAAAGTTATGAAATTTATTGATAGCAAACATTAAATTATAAATATTTGTTAAAATTAAGAACTATATAGCATATATTTATTTTTATTTATGTAATAGGATGTATTTAATGTTTGCGTGTTGACATCTGGCAATAATTGTCCGAACACAGGAGAAATAACTGTTGGCAACCCACCTTTTAATTCAGTAACACTTGGTCTAATTTTATAAACAGCATTGCTTTGTGCGTCATATGTTTTTTGTAAATATAATACAGGACATTTTATTCCTTTTTCTTTTTGCCAGTTTAAATATTCAACATAATCCTCTAAATTCTTAAATTCTATTGGATTTACACCAGGTATTTTTTCTAATTTAGAATTATATAAATAAAATGTCTTATCGCGTTGTATTAAAATATTAGGACAATCTTCATTCATTAGTTTTTTAACAAATGTCGGATTAATGCTTTTTAAATAAAAAATTAAACCTGTAAAATATATAATTATAAATAATACAATTATCAATGACATATATATATTTAATAAGGATTAAAATATAATAATTTCTAATGCTAATTTATAGATGAAAATCTTACATATTGATAGTACAAATAAAAATATGGATGAGTTTAATAATTATGTTGACAAAAATAATTATCACATATTTGTGCTTTTTTTTATGGATGGATGCGGACCGTGTGAAATGACAAGACCAGAATGGAAAAATATTGAAGATATATTAGACGACAACATAAAAAATAATGGTGATATTATCATTGCTGATATAAACCAGGAAGTTTTACAAGATCCAAACTTAAAAATAAATTATTTAAATAATAAACATATATCAATTAATGGGTTTCCAACAATACATTATATTTTTAAAAATGGAAATATTGTAGATGAGTTTGACGGACAAAGAAATGCGGAATCATTTAAACAATGGATCATGGACAAAACATCTAAATCTAATAATAATCAAATTGGAGGAAGGACCTATACAAAAATAAAATTTCTTGGTAAAAAGAAAAAACAAAGGGGGTCGCGAAGTAAAAAAAATTACAAAAAAACACGAGGTAAAAAAAATAGATACAACAAAAAACTAGGTACAAAAAATAGATACAATAAAAAATAAAATAAAGTTAGATATTATGATCCATGAATTAATAGTAACAATCATTGGTATGAGTTCTGGAATTGTTTCAGGAATAACAGGATTAGGAGGTTCATTTGTATTATTTATTTTATTATATTATTTGAATGTAATTAAGAATTACAATACTATTAAAGGAACTATATTGTATACATTTTTATTTCCAATAACATTAGGAAGTGTATATAATTTTTATAATAGTGGTAATATAGATTTTTATACAGGAAACTTTTTGGTTCTTGGAATTATTATGGGAGGGTATTTAGGTTCAAAATTATTATTATCATCTGTAAATCCAAAACAAGCAGATAATATAGCTAAGAAAGTAGGGGGGATAATACTTATTATTTGTGGTATATTATATATGAGGTAAATATAACAAATAAAATTGAATTAAAACTAATAATGTATTTTAATTCAATAATATAATAAAATGGATAAGGTTTTTAAACTTGTTGATTTCAATGTTTATAATGAAAAATTTGATGATGCAAATTCTGGAAGTGATAATGAAGATGCACCAAACATATATACCGATGAGTCATCTTTCTTAATTCAAATGTTTGGGTTAAATACTAAAGGCGAAACGTGTTCTATATTAATTGATAATTATAAACCGTTTTTCTATGTAATGGTATCTGACGTCTGGAATACATCAATTAAAAATATGTTTTTATCTCACATAAAGAATAAAATGGGTAAATATTACGAAAATTCTGTCACTGAATGCATTATAGTAAAAAGGAAAAAATTATACGGTTTTGATGGTGGAAAAAATCACAAATTTATAAAACTTGAATTTACTAATATGAATGCATTTAATAAGGCAAAAAATTTATGGTATAGTGATTATACACCTGAAGGACGAAAGTTATTGCCAAATGGTTATAAATTTTTTGAAACAAATACAATTTTATATGAAGCGAATATTCCTCCATTATTGAGGTTCTTTCATATTCGTGATATAAGTCCATCAGGATGGGTTGCGTTGCCAAATAAAAAAATAATTCAAACACCAACGGGAAAAATAAAAAAAACTACATGTAATTATGAATTTATTATTAATTATAAAGATATTATTCCTTTAAATGATAAGGAAGATCGTGTACCTTATAAAATATGCAGTTTTGATATTGAGGCAAGTAGTAGTCATGGTGATTTTCCGGTTCCAATTAAAACTTATAAAAAATTAGCAACAAACATTATTGAATATTTTGAAAATTTAAATATGGATATAACCCCTGATTTATGTAAGAATATTTTAAGACAAATTGTTTTATCCGCATTTAATTATGACAATATGCCAAATATAGACATTGTTTATCCTATACAAATGATAAATAAAACAGAATTAGAGACCAAAATTGATAAATGGTTATTAACACCAATAAAAAATTATAAGAACACAGGTGATTTTCGCAATATGACAACAATAGAAAAAATGTTTGAGATGATGGGAATAAATAAAGATGATGAAGATGACGGAGAATATAACAGCAAATATATAAAAATGTCTAACAATTCAACATTTACCATATTTGATATGTTATGTGATGTAAAATTTGACAGAGATATTAAATTAAATGAAATAAACCTTTCATTGATTTCTAATTTTCCAAAATTAGAAGGTGATAAGGTTACATTTATAGGTTCAACATTTTTAAATTATGGTAATTTAGAACCTCACTTAAATCATTGTATAGTGTTAGGTTCTTGTTCTAATATTCCTACTGAAAATAGTGTTATTGAAAAATACAATACAGAAAAAGAAGTCTTACTTGCTTGGAAAGAATTAATTCAAAGAGAAAATCCAGATATTATTATTGGTTATAATATATTTGGTTTTGATTACGAATTTATGTTTAGACGCGCAGAAGAAAATGATTGTGTTGAAGAGTTTTTAAAATTATCAAGAAATATAAATGATATTTGCGGTACAAAAAACAATGATACGAATAAATATAATATTGAAGAAAGTAGTATTCAAATCGCTAGTGGTCAGCACGAATTAAAATTTATAAAAATGAATGGAAGATTACAAATAGACTTATATAATTTCTTTCGTCGTGAAGAAAATTTATCATCGTATAAATTAGATTATGTTTCCGGGCATTTTATAGGAGATTATATTAAAGATTTGGAATACGTCAATTCAAGTACAAAAATTAAAACGTTTAATATGATTGGATTGTTTGAAGGAAGTTATGTACACATTGAAGAAATAGGTTATTCTGTTGATTATTATGAAAATGGATCAAAATATAAAGTAACAAATGTAGACAAATCAACAAATACATTTGAAATTGATACAATTATAAAACCAGATTTTACAAAAAAAGTAAGATGGTGTTTAGCAAAAGATGATGTTACACCTAAAGATATATTTAGATTAACTAATGGTTCATCTGACGATCGTGCAATAATTGCAAAATATTGTATTCAAGATTGTAATTTAGTTCATTATTTAATGAATAAAGTAGACATATTAACTGGTTTTATTGAGATGGCGAAAATTTGTAGTGTTCCAATAAATTTCTTGGTTATGAGAGGTCAAGGTATCAAATTAACAAGTTACATTGCAAAAAAATGTCGTGAAAAATTAACATTAATGCCTGTTATGGAAAAAGGTAGTTTAGATGAAGGGTATGAAGGTGCGATTGTATTAGAACCAAAATGTGATTTATATTTAGATAATCCGGTTGCTTGTGTTGATTATGCATCTCTTTATCCATCATCAATGATTAGTGAAAATTTATCTCACGATAGTAAAGTTTGGACGAAAGAATACGATTTGGCAGGAAATCTCATTATTGAAACCGGAGAAAAGGATAAAAATGGAATGTTTATATATGATAATCTTATTAATTATAATTATGTAAATGTTACGTACGATACCTATATTTATGTAAGAGACACCCCTACATCAGCACCTAATAAAGTTAAATCTGGAACAAAAATATGTCGTTTTGCTCAGTTTCCAGAAGGAAAAGCAATTATGCCTTCAATATTGGAAGAATTGTTAACAGCGAGAAAAAATACTAGAAAATTAATTCCACAAGAAAAAGATGAATTTATGAAAAATGTATTGGATAAACGTCAAACCGGTTATAAACTTACTGCAAATTCACTTTATGGACAGTGTGGAGCTAAAACCAGTTCATTTTATGAAAAGGATGTTGCTGCTTCAACAACATCAACAGGTCGTCTTTTACTTAATTATGCAAAAAAAATAATTGAAGAAGTTTATGGAGATGCAATATTTAATAATGAAAAATATGGACTTATTAAAACAAAAGCAGAATACATATACGGGGATAGTGTTGCAAGTTATACACCTATTTATATAAAAGTAAACGGGGTGCTTGATATAATAACAATTGATGACTTATCTACCAAATACGGCAATTCTGAATGGTATATGTGTTTAGAAGAAGGGAAACAAGATAAAGAATGCTGCGAATTAGAAAACGTAGAAACCTGGACGGAAAACGGGTGGACTAAATTATATCGTGTAATTAGACATTCATTAGCGTCTAATAAAAAAATGATGCGAATATTAACACCGTCAGGGTTAGTTGATGTTACTGACGATCATTCTCTTCTTTTAAAATCTGGTGAAGAAATTTCCCCAAAAGATGTTTGTATTGGAACTGAATTATTACATAATAATTTACCTGATAATGATATAGTAAATATACATGAAGGTCTTACTGAGGACGACTCTCAATTATGTGGGTATTTATTTGGAGATTTAATTTGTGAGTTATTATTTCAAAAATACGATAATAATAATAATGCTAAAATAATACCATCCATAATTATTAATAATAATAAAATTATTCGTAAAGCATTCTTGACTGGAATTATTGATGGGATGTATTATGGTTGCGATACAGACAATGAAGGAAATGTAATAATTTATCAAAAAAATCAAATTATTGCTTCGCAAATTTGTTGGTTGGTTTCAAGTATTGGATATTCAATATCATTAAATGTAAGAGATGATAACCCAGATATTTATGTAATTACAATATTATCATCACCTAAACAAAAACCATCTTATGCAGTTCAACAAATTATTGAAATTCCTTATCAGGGCTATGTTTACGATTTAACAACTGAAAATCATCATTTTGCGGCAGGCATTGGAAATTTAATAGTTCATAACACGGATTCCGTATTCTTTACATTTAATTTACAAACTCACGATAATATTCCAATTCGTGGTAAAAAAGCATTAGAGATTACAATAGAATTGGCGCAAGAAGCGGGTCATTTAGCATCTAAGTTTTTAAAAAGTCCGCACGATTTGGAATATGAAAAAACGTTTATGCCTTTCTGTTTATTATCTAAAAAAAGGTATGTAGGTATGCTTTATGAAACAGATCCTAATAAATGTAAAAGAAAGGAAATGGGAATTGTGTTAAAAAGAAGAGATAATGCGCCGATTGTTAAAGATATATATGGTGGGATCATTGATATTTTAATGAAAAAACAAAACATTCAAGAAGCAATAGATTTCTTAAATTTGTCTCTTGATAATATTGTTAATGAAAAATATACGATGGATAAACTTATTATAACTAAATCGTTAAGAAGTGGTTATAAAAACCCAAAAAGTATTGCACATAAGGTTTTAGCGGATAGAATTGCATCACGTGATCCAGGCAATAAACCTAGTTCTGGAGACAGAATAGCATTTGTTTATATTAATAATGTAAATAAGAAGGCATTGCAAGGAAACCGGATTGAAACACCTCAGTTTATTATTGATAATAAATTAAAGATTGATTATACGTTTTATATTACTAATCAAATAATGAAACCAGTCCAACAATTATTTGCTCTTGTGTTAGAAAAAATATGGAACATGCAGAACAAAAAATCCAAAATATCAAATTTTAAAAAAGAGGTAAAACTATTGTATGATACTACAGATCCAGATAAAATTGATGATAAATTAGAAAAATTGAAAAATAAAGAGGTTAAAATATTATTGTTTGATAAATATTTAAGAGAAACTAATAATGTAAAAGAAGGAAATCAAAGTTTGGTTAAATTCTTTGGTAGTAAATCTGGATAAATTAACGGTGTCGTTGTCGCCTTCGTCGTCGTGTTAGTAAAGGTGTTGTTTCTAAATCTATCACATATTCATATATATATTGTTGTAAAGTTCCATTATTATTTGGAATGTCTCTAAACTGAAATGCTGTGGTTATAGGTTGTGATAATGATGATACATTTGTTGTAATTGGTGGTGTTTGTATTAATTGTGGGGTTATGGTATTTGTAGTAGTAGTTGTATGTGTTATAATATTTGTGTCTAATACATTTGTTCTTATATCATATCTACAAACAGGACATATACAATTATAATTAAACCAATTAATTATAGATTGAGAATTGAAAATATGCGAACAATGAATAATTTGTGTAACCTGATCATTACTATCAAACACTTCTCTAGTAATTGGACACGTTGTATTTATTGGATTTTGAATATCTCCAAAACGTATAATATTTGTTGAATTTTCTATCTGATATGGTGTAGGACGTATTATTACAGGTTCAAGAAAATTATTTAAAGTATTTAAATTTTCTGTATTATTATTTCTTACACGAATATCTATGTATGGTTGTGTCGCATTTCTATTATAATATGGTTGTCTTGTATTATTAACATTTGTTGTTGTATTATTTGTTTGAAAATAAAAAGTATTAATTGTGTTTCTTATTTCATTAAGAGATTTATGTAAATTGCTTATTTCAAGTAGCGTGTTATTATACATAATAAAATAATTATTCAAAATTGTTCTTTGATCGTCTGAAATTGATGTTCTATTATTTAATCGGGACATTTGGTTATAATGCATAATAATAATAATTAAATATGTTTAAATATTATTATATACATTATACATTATTTAACAATGAATGTTGACAAATTCAAAAATAAAGGGTTAAGCGGATTATATAATTTAGGAAATACATGTTTTATTAATTCATGCGTCCAAATATTATCTCATACGTATGAATTAAATTTATTTTTTGATAGTATTTATTTTAAGAAATTATTAAATATTGAGAAAGATGAAACTAATATTATAATTGAATGGAATAATTTAAGAAAACAATTATGGAAAACAAACACTGTTGTCACACCTTTAAAATTTATAAATTCTATTCAAT
>Ga0209768_10003160_pt1 | contig 10041 bp, 10 predicted proteins | sample LauGreSBDMM110SD_3_FD_187564 | JGI IMG/M metagenome (GOLD analysis project Ga0209768, IMG submission 187564) | Freshwater lake microbial communities from Lake Michigan, USA - Sp13.BD.MM110.SD (SPAdes) (version 2) | ecosystem: Environmental > Aquatic > Freshwater > Lake | place: Lake Michigan... | reverse complement strand
AGTTGATGATGGAACACAAATAAGATTATCTGGAAAAGGAGATTCCGGTTATAGAGGCGGATCTAATGGAGATCTTTATGTATTTATAACAGTTGAAAAACATAAAATTTTTCAACGAGCCGAAGAAAACCTATACTATAAATTGCCTATATCAATGATTGATGCTGCGCTTGGTACAGAAATAGAAGTTCCAACTATTGATAACGGAAAATCAAAGGTTAAAATTCCTGCAGGAACCCAGTCAGGAAAACAATTTAGGCTCAAAGGTAAAGGAATGCCTATTTTGAGAGAAAATAATTTTGGAGATTTGTACTTAGAAGTTAACGTTATAATACCAGAATCTCTATCAAAAGAACAAAGGTCTTTGTTGGAAAAACTAAAAATTTTAGAAGATCAGAATAACAGTTCAGAAATTAAAAATTTTATAAATAAAGCTAAAAAATTTTGGGATAACAAAAATTAATTAATAAAATTAAAAAATATATGAAGATATTATTGCAAAAGATTCTGCCGATTTTATAAAGCTTCTTTTTATGAATGATTATAATCAAATTCAATTAGAAAAAGGCATCGCACTTCAAAGTAATAATCAATTAGACATGGCTGAAAAGATTTATAAGCAAATACTTTCTAGTGATGCAAAAGATTTTAATGCTTTATATTTGTTAGGAACAATAAAAGCTCAAAAAAATGAAAATGAAGAAGCAATAATTTTAATCAAAAAATCTTTAAATATTAATCAAAATAATTTTATAGCTTATTCTAATTTAGGCCTAATTTATTATAATATTAATAAACTTGAAGAGGCAATTATAGAATACAACAACTCCATTCTACTAAATTCAAAATATTCCGAAAGCTATAATGGATTAGGATCTGTTTATCTCAAACAAAAGAAATATCTCCTTGCTTTTAAAAATTATAAAAAAGCAGACAAAATAAATAAAAAAGTTTTTAGTAGTCGCTTAAATATTGTTAAGCTTTTAGTTGAGTTACAAAAGTATAAAAAGGCAGAATTGATTTTGGATAAATTATTACTTGTTGATCCTACCAACTATGAAAATTATTATATAAAAGGCATTATTAATAAAAGATTAGGAAAACTAGAAGTTTCAAAAAAAAATTATTTTAAATCAATAGAGTTAAATCCTAACCACTATTTATCATACAATGAAATTGGATATGTATTTTATCTAAACAAGGATTACGAAAATGCTTATTTCTACATAAACAAATCTATAACTATTAACAAATCCTTTAAAGAGGGTTTTCTAAATAGGGGGATGATAAACTTATTAGCTGGAAAATTTAGTGAAGGCTGGGAAGATTATTGTTTAGGCAAAGACACTAAATACCCTATAACAAAAAAATCTTTATGGGATGGACAGCTAAATTTAAAAAATAAAAGTATTTTTATCTTCTCAGAACAGGGTCTTGGTGATGTGATTCAATTTACTCGATATCTTTTTATACTAAGTAATCATTTTGATAAAATAATTTACAAAATCCCAAACTCATTAAAACACTTATTTTCAAATATTAATAGTGTAATGAATGGTAAAATTGAATTAGTCACTGATTTTGAAAAAATAGACCAATGTGATTTTTATTTACCATTATTAAATTTAGCTTTGTTTTTTAAGAAAATCCCCGATGAGATTAATTATTTTAATATTGATAGAGAATTAGTAAATAAGTGGTCTAAAAAAATAAATAACAAATTCTATAACATAGGAATATGTTGGAAGGCTGGTAAGAAAGACGATCTATTTAGATCTGAATTTGCTTCAGAACGAAGCTTTGGATTAGACCAACTTGCTAAAATATTTTCTCTTAAAAATGTTATGCTCATAAATTTACAAAAAGAACATGCTGAGGATCAAAAAAATAATTATTATGAAAAAATTAAAATATTTAAAGAAATGGACTCGGAAAAACCTTTTTTAGATACAGCTGCAATTATAATGAATTGTAATCTTATTATTACTTGCGACACTTCAATTGCACATCTGGCCGGAACTTTGGGCAAAAAAACTTTTCTTTTGTTAAATTATAATAATCATTGGGTATGGGGTATAGATAAAAATTATAGCAACTGGTACAAAAATATAAAAATTTTTAGACAAAACAAATCTAAATCTTGGGATGATCCTTTTAATCAAGTTTACGATGATATAAAAACATTATTATAAAATATGAAAAAAATTAATATCTCGGTAGTAGGGGCTCTTGGAAGGATGGGAAAAATCTTAATTAAAATAATTAACACTAAAAAAAATCTCAAACTTTATAGTTTGACTGATGCAAGTACTGGCAAATCTATAAATAATATCAAAATCCAATCTAATAACTTAAAGGCTTTCATTAATACAGATGTCATTATAGATTTTTCAAGCCCAGAAGGGTCATTGCAAGTAATTGCTTTAGCAGTGAAATTAAAAAAAAATGTTATAGTTGGAACTACCGGTTTTACAGAAAACCAAAATCAAATAATTTTAAAAGCTTCAAAAAAAATTGCGATTTTTAAATCAGGAAATATGAGTCTGGGTATTAATATTTTAGAATATATTGCTAAAATCGTAGCAAAAAAAATACCTAATAGTTATCATATTTCAATTACTGATAATCATCATAAAAATAAAATAGACTACCCTTCGGGAACCGCCCTTATGTTGGCAAGCGCAGTAGCCAAAGGAAAAAGTAAAAAATTAAAATCGCTAATCGGAAAATTTTCTTTTAAAAAAAATATTCTGACTAATAATAAAATAAATTTCTTTATCGCAAGAAAAGGAAGCACAATTGGAAAACACTCTATTGAGTTTAATAACAATATCGAAAAAATAGAGTTAAAGCACGATGCACTTTCTAGAGAATTATTCGCTAATGGAGCAATAAATGCTGCAGTTTGGATTAAAAAAAAACGGAACGGTTTGTTCAATATGCAAGATATGCTAAATCTAAAATAAATATTTATAATATTTTATAATAATTTTAATGCTACTAAATAAAAAAAAAGCGTTTAGTATTATTAAATTATTAAACAGGACTATTCGCAACCCTAAAACTTCTCTTAAGTATAGAAATAAATTTACTTTACTAACATCGGTAGTTTTGTCAGCACAATGCACTGACGTTAATGTAAATAATGTTACAAAAAGTATTTATAAAAATTATTATAAACCTGCACACTTTGTTTCTCTTGGTGAGAAAAAGATCAGAGACCTAATTAAAAAAATTGGACTATTTAATAACAAGGCGAAAAATTTATACAATTTATCAAAAACCTTAGTTGATAAATATAAAAGCAAAGTACCAAATACCTACGAGCATTTAATACGATTGCCTGGCGTTGGTAGAAAAACTGCAAATGTAGTTTTGAATGAAGGATTTAACAAGCCAACTGTTGCTGTCGACACACATGTTTTTAGGGTAAGTAATAGAACTGGTCTCTCAAACGGAAATAACCCTGAGCAAGTAGAAAAACAACTACTAAATATCTTGCCAAAAAGTTATTTAAGAAAAGCTCATCATTTATTACTTCTTCACGGTAGATATATTTGCAAAGCTAGAAATCCTTTGTGTACGGACTGTATTATTAATAAAATTTGTTTATACAGAACAAAGAATGGATAAAAAAATATTAGGAATAGGAAATGCTATTGTAGATGTATTTTCGCATGTAGAAGACAGTTTTTTAAAAAAAAATAATTTTGTTAAAGGATCCATGAAACTTTTAAGTAAAGATGAATTTGAAGAATTAAAAAAAAAAATTAAAATTACAAAAACTGTAGCAGGAGGTTCAGTTGCAAATACTATGGTAGGAATAACTTACCTTGGTGGTTTTGCTTCTTTTATAGGAAAAATTAATAATGATGAATTTGGAAATCTTTATAAAAAAAGTCTTAATGATTCTAATGTAAATTATCTATATGAAGCAAAAAATGAAAATCTGCATACAGGTGCATGCATAGTTTTAATAACGCCTGACTCTGAAAGAACTATGTGTACTTATCTTGGAATTTCATCTCAATTGTCTGTTAATGACTTAGATGAATATAACTTTAAGACTCATAAATTAATTTTTCTTGAAGGTTACCTTTGGGATAAAGGCCTATGTGAAGAAATGTTCAAATATGCAATAAAATTTGGAAAAAAAAATAATATTAAGGTTGCTATGACTTTGTCAGATATTTTCTGCGTAAAGAGACACAAAGTTGATTTTTTAGACCTACTTATTAATGACTTAGATATTTTAATAGGCAATGAAAATGAAATAAACGAATTGATGGATAAAAATAATTTAACAGAATCTATAAATAAATTAAAAAATTATAATAAATTAATAGTTGTAACTAGAAGCGAAAATGGAAGTATTGCAATTCAAAAAGGTAAGGTATTTGAATTTAAAGGTTATAAAGTTGATCGTGTTGTAGATCTAACTGGGGCTGGAGATCTTTTCGCATCTGGATTTCTAAAAGAATATGTTAACGGGTCTGAGATTAATAAATGTTTACAAATGGGTTCATATGTAGCGTCGCAAATAATTCAAAAGATCGGAGCGCGACTTGAGAAGATATAATTATTTTCTACACAAATAATACAAAGAGTTATTCTCTACAATAAATTTATTATCTTTAAAGCACTTTTTAATTTTTTGTCTTAGTCTATGTAGGTGGGTTTCAAAAGCATGGCTTTCTAAATTTTTATTATAATTCCAAACTTTTTTTAATAAAAAAGATTTGCTCAAACCATTTGTATTTTTAAGTGCTAAAATTAGGTTCAATTCTTTTTCAGTTAGTTTGGCATCAATACCATCTCTAGAAATAATCCTTTGATTAATATCTATCTGATAAGTATCAATAATTGTTTTGGAATTTTTAAAAAATTTATACTTTGTAGTAATAATTTTAATTATTTCTTTTAAAGAAAAAATATCCATTGGCAAAAGTAAACTCTGTTGAAAACTCAATAAAACTAGTTTATTTTCTTTTAAAAAATTTTTATTATCAAGCATAACTAGAGTAGGCATGTCCTTTTTTAGTAATTTTTTAAATTCAGATAATTTTAATTTTTCTGGAAATATAATTCTAATAACATCTTTTATGTTACTACTATCTTCTGAATTATTTTCCTCTTTAAAAAAAATAGAATAACCAGTACCAATCTCTATTAATAAAGTGGCAAAAACGTTAGATCCATAAACATATACATGAATATCTTTCATAAAAAATATAATACATTTTTATTATGATTATTGTAAAAAAAAGTCGTTATTTGATATTCAAAAATTTGAAGTTTCGTTGCTCTGTAGGCAAAGGGGGAATAAAAAATAAAGTTAAGGAAGGCGATAATATTACGCCTAAAGGTATTTTTAAATTACTAAAACTTTATTATCGAGAAGATAAGATTAAAAATATAGTAACAAAAATAAAAAAAAAAAAAATTAAAAAGAATATGGGCTGGTGTGATGACCCAAAAAGTAATTACTATAATAAGGAGGTAAAAATACCAAATAAATTTAGTTATGAAATATTAAATCGAGAGGACGATCTTTACGACTTAGTAGTTGTATTAAGTTACAATTCTAAACCAGTAATTAAAAATAAAGGAAGTGCAATATTCATACATATTGCGAAGAAAAATTATACTCCCACTAAAGGCTGTATTGCTCTAAGGAAAATACATTTAATAAAACTTTTGAAACAAATAAAATCAGATACATTAATTAAAATAGATTAAATTTTAATCAAAAATTTTAGACCCAACTCTAATAAAAGTTGAACCAACTTCAATAGCTTTTAAGTAATCATTGCTCATACCCATACTCAGTTCATTAAGTTGATTTTCAGCTGCTAAATTTTTTAATTTATCGAAAAATATAATTGGGTTTTCTTTTAAAGGTGGCAAACACATAAGGCCAATAATATTAAGTTTTGTATTATTTCTACAAAATTTAACAAATTTATTTAGATTTGATGGGCTCACTCCATTCTTATGTTGTTCATTTCCAATATTAACTTGAATAAAATATTTAATTTTTTTTGATGACAAGCTTTCTTCTTTATCTAATAAAGTTGCAAGCTTCTCTGAATCTAAGGAATGAATATAATTAAAAATTCTTAGAGCGTCTTTAGCTTTATTTGACTGTAATTTACCAATTAAATGTAGTTTTATCTCAGGATTTAATTTTAAATAATTATTCCACTTAATTAACGCTTCTTGAACTCTGTTTTCTCCAAAGTCATTATGACCATTGTCTATAATGGGTATAATTTTGTCTAAGCTTTGATTTTTTGTTACAACTATAATATGAATTTTTTTCTTAGAAATAGATATCTCATCTTTAATTATTTTAAAATTATTTAAACAATTCATTATCTATGAATATCATTAATTTAGAAAAATATATATTTATTGAATATCTAAATGAAATAACTAAAAAAAAAATAAATAAACTAAAAAAAGTACACTTAATATGTTCTTTAAAAATAAGTAATAACGAAGAACTAAAACAGTTTTTACAAATAATTAATTTTTCAAGAAAAAATCAAATACCCCTTTATTTGATAAATAACTACAAAATCGCAATAAAATATAAAATTGATGGTATTTTTATAACTAGTGATAATAAAAGAATCCTGCCCGCAAGTATAAAAAATAGATTAAAAATAATAGGTTCGGCACACAACCAGAGAGAATACTTTATAAAAAAAAATCAGTATTGCAAGATGATATCTTTATCTCCTCTTTTCTATAATAATAAATATTCTGAAAATAAAATTCTCAATCCATTAAAGTTTAATCTAATTACTAGTAATTGGAATGTAAAATGCTGTGCTCTCGGTGGTATTCTTGAATCTAATTGGAAGAAAGTCCAATTAACAAAGGCTGTCGCAATTGGTATTAAAAGATTTATCCTAAAATAAAAAACCCACCTACAAATTAATGCAGGTGGGTTTTTTAAATAAAATTAAACTAAGTGTTTAATTAAAAAGCGCCACGTAGTTGAACGAAACCAACTTTACCATCTTGATTAGTTGCAGTTGAACCAAGGATATTTTCAACTTCGGCAACACCAGCTATTACAGATATTGCTCCTAAGTTATATCCAAGTTGCACAGATTTAATCTCAGCTTGTGCAGTTGTTCCACCACCGTCAGCCTTGTCTAATCTTGCACCAAGAGTTAGTGTTGGGGTAAGAGCATATGCTATAGCATATTGTTTTTCTGTTATTTCTGCTGTTGTGCTAAGAGATCCAGATCCTTTATGATCTTTTTTGTTAGCACCAACTGTTACAGCACCAAAATTGTAGTTAGCACCATAGTTAGTAGCTTCTCTTTTAGCAGTTTTGCCAGCTAATTGTTCTTCTGAGTTTTTAAATGCACTTACATTTAAACCTTTAACACCGATGTTACCTACGAAACCTACTTCATACGCAGCTTTACCAGCTGTGTGTGCAGTATTTGCATAACTTTCTGAGTTTCCTGGAGCGGCATTTACAGGAACATAATTAATAGAAAATGTTCCTAAATCTGTTTTTTGTAAAGCTGCTATTCCCCATGCTTGGCCAGGTGCTGCACCAATATTTCCCTGGAACAAGTTAGAAGAATCTGTTGTAGCTGTTGGCATAAAACCAGCAGGTATTTCAGATGCTGCATATCCCACTAATTGAGCTGCAGATCTATCAGAGTCTGATCTCTGAATATGATCTCTACTGATAGAAATTGTAGTGTTTCCACTTATAAAATCTACGTAAGTATTTTCATCTGAAGCAGGTGCATTGTTTGCGTCTCCTTCAAGTGACATTCCCATAGCAAAGTCTAAACCATTATTAAGTTTGCCTTTTGTCTGGATGTTAATTTGTGTCTCTTGACCAAAACCACGATTTGCTCCATGATTTGAACCAGCAGACGTCTCTATTGCTTTATAGCCAATTCGTACATCACCAGTTATAGTAGTTTGTGCAATTGCACTGCCACTGATGAACACTGCAGCTAAAGCAGTTGTTGTTAGTAGTTTTTTCATTATTTTACCTTTTTTGTTGTTATTATTATTAAATATTTATTTTAAATATTTAATTTGAAATAAAATATCATAATCATTGATAATTTATTCATAAGCAGGATGTTTATTGCATTTTTTTATTTTATTGTTGCCTTTTTATCACACTCATAATAATCAATAAAACATTGGATTTATTGAGTTTCTTAAAATAAAATTAATAAATTAATGAAAATTATTGAAAAAACATCATTTTTAAAGTTTTGTTTACTTATCTTTTTTTTATCGAATTGCGCTAAGATTGATCCTGTAACAGGTGAAAAAATACTTATAGAACCTGATCCGGTAAAGAAAGCTAGAAAAGCAGCTGATGAGGGTGGCGGTCTTTTCGGAGATACAAATAAAGTTGGGAAAAGTTCTGGAGGAGGAAACTTCGAGTTTGCAAGCTCAAATGTATTGTGGAGGGCAACTCTTAAATCCTTAGATTTTTTACCCTTGCTTAATGCCGATTATAGTGGAGGAATTATAATTTATGATTGGTATTCGCAAACTAACAATCCAAAAGAACAAATAAAAATTTCAATTCAGTTTTTAAATAATGAGTTAAGGTCGGATTCAATTAAAATAACAGCTCATAAAAAAATTTGTGAAACCATGGAACGTTGCTCAAATTCCACGCTAGATCAAAACTTTGCAAATTCTATTAAGGACAGCATCATCGCCTCAGCTCGTACTTTAAAAATTGAAGAAGCTAAAAAAGAAAAAAAGTAGTTTGTAAGGGATGGAAAATTATAATCCTTTAGTCGTTGAAAGTAAGTGGCAATCTTTTTTTGAAAAAAATCAAATATTTAAAACAAAAAAAAATTTAGAAAAAAAATTTTATTGCCTTGAAATGTTTCCTTACCCATCTGGAAATATTCATATGGGCCATGTCAGAAATTATACATTGGGTGACATAATAGCTAATTTTAAAAGATTAAATGGTTACAATGTTTTGCATCCAATGGGTTGGGATGCCTTTGGTCTTCCAGCTGAAAACGCGGCAATACAAAATAATCTGCATCCAAAAGATTGGACTTTAAAAAATATCTCCACAATGAAGAAGCAATTAAAGTGCTTAGGACTATCCATTGATTGGGATAAAGAAATTTCTACTTGCGATTCTTCATATTACAAACATCAACAAATTTTATTTTCTCTTCTTTTTAAAAAAGGAATTGCTTACAAAAAGAAAAGTTATGTCAATTGGGATCCTGTTGATAATACAGTTCTTGCAAATGAGCAGGTGATTGATGGTAAGGGCTGGAGGTCTGGAGCAATAGTTATAAAAAAAGAATTAAATCAATGGTTCTTAAATATTACAAAATATTCTGATCAATTATTAAAATCTCTTGATGATTTAAAAGGTTGGCCAGAAAAAGTAAGGCTGATGCAAAAAAACTGGATTGGAAAATCTATAGGTTGCGAAATTGATTTTATTTCCGATTTTAAAAATACCAAAATTAAAATTTTTACAACACGACCAGACACATTGTTTGGAGCCTCTTTTGTTGCTATTGCTCCTGATCATCCTTTTACCGAATCTTTTAAAAATGAAAAAAATTTTCAAGACTTTAAAGAACTTGCTTTAAAAAATATTGGCACGGAATCATCTTTGTCTAAAAATGAAAAATTGGGATTTAAAACTCCATTTTTTGTATCGCACCCTTTTTTAAACAAAAAAATACCCATTTATGTAGCTAATTTTATATTAATGGATTATGGAACTGGAGCTATATTTGGTTGCCCTGCGCATGATCAGAGAGATTTAGAATTTGCTAAAAAATACAATTTAGAAATAATTCCCGTTGTAAGCCCTAATAAATCTGTATCTATCGCGATTAAAAATGAAGCATATGTCGATGATGGCTATATTATTAATTCAGATTTTCTTAATGATTTGAGTGTTGAAGATGCAAAAAAAAATATTATTAAAAGAATAGAAGAAGGAAAAATAGGAAGTTCTAAAATAATTTATCGTCTTAAAGATTGGGGAATCTC
>Ga0209768_10003159_pt1 | contig 10042 bp, 8 predicted proteins | sample LauGreSBDMM110SD_3_FD_187564 | JGI IMG/M metagenome (GOLD analysis project Ga0209768, IMG submission 187564) | Freshwater lake microbial communities from Lake Michigan, USA - Sp13.BD.MM110.SD (SPAdes) (version 2) | ecosystem: Environmental > Aquatic > Freshwater > Lake | place: Lake Michigan... | reverse complement strand
AATGAATCGGCTTGGGCAGCCAGCTGCTTTAGAGTTCCCAAGGAATTTTGCAGCGGTAACATGCTGGCCATGATACGCAGACCACCAGTCAGGAAAATGCCCAAAGTTCCGGCAGCAGCAGCCGGATCGCTAGTCCGTAGAGTAAAGGCCGCAAGTCCAATAGCGCCTACCATCAATGCTGTTTCAACTATGTATCGTGGCAATCCTGAAAGGAAATTGATAGATGCAGTTGATCTAGCAAGTTCGGACCTTGCTTCAGCAAATTTGAATTTGAAGTCACCTTGCTTTTCGAGCGCAAAGATTTCTCGAAATGTAACTAACGAATCTTCAACTGTTGCACTTGCGTCAATCGCGGAGCTGGCATATCTTTTTCCAGCTTTTTCAAACTGTGAACCAATGGTTCGATAAATTAGTGCTCCAATAATTGCAAAATAAAGAACTATGTAAAATGTTAGTTTCAAATCGACAATTGTGAATACGACCGAGATGACTATCAACAAAAACAGTTCACTAAAAATAATCACCATTACAGTTAATGTCTGCGTGATTGCAAATCCAGCCGAGTAGGTAAGTGCATAAACTATTTCTGACTTAGAAATTTTTGCAACTTTTGAGATTGGTGAACTTAATATCCGCAGATACACCGCTGTGGCTATCCCACTTTCAGCCTTTGCGAATCTAATTGTCATGTATTTCATCAAAATACTTGCAAAAATAGATTTCGTTATAAAGAGCAGCAAGGCGAGAGAGGCTATTTGTATTAAGTCAAGATTTCCAGAGATCTTTGCGACAAAATCTAGAGTTTCGTTGTTGTAACCATTATTCGTGATTTGTTTTGTAGCCTTTGCCAAAAGAAGTCCAATTAAAAATATTCCAGCTATATCCAGAAGTCCAAGCAACGAACGAGAAATAGTGAGAAAAATAATTAACATACGTTCGCGTTGATCGAGCAGCAGCAGAGACTTCTTTACGTTAACTAGCATTTGATTCCGATTCCGTTTGCCATATTTGAGTTTGAATTAAGGCAGTCACTCTGTCCTATATTAATCGAACCTTCTGGTGCATACGGTTTGTAGTTAATGTAAATGAACTGAGCCCAATCTTGAAATATCCATGTTTAGCCCAAGATTTCAAATAGATTTCTGCACATTTAACCCCATGTCCATTTCTCTGATAACTTATTGATGCCTCTTTACATCACTGCAGCTCTTTTAGAATCGAAGAATTAGATAGGTAGTCAATAGATTATGATCCCACTCAATGACTTATCTCGAATTGATTCAGTGACTTTAGCTTCTGAAATTGAGGTTGTATCGAAAGTAATGTCCTCAGGGATTTACATGATGGGGCCGTACGCGTCCGCACTTGAGGCACAGATTTCAAACTACACGCTGGGTGCAGGATCCGTCACCGTTGGAAATGGCACAGACGCTCTAATCCTGGCAATGCAGGGATTAGGTTTACAGCAAGGCGACTTGGTCGCAACAGTTCCTAACGCAGGGGGTTATGTCACAACTGCTGCAATCAAAATCGGGGCAAGACCAATTCTTGTCGACATAGATCCAGTTACGTTGCAAATGTCAACCGATTCTCTGAGGCACGTGGTTTCTAACAATCATTTATCTGTCGTGGTGGCGACCCATCTTTATGGTCTGGTGGCTGACATTGAAACAATTCGCGACATTTGTGACGAGGCCGGAGTCCTGTTAATAGAAGATTGCGCACAGGCATTTGGCGCAAAGTTCAATGGAAGTTGTGCAGGCAGCTGGGGAGACGCAGCTACCTTTAGCTTTTACCCGACAAAAAATCTTGGCGCCCTTGGGGACGGGGGAGCGATTTCCTTTAAGGAATTGATTCACCTTTCGCGCGCCCGACAACTAGCGCAGTATGGCTGGAGCACCAGGTACGAAGTGGCGATGTTAGGTGGCGTTAATAGTCGAATTGATGAAATTCAAGCGGCAGTACTTTTGCTTCGCCTACAAAACTTAGATGAGGAAAATAACAAACGCCGAATAATCATAAAGAGATATTTAGATTCACTTTCTGATAAGCGATCGATTGTTTTTCTCGATGATGAATCATTTGTAGGGCACTTAGCAGTTCTTGTTACTGATTCTCGCGATAAAGATCAAGCAACATTAAATTCGGCAGGAATCTCTACGGGAATTCATTATCCAATCTTGGACAATTACCAGCCGGCATGGAAATCAATTTTTGAGAATCAGATAACACCAGTTGCTGTTACTTATTCTCAGAAGATATTGACTCTTCCTTGTTTTCCGAGAATGACAGAGAACGAGATTCAGCTAGTGTGCAAGACACTCTCTGAACTTTGATAGATTCAGGAAGATAGCTGGTTAAATTCCTGTTTGGATTCGATGTACTCATTACGATCGTATGGATGACTTGCAAGAACTCCAAGCACAGAGCCACTTGAAAAATCGACTAAATCGAGCCAATGCATAGGTGGCAAGTAAAAGGAATCACCTGGCCCAAGAGTCTTTACTAACAACTCTCCATCAGGTTTCGTGACAGATATTTCAATCTTTCCTTGTTGGGAAAAAATGAACTGACTACATGTTTTGTGTCCATGACCCGCTCGACCTTGACCATCGGGTGTCCCAAAAATCCAAAAGAAACGAACTGGTGTGAATGGCAATTCCTGGAATTCAAAAACTCCAAGATTTCCCCTTGAATCAATGTGTAATTTTGATTCCACTTCCCACCACACCTTAGTTTCGATGCCTTAAGGCTTGTAAATGCGCTTGATGATTCGTCAACCGCAGACTTGTTCCCATGCTTGGCTTCAGACTGCTTCAAAGTTACCATTAAGTTATTGAATTTGCGCTAGTTGTCGGACACTTCACTTGCAAGGGAGGTCCAAAGTTCTCTAGTTGGATGAGTGCAGCCTCGAACCCAAGGCTTAAATAGAAATGACCGCTGAAAGTGGATTAGAGCAGGATCTTTAATCGCATCCTGATTTTCAACCGAATTCTCCAATACATGCACACTCCTGAGCTTCTTCATCAAACACCTCAACACAATCAAGTTATAGGCAGTAGCTAGCGAAAATCCATGGGAAAGCATTATTTAAAAAAATCTATCCTTATGTAGAGGTTTGGATACCTGTTCGTGGTTCCAGCCATTTCCAAAAATGACGAGTTTAGTCGTGAGTCTCTGTGTAGCACTGAGGCTTTTTACTAAAACATCCGCCTGAGTGAAATAGCTTGCATTTGCGGGAGTGAAGTAAAGTCTATTTTCCATGGCATTGGCCGGCATCAAACCTTGACCGCATAAGGCCTTCAGGTTTCTCAAAATTTACACCCTCATATTGAAGTCAATTAGGCACGATTACGGTCAAGCATCTGATACTTAAAGTGTTTTCGCACTCAAATTAAATACCTGCGCAGATAGTAGGCCGAGTGCTTCCTAGTCTTGCGCAGCCGAAAACGCCTGCACTCGACTCCGGATTAACGACTCCCCATTTAAGTACTTGTTCACTATTACGCTGCGACCTTCGTGGCATAATCAGGGCAAAAAAGAACAGAGAACTGTCCATGTTTTTTGACACAGCCCTCTTCGTTTTAATAGCAACTCGGCTTAGAGCACCCCACTAAAGAAGTATTGCTAACTGGAATACTATCTTTGGCTCTTTTTCAAGAGGAATTCTTCCACAAGCTTAATGTCTCGGGGATAGTCAACAGCTATAGAACTATTAAGTTCAACCATTTGTACCGAGATTGACAATTCGAAAAATCTTAATATTTCTATATCTTCGATATCCTCAAGTTGGCTTTTTCGTCCGAATTTACGAAATTCTTTTAACTGGCTTGCGCTAAATGCGTAAATGCATACTTGCCTTGATAGTGTCGCATAACTTGATTTCGTACGCGAATGATCATATGGAATATTACTTCTCGATATATAAATTAATTTCCCCTTCTCGTTTACAACTACCTTCGGGATATTGTTCTCGATTACATCAAGATCACCCTCATATAAACAGTAACCATTCACTACACTTTCAAAGTTTTCCAATTTTTTTCTATAAACTTTAATAATGTCTTCCGGGTTTAGGCAAGGTTCATCCCCCTGAACGTTTATCACCAATTCACTTCCTAGTATTTCATTGGCCTCAGCAACTCGATCCGTTCCCGTTGGGCACGTTGTGCTAGTTTGGATAAACTGCATGGTGTTGCCCAAACAGTAATCTCTAATTCTCTCATCATCAGTTGCGACCCATATTCTTTCCGCACTAACCACTTCTAGGCAGGTATCATAAACTCTCTTAATTAACGGTACACCTGAAATTTTTGCTAGCGGTTTTCCCGGAAACCGAGAAGAAGCATATCTAGCAGGAATTATTATGTCTGCATTTATCGCTGACATATCAAATGATTCCGTAAATAGAGATCGTTGGAATTGGCAAGTAAGTTTCAAGCAATGAGACTAATCTGATTTCATCATCATCATCATCCTCAGTCAGCCTGCTTAATATTGTCTGCATTTCCTTCATCTGATTTTTTGACATTCCTTCACCGTCAAATCCAGCAAGGTAAATTCTTTGTGCACCGCACGATATAGCAAGGAGAATCGCATAAACAGCCGAAAGGGGCTTAGGAATAGCAAGGTTCACATCCCTGCTTTTGAATTCACCTTGTTTTATGCTGATCGGAAAGTCGATGACATTCAGAGGCTTTTCTGCAATGTCCATTATTGATTCAAGGTATTCAAGGGGAGCGATAATCTTTTGTGCCATCAAAAGTTCGTTCGTTACCATGGATTGGAATCGAAGTGGATTGCAAGTTGCTATGTAATCTATTTCTGTCAAGGGTAACGCGGAAGATTCGTTTACTGTGATAACAACAGGTTTTTCTTGTGCGATATACGCCCTGACTGCACTTGAATGAGATTGAAGTGTTTTCCCATTAGCAAGAATGAGTACAGCTTTACCAACAAAACTGAGTGACTCTTGATTATTTTCTATTTTGATGGATTGAAAATCCCTATTCAACGACATATTCAAAGTTTCTTCTGAGAACCGCGTAGGTGAAGAGTTACGAATTTTTTGCAATGCGAAAAGTCTGTCTTCAGTTTCTAACAAATCGTCATCTAACAAATTTTGAACAAAAGTTGGGTGTATGCCTAATCTGGCAGCCAGATCGTATTCTGGCCGACTTCCCCAAGGAAACAGCGAGTGTATGTGAAGCATCTCATTATCTAGGAACTTGACTAAACTTGCTAATGCGGCAGGGCTTGCCATTGATCCTTCCCGCTCAAGCCAAAGTTGTTCTGTTTTTGTGTTGCCTGGTCCGCGACCCATTCCGAAAAGAGTGCCATCGGCCCATTGTACATTTTGCTCTAATGCAATCAGTGAATTTGCAAACGCATTTCCACAATTGTCGTGTGCGTGTATTCCAAATTCTATTTCTAATTCCAATTCCCTTGAAACAATGGAAAAAAACTCCCTAGTCTTGGAAGGAGTCATGCTTCCCGTTGAATCTGCGAAATAAAGAACATCAAAGCTCTTTAAATTCTTCTCTTGAAGTTCCTCTATTTGAGCTTCTTCCAAGAAAGCCATTTGCATTATATTTAGGAATACGAAATACCCATATTTCTCTTTCAGCAGGCTGCACAGAGACAATGCTAAATCGATTTCAGAAAAATTAGCCGCAACTCTCACAAAATTGACGTTTGATGCTTTTGAAACTCGAAAAAGTGATTCGATTTCAACTTCTAGATTAGATTTTGAAAACTCCCCCGCGTTTACCATAACGCCAATCTTTACGTTCTTCGGAATAGTAAGCGCCTCTAAAACTGACTCTGTAGAGTAGGCAAACTGACCCAGAAATTCACTATTTTTTAAAAATCGAAATCCTACTTCGGCATATTCAATATTCAGTTCTGACATTAATTGTAGATATTTGTTTGCAAAGGCAATTGTAAAATCCCATTTATTATGGTAGCCACCGTCGCGCATAGTGCAGTCAAGAAGTTTCATTCCATACCTCAAAGTTCAGCAATCAAATTATTTTTACAGCGTAAGTAGCCGTTCCGCCAAGTTTACTTGGACTGTGTCAAGAAACCGGGACAGTTCTCCATCCTTTTTTGACCTGATTGTGCGGCGAAGGTCGTAGCACAATAGTGAGCAAGTAATTCACTTGGGATTTGATAGTCCAGAGTTGAGTGCGGGCGCCTTTGGTTGCAGAAGACTTGGATTTATTAAGCCACTGTAAATCTTGCCCTGGTGCGTGTTGTGGCTCTATATTAGATGTCCATATGATTTTTGTTCGCGGCCAAGAAATACTCCGGTGCGGCATTATTCCAACACACGCAAGTGGTGTTAGGTCGATTAATGGCTCTGGGGGGGGGTAAGTTTCCACGTATTCACTCAGTTGCTCAAAGTGCCATTGTCTACCTCAAACTCTTTGGCGATCTGGGTTACCGGGTGATCGGCTTTGAGCATGCACTGGACTACTTTAGCTTTGAACGGAGATGAGTATTTTCTCCGATGTTTAGCCACGGAACTATCCTCCTCTCGCTAGAGGCGAATTTGTCCAAGATCCTTAGTGCACTCCAGAAAACTGTGATGATAGGCCGCAGTAATGTACGCTCATGAATGATTCGAACACCATCTACAGACAAGAAGCGATTAAGTAGGAATGCAAATTTCACAGGGCTTCCGAAACTCTCGAGAAACCAAAACCAAGGTATTAGAGAGTTTCGCCCAATAATATTCGGTGGTGCTACAAAAAACTTAGCCAAATCTTCCTCAGTCCAAGCGTGAATTCCCCAATCTTTATTCAACCAGTGAGTGTTTCCAAGAATTAGGGTCGGACAACCCCTTGCAATTGACTCGAGTCCCACGGTTGAACTCCAAACAATATTTAGGTCAGCATCATGAATCAGCTTGTATGTATCAACATTTGAATCTGGTTGGATCTCGAGCACGTTTGCGTTAAGGGGGATTGTTTTCCAGTCTAGGGTATTAGCCGTAGACAAAGTTTTCTGCTTATGCTTGTCCTTAATCGGATGATACTTAAGAACTAAATCATACTCATACAAATCTGCCAATTCTTGCAGCACTTGGAATGCAGCATATTGATTTGGAAATCTCCCTGCGGTATCTGGAATAAAATTTGGCGAATGCTCGTGCTCGCTTTGAGCGTAGAAGACACAGGTTCTTCTTTTCTTTATGATTGACTTTCCTTGCACATGGCTTGATGTGTATTCCTGAGAGTCCTGGCTTAGGGTATGGGAAAATGTGTTTAAATTCGCTTGAAGGCGACCAAGTTCTGCTTCACTGGGAGGAAATTCTGCCCAGTTTAAGGAAACTTGTCGCTGCCACTCGCTTGAGTCGTAAAGAGAATGTTCATAATCTTGCACTGAATTGGGATCGGATCCCCAATATATGATCCTGCTTCTTATTCCATGTTTTCGGGCTAACGACACGGCGATGGATGAGCCGAGCAACCTATCATTTATGGACAGCACAACGTCTGGTTTGAATTTAAGAATTTCATCTTCAAGTCTTCTATTGATTTCAAATCCGGCCATGAAAAAGTGATTGATATATTCAGAAATCTCATTAATTGTAAAAGAAGTGGTCTGTTTCGCTGAAGTTATAGCTGAAAAAACAATAGCCCCCAAATTCAAGTCACCCAACTTGTAATTTCGCAATTCTTCGATTGAATCAAATGTAGGAACCGAAAAATCACTGGTAATTTCGGTAAATCGGGGGTCGGCATCAATCCCATGCGTATTTAGAACAGATTTAACTCGTAAACTGGGGTTTCCATATCTCCACCGAGACAGGTGATCCGTCCTATTGATTTCAAATGATTTCTTTTGCCAGGTCGCGACGTTAACCCATTTTACACATTCAGTCTTCTTGCGAGCTCTCAGTGCGGCTTCGGACGTCAACTGGTACGACCAATAGGTGTTCAGGGGGCTAACTACAAGCACCCGACTCTTAGTAGAAAGCTCTAATTCAAAGTTTAGTTCATTTCGCAACACCATTTTTATATTGTACTGAGACGCAATTTCAGAGCCCAAACCCCTTACGAGCGCGTGCTAGGCGATGCCAGAACTGACCAGGAGATTTTAGATTGTCTCTACAGGCAACATAGATACTTAAACCCAGCCCTGATCCGCCGAGAGATAAGAACATTTAACAACCCGATCTTGGCTATCGCCAGAGCAAATGGCTATAAAGCCAAAGAGGCCCCACTGCCCTCGATGCTCAAGCGGGCAAAACCTGTGGCAAAGAACCCTCAAAGCAAACCATCCGCTTGTTGTTCACTATCGGGAGTCTGGAAAACATAGGGAAGGCTAAAGCGTCCAACATCCTTAGTAACCCCATCTACAATGAGAACTATGAATAGGGAGTCCACCATTCTTATTACCGGAGCAGATGGCTTCATAGGCTCACACCTAACAGAAGTTTTGGTGCGCCAAGGCTTTACTGTTCGTGCCTTCGTCTATTACAACTCATTTAATTCATGGGGCTGGCTTGATCAGTGTGCCGCTGACATTAAAGGTCAGTTCGAAGTTTTTCCTGGCGATATTAGGGACCCTCATGGTGTAAAAGAGGCAATGAAAGGGTGCGATGCAGTCCTGCATCTAGCCGCCCTTATAGCTATTCCATTCTCGTATCATTCTCCTGACACTTATGTCGACACGAATATAAAAGGTACCCTCAACGTTCTGCAGGCCGCCCGCGAGTTGGGAGTCAAGCGAATCATTCACACATCAACTAGCGAAGTTTACGGAACAGCCCGATTTGTTCCAATTACTGAAGAACATCCCTTGCAGGGCCAGTCACCTTATTCAGCTACCAAGATTGCAGCGGATCAATTGGCACATTCTTTCTACTCATCATTTGATTTGCCTGTTGTGACCGTAAGGCCTTTCAATACTTACGGCCCACGCCAGTCAGCTCGAGCCGTAATTCCAACGATCATCACACAGATTGCTAATGGTGCACGTAAAATTCAACTCGGTGCATTGTCGCCTACGCGTGATTTTAGTTATGTTCAAGATACAGTTGGAGGTTTTCTATCTGCACTAAATAGCCCTAATGGTCTGGGGCAAGTTATTAACCTAGGCAGTAATTTTGAAATTTCGATTAGAGAAACTGCTGCATTAATAGCAGAAAGCATGAATGCAATAATTGAAATAACTTCTTCTGAAGAACGTTTGCGCCCTGAAAACTCTGAGGTCGAGCGATTATGGGCGGACAACTCCAAAGCTAGTGAGCTAATTGGATGGCAACCGTCTTATGGTGGTCGTGATGGTTTCAAACGAGGCTTAGCTGAAACGATTGCTTGGTTTACGCAATCAGAAAATCTTCGCTCATATAAATCAGACATTTACAACTTGTGATGTCTATGAACATTCCCAAAACACTTGGAGAGAATATAACAGTGGCTATTCAGAGCGTTGTGGGCCTTGACCCAGTGGCTCTACACGAACCTAATTTTGATGGTAATGAGTCTGTATATTTAAAGGAGTGCCTAGATTCAACATATGTTTCCTCAGTTGGAAAGTTCGTAGATCAATTTGAGGCTGAGTTAGCTAATTATACTGGAGCGAAATATGCAGTCTCACTGGTAAATGGGACGGCTGCGCTGCACATAGCGCTAAAACTGGCGGGAGTTCAAGCAGGCGATGAAGTCTTGCTCCCTGCACTGACATTTGTAGCCACGGCAAATTCGATTGCATACTGTGACGCAATTCCACATTTTGTTGATAGTGAAGAGCGCACGTTAGGTATTGATGGGGCTAAACTCCGTGAATACCTCTTAGGAAATACTTCGCAAGTATCGGGACAATGCATTAATAAAATCACTGGACGAACAATCCGTGCCTTAGTACCAATGCATGCTTTTGGTCATCCATCTGATTTAGAAACATTGTTGGCAGTTGCCCACGATTTCAACATCGCATTAGTGGAAGATGCCGCTGAATCCTTGGGGAGCTATTACTACGGACAACACACTGGGACATTTGGCCTGTTAGGCACATTGAGTTTTAATGGCAA
>Ga0209768_10003157_pt1 | contig 10043 bp, 11 predicted proteins | sample LauGreSBDMM110SD_3_FD_187564 | JGI IMG/M metagenome (GOLD analysis project Ga0209768, IMG submission 187564) | Freshwater lake microbial communities from Lake Michigan, USA - Sp13.BD.MM110.SD (SPAdes) (version 2) | ecosystem: Environmental > Aquatic > Freshwater > Lake | place: Lake Michigan... | reverse complement strand
GACGTCTCGCAATGACTGAAGGATTTGTGGTGCTCATATGACTTTTGATTTACTTATAGCTTAGGCCTATTTTGAATCACAAAGTTAATTAAATCCAGCACAATTGCGCCGATAACCCATAGGAGACATCCATGCAAATTCAGCGCCGCTTGAAACTCTGTGCATTAATGAGTTCTTTTCTAGTCCTCGCATTGCCCGCCGTCACCGTAGCGCAGAGCACCAACTTCCCACAAAGACCGATTACCTTTGTCGTGCCCAATGCAGCAGGCGGCGCAGCAGACAATTTAGCGCGATCATTTGCAGAAGAGCTAAGTCGTAAATTGGGTCAACCCATCGTTGTCGAAAATTTGGGCGGTGCCTCTGGTGCTTTGGCAGCACAAAAAGTATTGCGCGCCAACCCAGATGGTTACACCCTGTTGTTCGGCACAACCAGTGACATGGTGGTCACACCCATTGCCAACAAAGCTGCTGGCTATGCTTCTAAAGATTTCACATCCATTGTCAAGGTGGGTACCACGCCAATGGCCTTAGTGGCCAGAACCAATCTAGGCGTGAACAATGCCGAGCAGTTGGTCGCCTTGGCCAGGCAAAAGCCAGGTACCTTGAGCATGGGCGTCACCGGCAATGCTTCTTTGCAAGCTTTTGCTGCAGTGGCTCTACAGCGTGCAGCCAAAATTGATTTAATTGGCGTACCGTACAAAGGCGGTGCTGCGGCCATCACCGATTTGCTGGGTGGGCAAATCGATTTGGTGATTAGCGTGCTGCCTGGCGTTCTGGGACAAGTTCGCAGTGGCAAAGTGCAAATGCTTGGCGTCTTGTCCGATAAGCGTTCGCAATATGCACCAGACCTGCCAACCCTTGGCGAAACGCCAGCATTCAAAGGTGTCATCACAGAAATTTGGGCTGGCATTGCAGGGCCTGCTGGTTTACCAGAGGCAGTGACAGACAAAATCAGTAAAGCAGCAAAATTGGTTCTTGAGGATACACAATACGTTCAACAACGTGCCAAGCTTGGCGACTCTTCTGTACCCTATATGACGCCTGCAGCATTCACACGTTTTGTGGCAGAAGAAGACGCAAAATACCGTGAACTAGCAACTGGTCTGAAGCTGGAATGATTCGCGTATTGACAGCCATACATGAAGCGTCATTGCAGCGCGTTGTCCTTGAAAACGGCTTAGAGTTTCATTATGTAGAGGAAGGAGCTGGTGCACCCCTGATCTTGCTTCACGGTGTGCTGGGAGATTGGAGCAGCTGGGCTCATCAGTGGCCACTGTTTACACCGCACTTTAGAACCATCTCATACAGCCGCAGATACAACTGGCCTAACCAAAATTCACACCCACAAAATGATCACTCAGCTTTGATTGAAGCCGAAGACTTGAGTCAGCTTATGGAGGTTTGGAAAACTGGGCCAGCAGTTCTTGTTGGCGCATCCTATGGTGCATATACAGCCTTGGCGCTGGCCGTAAAGTATCCAGAAAAAGTAAGAGGATTGGTTTTAATCGAGCCCCCCATGCTTCGTTGGGCAGAACTCAGCGAGGCAGGCAATAAAGCACGCCAATCTTTTGAACAAGATGTTCGATTGCCTGCATTGGCAGCATTTCAGAATGGCCAGACTGAACTGGGTGTGCACATTTTGACCGGCGGCATCGTAGGCGATCAATTGATGCAGAAACTGCCCGCTGCAGTGATGCAGAAACGACTCGACAATGCCAAGTCCATCGAAATGCTGACCTTGTCAATCGACGAGTTTCCGTGGATATCGCCTGAACAAGTTCAAAGTATTTCCGTGCCCGTGTTGTTGATGTCAGGCCAGCAAACGCCGCCCATTCACGAAACGGTCTTCACCAATTTAACCACTCGCATGCCAAAGGCAAGCTCTGTGCGCGTACCCAATTCAGGGCATGCCGTTTCTAGAGACAATCCAGAAGAATTTAATCGCTTGACGGAGGCGTTTTTAAAGGACCACCAACTTTGGGGCTAGAAAGCTTCGAGCGATGCGCTAAAGCTAAGTCACTAATTGGAAAACACTGATTTTGACTGCCTGTCTTGCAGGTCGCATTGAATCAACAGTTCCAACCAGCACGGCATCATTGAGCCAACCATAATTGCCCTCTGGTGCAATGATATCCAAGTGCGAAAACGCCTGTCTTGACATGCCTGGGCGCTCAACGACTTTCACGCGATTGTGCACGGTGAGCAACACGCCATCGTGGGTCTCCATTTCGTACAACGCATCCAATATGCGAACACCGTCGGGTCGAATCAATTGTCTGTCTGCACCGCCAGGCAACACCCTACCGTGCAATCGAGATCCCTGAAATTCGCCACCCACGATACCAACCATTCGGCGGATTCCCAAAGGTCCTTGACCCATTTCAATGGCATCCTCGACATCGACAACAGCTTCATAAATGGGCAACACATTGGGAGTTTTGTGCATGAGGCGTCCTTGAATTCACTGCAAATGTTGACTTAACAACTGTGCCACGTGAATGGCATCACGGCTGGCACCGTCTTTAATTTGATGGCGGCAACTGGTGCCATCGGCTACCACAATGGCATCCGCTTTTGCCCGCACAGCTGGCAGCAAACTCAGCTCAGCCATCTGCATCGATACGTCAAGGTGACTTGCCTCGTAGCCAAAACTTCCCGCCATGCCGCAGCAACTGCTTTCAATCAGCTCAGGCTTGGCGTTGGGAATTAGTCCAATGACTTCCATCACTGGCGACATCACACCAAATGCCTTTTGGTGGCAGTGCCCGTGACCCAAGCCATGCTCACTCTTTAGCCAATTGACAACTTCCATGTGCTTCATGTCTTTTTGTTTTTGAACAAGTTTGATCCAATGGTCAATGGGCTGGCCGTATTTCTTTTCAATAGATGGAAAGTAAGAGGCTGGCCCGCTTAGTTTTTGTTGTTCGCTCACAGTTGCTATCTCCAGAAAATTGGCCCATCAAAGGACTCATCAAGGTAAGAAATCAGGCACTATATTCCACCATCCACTCAATGCCATATTTATCTCGAAACCCACCCAAGTGAGTGCCCCATGGCCCTGCGTCTAGGGGCATTTCTACCATCCCCCCCGCCGAAAGGCCATTAAACAAGGCCTCCGCTTCTTCCTTGCTTTCTGCGGCAATGCAGATCTTGCTACGGTTTTCCTCTTCACTCACACGACCTAAGAAGTTAGGTACGTCGCTTCCAGATAAAACGCCAGATCCGTGAATTGGCAGCCGAATGAGCATGATCTTTTGCAACTCATCTTCAGGAAAGCTGAAGTCTGGGTTGGACAAATCTTTGAAGCGCATCAATTTTGTAAATTGACCACCTAAAACAGACCTGTAAAACTCAAATGCCTCTTCGGCGTTCCCATTGAAGTGGATGTGCTGGCTAATGATTGCCATGGTGATCTCCTAACTGCGAAACATGAAAAAAACTGCACCCAACAAACACAAACCTGCCCAGATGTAATCTGTTTTAAATGGCTCACCCATGTAAAAAACTGCAAACGGGATGAACACGGCCAAGGTGATCACTTCTTGCTCAATCTTCAGTTGACCTAAAGAAAAATATTCAAACCCGATTCGATTGGCTGGCACTTAAAAAATATATTCAAGCAAGGCAATTGCCCAACTTGCCAAAACAGCAATCCACGAGGGTTGGGCAGATAAATTTTTGAGATGCGCATACCAAGCAAAGGTCATAAAGACATTGGACAGCATCAATAGACCAATGAAAGAAATGGGGCTTGAGAAATTAGGCAAATTAAGCATTGCGCAATCTTAATGAAATTGCGCAAGGAAGACGCCACCGTCATTTAGATGCATTGTGGTGTGTGCATGAAAAAAGCCACCCAAAGGTGGCTTTTAAAGTGGTGGGCCCACCAGGACTTGAACCTGGGACCAAAGGATTATGAGCAGCTTTAAGAAATAAAACCTCAATTAAATCAATAGGTTACAAGGGGTCTACAGAGGTGTGGAAGCAAATGTGGAAGCAACGTTTATTCACTTCGACCAAGCTGCAGACTGTGAGTCAGCGGTTCTGTGGTCAAAATTTAGGTCAATGGAGGGATGCCATGCCAAGCACTTCCTATTCATTCAAATGTGCGCGCAGGAACTGGCGGAAATAGGCCATAGCCGGCGCTTCGGTGCGCCCAGCTAGCGTCACATAGGCAAAGCGAGCCGTGGCCCGTATGCGGGGCTTGAGATTCAGCTCTACCACGCTTCCTTCCTTGAGCCGCTCACGAGCCGCTGCAATCACACCCAGATAAATCGCGTCTGTCTGTGCCACCGTGGCAAGCAGGCCGTTGATATCGTCACAACGCAGAGACACCATTTCCGAGGGGTTAGCCTGAAGGCCGTATTGGTCTACAAGTAACCGTGCCACCTCATCCGAAAGCGGAATGCAGGCTACTGGAAAGCGCAAAACGTCTGACAGGCTGACTGACTTCTTGCCGGCCAGAGGATGCTTGTCACGAACCACAAAGCCGGCCTTGAGTTCGACCAGGGATTCGATGTTGAGGTCAGCGCTCGGTATCACGCGGTGCATGTCCACCACCATGGCATCGATCTGGCGGCTGCGCAGCTGCTGAATCTGCAGCTCCACTGGCCCTTGCGTGACGGCTACCCGCATCCCTGGCTGGGAGGCGGCTGTGCACATCAGGGGCACCATCAACAAGGCAGCAGGGCCAGAGCCCAGGCCCACGCTGATAGCGCCGCTGCCGCCTTCCTTGAGTAGCTTGGCACTGTGGCGCAGCTCCGATGCATCCCGAACAATATGCCGTGCTCGGGACACCACGTCCAAACCTAGAGGCGTGAGCTCATTGCGCTTGCCAATGCGGTCCAGCACCTTGCCGTCTAAATCGTCCTCGAGGCTTTGAATGCTTCGGCTGAGAGCCGATTGGGTGATGAACATTTTCTCGGCAGCACGGCTGAACGAGCCGGTATCGGCCAGGGCCAGCAGGTGTTCCAAGTGCTTGATATTCATCGCAGATTGCTTTCTATTTTTATGAGAAAAATGAATGATAACAAGAAAAATAAGTCATTGGACACATTGAATTGAGCCCACTAACATTGATCTCAGCCCCCTGTCATAACTACTTATATTTGGAGACCACAATGCACCTCATCCCCCGTGCTTTTATTCGTCATTGCAGTGCACTGTTTGCAGGCCTTGCGTTGGCCGCAGCCGTTGCCGCGCAGACTTTCCCTTCCAAGCCCATCAGCATGATCGTGGCATTTCCACCGGGTGGTGGCTCTGATGTGCTGGGCCGCGCCGTTGGCAAAGGCATGGCAGATGTGTTCGGCCAGCCCATCATCGTTGAAAACGTCGTTGGCGTAGGTGGCTCACTTGGTGTGCTCAAGGCAAGCAATGCCCAGCCCGATGGCTATACCCTGTTGGCGGGCTCCCCATTGGAGCTGATCTACACCCCCTTGGGCGTAGCAGCCGCTAAAAACAAGCCAGAGGACATGCGCCTGGCCGCTCTGGTGGGGCACACACCCATAGCGATCGTTGTGCGCAAGGACTTGCCAGTGAACACCTTGGACGAGTTTGTAGCTTTCGCCAAGAAGGCAGAGAAGCCTCTCAGCTATGGCTCCACGGGCATGGGTTCCCTCTACCACCTGATGGCTGAAAAAGCCCTGCAAACAGCGGGTGCACGTGGCTTGCACGCGCCCTACAACGGCATGGCGCCGTACCTCAAAGACTTGATGGGCGGTGTGCTTGACTTTGCGGTCGTCCCACTGGTTGGTCCGGTGATTGGTGCCATCGAGAATGGTCAGATCAAAGCGCTGGCCGTGGCCTCCAGCCAACCTCTGGCTCGCCTGCCTAAGTTGCCCCTGGCAAGCGCCACCAAAGGCTTTGAAGACTATCAGTTCAGCATCTGGATTGGCGTCGTAGCGAGTGCCAAGACGCCAGAGTCACAAATGGCCGCTGTGCACAAAGCCACCTATACAGCCTTGGGCAACCCGGAAATTCGCAAAGTGGTTGAGACTGCAGGCAGCACCGTGGCCGAACCCATGACCCTGGCACAGCTTGACGCCTTTTACAAAAAAGAAACTGTCACAGCTACTGCCATTGCCAAGTCGATCAAGCTGCAACCTCAGTAAGCCCATGTCAGCCACCTTGTCTGCCCTGCAAGCTCGCGCGAGTGCCTTCACCGCGCTGCGTCGTGACATTCACCAGCACCCCGAAATAGGATTCCAGGAGTTTCGCACCAGCGACTTGGTGGCAGAGCGCTTGAAGCAATGGGGCTATGAAGTTACACGCGGCTTGGGTGGCACGGGTGTTGTGGGTCAGCTCAAACGTGGCAGTGGCGCACGCAAGTTGGGCCTAAGGGCTGACATGGACGCGCTGCCCATTCAGGAGACGACCGGCCTGCCCCATGCCAGTTGTCATGCAGGTTTGATGCATGCCTGCGGCCATGACGGACACACCGCGATGCTGCTGGCTGCTGCCGAACATCTGGCTAAGTCCACCACGTTTGATGGCACGCTGAATTTGATCTTTCAACCCGCTGAAGAAAGCTTAGGGGGCGCGCGCAAGATGATGGAAGACGGCCTGTTTGACCGCTTTCCCTGCGACGCAATCTTTGCCATGCACAACATGCCGGGCTTTCGGCCAGGACAGTTGTTGCTGCGCGAAGGCGCAACCATGGCGTCCAGCGAAAACATTCTGGTGCACATTGAAGGTAAAGGCGGTCATGGTGCCATGCCGCATCTAAGTGCTGACCCGGTGGTTGCGGGTTCGGCCATTGTCATGGGTCTACAAACAATCGTTTCGCGCAACGTACCACCACTGCACATGGCAGTGATCACGGTTGGCTCTTTTGAGTCGGGTGTGGCCAACAACGTCATCCCCCAAAACGCCACGCTCAAGCTCAGCGTGCGGGCGCTAGATCGGGGTGTGCGCGAGTTGTTGCGCAACCGCATTGTGGAGCTCGTTGAGTTGCAGGCGCGAAGTTATGGTGTGACCGCGCAAGTCGAGTTTTTGCCTGGTTACCCGGTGCTGGTCAATACCACTTCTGAGACGGTAATAGCCCGCGAAGTGGCGGTGGCCTTGGTAGGCGCAGACAACGTGGTGCTCCAAACCGAGCCGCTCACCGCCAGTGAAGACTTCGCCTACATGCTCGACCAGGTGCCTGGCAGCTATCTATTCATTGGAAATGGCGATGCCGATAACGGAGGTCACGGCGCCTGTATGGTGCACAACCCCAATTACGATTTTGAAGATCGCAACATCCCTGTGGGCGCTGCGTTCTGGGTGGCATTGACGGAGCGCTTTCTGACATAGTTCGTGTTTTTTAAAATTCAGATCGGGAGAGATCGCGTGAAACCGCGACGCCGAAGGAGCAACCACCCCGGAAACTCTCAGGCAAAAGGACCGATTTGAATCGTTGATATCTCTGAAGAGTTGCCGGGCTTAGTCACCTGGCACACCGCAGGAGCAAGTGGTTGCATTGAACACAATGGGCCGCGAATCTCTCAGGTTCCAAACAGAGGGGGTGCATGCCACGCATGGTGCGTGAGTTTGCTTTTTGTCATCTTGACACCCTGACTTGTTTGGAGATCTGAATCATGAAATCAACCGCAACTTCCATCGCAGTGATTGGCGGCGGAATCACCGGCGTCACCACAGCCTACGCCCTGGCCAAGCGCGGCTTTGCCGTCACCCTGTTTGAGCGCCATCGCTACGCGGCGATGGAAACCTCATTTGCCAACGGCGGTCAACTGTCTGCTTCTAATGCAGAAGTTTGGACACATCACTCCACCATTCTGAAGGGTCTGAAATGGATGCTCAAAAGTGATGCGCCGCTTTTAGTGAATCCCAAACCCAGCTGGCACAAATTGTCTTGGTTTATGGAGTTCATGGCTTCGATGAAAGACTATGAACGCAACACAATTCAAACTGCGCGTTTAGCCATCGCTGCGCGTCAGCATTTATTTGCATGGGCGGAGGCAGAGGCCATCAACTTTGACTTGAAGAAACAAGGCATCTTGCACATTTACCGTGACAAAGTGGGTTTTGATCACGCTGGCCGGGTTTCTGCTTTATTGGCCAAAGGTGGGCTACCTAGACAAGCTGTGACACCTGAGGAAATGAAAGCCATCGAACCCACACTGGCAGGCAAATACTATGGCGGCTACTTTACCGAAAGCGACTCGACAGGTGATATTCACAAATTCTGTTCGGGTCTGGCATTGGCTGCACAAAGACTGGGGGTTCGCACCTTGTATGGCCAAGATGTCACTTCGGTTGCCACAGACAATCAGACAGCCACCATCCAAGTTTCACACAGTGATGCACCACCTACCGTGCACACTTTCGATGGGGTTGTCGTTTGTGCTGGTGTGGCCAGCAAACAGTTTGCAACCCAACTCGGCGACAGAGTCAATATATATCCAGTCAAAGGTTATTCAATCACGGTGAATTTGAACGACTCAGAAAGTCAGGCAGGCGCACCTCAAGTCAGCCTGTTGGATGATGAAACCAAATTGGTTACCAGTCGTTTAGGTACAGATCGCTTTCGCGTTGCAGGCACTGCCGAATTCAATGGCTACAACAAAGACATTCGAGCGGATCGCATTAAACCCTTGGTCGATTGGGTGCAACAGTGTTTTCCAAAAATCAACACGCGTTCCGTGGTTTCATGGGCAGGTTTGCGCCCCATGATGCCCAACATGATGCCTAAGGTTGGCAGGGGTAAGGCTTCTAATGTGTTTTACAACACAGGTCATGGTCACTTGGGTTGGACTTTATCGGCTGTTACTGCTGATATGGTGGCAGAGACCGTTAAGCAAGAATTGACAACCATCATTCAATCGCCCGCTTCTTCGTCCATCCTAGAGCAAATTCAATATGCCAAATAGTTACTTTTAAAATCTCGCGAATTTTTTAGTTTTAGGCGCGCCAAGCCGGCAGTTGCCAGTTGCGCCAAAGTGTCAGTGCTCGAAGGCCTACAGTAACAATAAGGCATCCAAGTAAGGCTATCCAGCCTGGGGTGTCTAACGTCCAAAGGAGCACATAAGTCCAGCCACCAGCAAAAGAGCACACCGCTTAGGGGCGGTGGTCTTTGAAGGCCGTGGGGATTTCATTGCAAACCATGTCACGTAGCACACCACCAAAAACACCCGTGATCAAGCCCATTAAGACGGCAACGACTGGCGGCATGAGTGACTGCAAGGCAAGGTGGACTCCCGTGGCAGTAAATAGTCCCAAGCCCAGCGCGTCGGGCCAAAGTATTGTTCTTTCAGTGACTTCAAAATGCCGCTGTCGCATGAAGACCATAGCAAACACGCACAAGGCCAATACGCCCCAAAGCATTTCGGTGTGTTGCACCCAAAAAAACGGGCGTTTATCAAGTAACAAGTCGCGCAAGGTACCTCCTCCAAACGCGGCCAGAAAAGCCACAAAACAAATGCCCACCGCATCGAGCTTTTTACCCGCAGCTTTCATCAGCCCAGAAAGAGCAAAGGCAGCTGTAGCTGACAGTTCGACCAGCAGACGTAGGGTGTCACCCCATGATTGAATTGAATACATTTCTGAATTATTTTACCTAGTCAAACCTTACTTACCCAAAGAAAATTCAATTACGCAATTAATTCCACGGTTTTAAAACATAGGGCGTTCAGCTATCAAGTTCAAGCCCGAAGCCAGCGTCTAACTTTTTGCGTTCAATTTTGCTGCATGCATTGATTAACTAGGGACACTTACTTAAACAAACACAAAATCCGTTTAAGAAATATTTCCCTCATACAGAACAACGACTTATTGGAGTCGAACCAAGAGTGTGGAAGTAGTGTGGAAGAAATAGGAAAATTTGCTTGGTTTTTAAGCAAATTAAGACGGTTTTTCGCTAGCGAAAATAGTTCAGATTCGCTCTGCGCTAACTCAATAGAAAATGCGCAGTTTCACTCTAGAAAACTGCTTTTAAATGCTGGCATTTGCAGCTAAAAGACAAGAAAAAAGCGACTCGAATAAGTCGCTTTTTAAGTGGTGGGCCCACCTGGACTCGAACCAGGGACCAAAGGAATGCGTATTAT
>Ga0209768_10003156_pt1 | contig 10043 bp, 10 predicted proteins | sample LauGreSBDMM110SD_3_FD_187564 | JGI IMG/M metagenome (GOLD analysis project Ga0209768, IMG submission 187564) | Freshwater lake microbial communities from Lake Michigan, USA - Sp13.BD.MM110.SD (SPAdes) (version 2) | ecosystem: Environmental > Aquatic > Freshwater > Lake | place: Lake Michigan... | reverse complement strand
ACATTAACAAACAAAACCCGAGCCTTAGTTGGCGCCAAAACCAGACCTTGGATAGGACTAGCTCCCTTTGCCCAATACGACGGTAAAGTATATCCGCTCGATTTGATGAAACGCGTCGTTCGGCAATTGGATGAATCCGGAAAATATGAGCTTTTTTTATTAGGCGGTGGCGCCAAAGAAATCGCTTTATTGACGCAGCTTTCGGAGCATACAACACACACTAAAGTTATTGCGGGTCAACTCAGTTTGGCGCAAGAATTGGCGGTGATGAGTCAGTTTGACGTCTTGGTTTCGATGGATTCGGCCAACGGCCATATGGGAGCCTTGTTGGGAATTCCGGTCATTACTTTGTGGGGAGCTACACATCCGTATGCCGGATTCAGGCCGTTTCATCAGCCGGAAAGTAATTCACTTTGCGCTGATAGAAACCAGTTTCCGGGTTTGCCTACCTCAGTGTATGGCAATAAAATTGTGCCGGGTTATGCAGACGCGATGCGTACCATTTTGCCCGAAACCATTGTTGCTATAATTCAAGAAATTACGACGATTTAAACGTCGTCAAAATCCACAAACAATTCTGAAGATGTTGGGTGTGCCTGACAAGTAAGGATGAGTCCTTCGGCTACTTCACTGTCAGATAAAATAGTGTTTTTCACCATGTGCGCACTTCCCTTTGTTACTCTGCCCAAACAACTGCTGCAAATTCCGCCTTGGCAGGAATAGGGCGCATCGATTCCTTTTTTTAGTGCTGCTTCTAAAACGGTTTGTTTTTGCGACATCTCAAAGGTGGTGGTTTCTCCGTCAACCAATATCGAAATGGCTGTATTTCCTTGGCTTGCTTGATCGGTTTTTTCAGCTGGAGCAGTGCTAAATAATTCAAATTTTATGGCCGATTCGGGTACGTTTTTGGTTTTTAATTCGGTAGAAATTTCTTGAATCATCGATTCTGGCCCACACAAATAATAGTGGTCAAACGAAGAATTGGCGTGTTGATTGAAAAAGTAATTTAGTACTGAAGCATCAATTCGTCCAAACAAAGCGTGTTCGGCTTTTGCTCGACTAAACACATATTGAACCGAAAATCGCGCAGAATTTGCCGCTTGTAGTTCTTGCAATTGGGTGTAAAAAATGGTGTCTTCGGGGCTTTTGTTTCCATAAATCAAGGCAAATGAACTTTCAGGTTCGCTGGTCAACACGCTTTTGATCATGGAAAGTATGGGGGTGATTCCACTGCCAGCGGCGATAGCCATATAGGATTTGGTTTGCGTTGGCTTGGTTTGCAACTCAAAATGTCCTTCGGGAACGCCCACCTCTATTAAATCTCCTGCCTTTAATTGGGTATTCGCAAAATTTGAAAACAACCCGTTTTGCACTGCTTTTACCGCAATGCGCAACTCGCCGCTTTCGGGAGCGCTACAAATGGAGTAGGGTCTGCGTAGGGCAAGGCCATCTAGGGTTAATTTCAAGGTTACATATTGCCCGGCTGTAAATTGGTAGGGAGCCGCCAACTCGGATGGGACTTGAAATTGAATAGATACCGCATCTTTGGTTTCGCGATGCACTTCTTTGATTGCTAATTTGTAGAACGAAGACATATAAAAAATTTTGGCAAAAGTAACGAATAGGACCAATTTTATACTAGTAATTACCCATAAAATTTTAGCCGTCAAATGTCTGCGGCTATCAAAAATCAGCCTATATTTTTCGGTATATCAAAAAGAAACGTATTTTTACCAGTCAATATACTAAAACGGCTTTTTTTAAGTTTTAAAACCCAAATAGGCACCCATTGAAAACGAATAAACTTAGTTTTTTTTACTCCTTAGGATTAGGCGTACTTATTATAGCTTGTTCTACCAAAAAAGACACGTTTACTTCCCGAAATTCCCACGCACTAAGCACCAAGTATAACATTTTGTACAACGGAGGAATGGCCCTTGAAAAAGGAATTATCGATTTGAAAGCCCAAAATCAAGACAGTTATTGGGAAGTACTTCCGGTTGAGCGCATGCAAATAAGCAAAGAGGCCATTTTGCCGGGGGAGACCAAAATAAACCCCAATTTTGATCGGGCCGAAACCAAGGCTACCATGGCCATTCAAAAGCATTCTATGAATATTGGCGGCGCCGAAAAAAACCCGCAAATGGACGAAGCCTATTTAATGCTAGGCAAGGCCCGCTACTATGACCAACGCTTTGTTCCAGCCTTGGAAGCATTCAATTATATCCTTTACAAATACCCCAACAGCGATAGAATTTACGAGGCCAAAATTTGGCGAGAAAAAACCAATATGCGCATGGAAAATGATGCGCTTGCGGTGACCAATCTTACCAAACTGCTAGACGAAATTAAGTTTAAAGATCAAATATTTGCCGACGCCAATGCCAGTATTGCGCAGGCTTATCTGCACTTGGCCGAGAAAGATAGCGCCATTGCCAAGTTAAAATTGGCCCGAGATTTCACCAAATCAAAAGAAGAGAAAGCGCGTTATCGTTTTATTATTGGCCAACTTTTTGAAGAAATGGGCTTGCAAGACAGCGCCTTTGTGGCCTATCAATCGGTGATTGACATGAAGCGTAAAGCTGCACGAGAATATGTAGTCCAGGCTCATGCCCGCCAAGCGATGCAGTTTGATTTTGCGCAAGGCGATACAGTGGCGTTTCTGAAAAAATTTAATGAACTCAAAAAAGATCGCGAGAATCGTCCGTTCCTCGACGTGTTAAATCACCGTGTGGCTTTGTTTTATGATAAACAAAAACACACCAAACAAGCGCTTCATTACTACAATGCCTCTTTAAAAAAGAAATCAACTGATCAGTATTTGGTGGCTTCCAACTACCGTAATATGGCCGAAATTTATTTCTATAAAGCCAAATACACGACTGCCGGAAAATACTACGACAGCACGATGACGCAGCTCAACAACCGGTCGCGGGAGTTTAAATTCATCAAGAAAAAACGGGATAATTTGGCCGATGTAATTAAGTACGAAGCCATTGCCAACCAAAACGACAGCATTATTTCGGTGTACAATCTATCTGATTCAGATCGAGTGGCCTACTACGAAAAACACATTGAGGCCCTTAAAAAAGCCGACGAGATTCAAAAAGAAAAAGACAAAAAAGCCGCTAAATCTGCCGAGACAGCAGAAGAAGCAACAGGAGAAAAAGGCGGAAGCAAAGGCCAAGGTAAAACATCAATGGCGCCACCAAGCGCGATGGACGTAGCGTCAACAGCCAGCAATTTTTATTTTTACAACTCGTCGACGGTGGCCTACGGCAAAGCCGAGTTCAAGAAAAACTGGGGCAATCGTCCCTACAAAACCAATTGGCGGGTAGCGTCTATGAAATCGGTGGATGCCAATGACAATTTGGCCGAAGCGGAATCAGAAGGTGACGCAGCCGAGGATTCGCTCAAAAAAGAAAAAGCAATTGACGCCCGTTACACCACGGATTTCTATACCCAACTGTTGCCCAAAGAGCAAGCGGTAATTGATGATTTAATTAAAGAGCGCAATTTTGCCTATTACCAATTGGGCTTGATTTATAAAGAAAAATTCAAAGAATACAACTTGGCTTCGGCCAAATTGGAGCAGCTGTTGCTCAACCAGCCCGAGGAGCGATTCATTTTGCCTTCGATGTATCAGTTGTATAAAATCTATGAAATTACCGATTCGGCCAAAGCGACAGCCATGAAAGACCGCATTATTAATGAATTCCCTGATTCGCGTTACGCCAAAATTTTAATTGCCTTGGCCAACGGAACGGTTGCCGCTACCGAATTGCCCAATACGGCCTACGACAAGGTATATCAATTGTATGAAACGGGCGACATAAAAGCCACCTTGATTGCACTAGAAGAAGCCATAAACCAATACACCGGCGAAGAAATTATTCCAAAATTAGAATTATTGAAGGCGCACTGCACCGGAAAGTTGATGGGCTTGAACGAATACAAAAAAGTCTTAAATTTTGTGGCGCTCAATTACCCCAATGTAGAGGAAGGAAAAACCGCTGAATCTTTATTGGCTACCGATTATCCAAAATTTGAAAAACTCACCTTTTACCGCGCCAAACCAAGTAGTTGGAAAATCGTGTATATAGCCGATAACCCCAAAGATAAAAGTGTTATTAAATTACTAGAAACCACAGTTAAATTTATCAAAGACCGCAGCATCGATCAGCTTTCTACTTCGCTCGATGTGTACACGCCTACTAAAAATTTCTTTGTGATTCACGGGCTAAAATCAGCAGAGGCAGCCAAAGGAATTGTATCTATTTTGCGCGACTTTAAAGACTACAAATTGCCCAATACGGCCTACATCATTTCTAACGACAATTACAAAATTGTGCAAATCAAAAAGAATTTTGAAGAGTACCTGAAAACGCCGCCAAGCGACCCACTACCCGAAGTTCCTGACACTTATGTTCCGGCCAAATCCCAGCCAAATCCCATAATGTCCGACCAAACAGTACCTGCCAACGATATTTTGGGTGGAAATGACACCGAAAATAGCATGGCGCCTCCCTCGCCCGATGATCTAAACATGAGTCCGGATGATCCATCGGTAATGAAAAAAGAAAAGAAATAGCCATGTTTGACAAAAAGACTAAATCGTATACAGATTTGTTGGGAAAAACCAACCGAATAGTTGAAGGCACCACCATTGAAGGTAATATCGTGTCGCAAGCCGATTTTCGTTTGGACGGCATATTAACCGGAAATTTCAAATCAAACGGCAAATTAGTGATTGGCCCTGCTGCCTCGGTAAAGGGAGATGTTGTTTGCAAAAACTGCGACATCGAAGGCAAATACCACGGCACTATTCAAGTAGCTGAACTACTCACCGTAAAAGCAAAAGCCAGCATTAAAGGCGCGGTGATTTGCGCAAAATTATCGGTAGAACCCGGCGCCGATTTTAGCGCTTCTTGCGAAATGAAACCGCCTTCTAAATCAAATTCTGCCATAGATGTCAGCACCAAACCAACAGAAACAAACGCGCAATAAATGGCTTGCGCTTATCAATATTCCCATTCAAATGGGCGTCATTGTATTTCTGTTTGCCTACTTAGGAAAATGGCTCGATGAAAAATACGCCAATCCACACCGACTTTTTGTAAAGGGACTCACTTTAGTTGGAATTGCCATTGCTTTTTACAACATCAACCGCCAACTCAAAGAAATCAACAAATCTGAATAACTCCATGCAATCAAAAGTAAAACTCCTTTTGCAATTGCTTTTATTAGGGGGAGTTAGTTATGCCTTTCATTTGGGGCTTTATCGGTATACCGGCTTGGGCCAAACGGCAGTAGCGTTTCAGTTTTCGTTGCCGCAACTCTATTTATTTTTTGGAATTTCGTCCCTTGTTCTACTTGGAATTTTAACTTTTTTACCGCAGCGATTTACCGACAATTTTGGGTTTGTATTTATTTGGCTCACGCTCTTAAAAATAGGGATAACGTATTGGTTTTTTTATTCGATAGTAGGCAATTCTTCCGGATTTGATCCAATAGAAAAAAGACAAGTTTTTGTGGTGTTTGCTTGGTTTTTGACAATAGAAACCTACTTGTCTGCACGTATTTTGAACAAGGCCCAATAAACCCTTGGTTTTTCTATAAATCAACCAAAAAAATAATTACTTTATACTTTTGAATATTAATAATTAATGTACTTTTGCACCAAATTTTAGAAACTCAAAATTAAGTTAATTAATTCGCTATGGTGTTTTCAAAAAAACTGATTCAAGTAAGTATAGCAATTTTAGTCGCCTTTCTTCCTTTAACCGGATATTCTACTACTCTTGAAGCAGCTGCTTCAACGCCAGCACACGCTGCCGAAACCCATGCTGAACCCACCGATTTAAAATCAAAAATTAGAGCATTTATCGATCACCACGTGTTGGATGCGCACGATTTTACTCTTTTTGTAGATGAATCTACCCATACCCATTATGGTTTTCCATTGCCCATTATTTTATGGGACAATGGCGTACGCTTTTTCTCCTCGTCCAAATTTAACCATGGTGACGAACATGGAACAGTTGCCGAGTCAAATGGAAACTATTATGTATTGCACCACGAACGCATCTACAAAACCGATGCGCAAGGGACGTTGACTATGGATGAACACCATCATCCTACCAATGCAAAGCCCATCGATTTATCCATCACCAAAGGCGTTTTTACCATTATGGTTGTTGCTTTCTTGATGTTTATGTTGTTTAGCAGCTTGGCCAAATCGTATGCCAAAAACGGCGGAATTTCATCTGGACCAGGCCGTTTCTTTGAGCCGATTGTATTGTACGTTCGCGACGAGATTGCGATTCCCAACATAGGCGAGAAACACTACAAAAAATACATGAGTTATTTGTTGACCATCTTTTTCTTTGTGTGGTTCTTAAATATTTTTGGATTGACTCCACTGGGAATTAATGTTACCGGAAATATAGCCGTGACTTTTGGATTAGCCGTAATTACGTTTTTAATTACCAATTTAACGGCGAATAAAAATTACTGGGGACACATCTTCTGGATGCCCGGCGTTCCTACTCCGATGAAATTTATTTTGGCCCCGATAGAATTATTGGGCGTATTGATCAAACCCTTCTCGTTAATGATTCGTTTGTATGCCAACATTTTTGCGGGCCACATCGTATTGATGAGTTTGATTGGGTTGATGTTTATTTTCAAAAACTGGTTGGGAAGCAGCTTGTCGTTTTTGTTGTCGTTTGCGATTTCAACCATTGAGATTTTAGTAGCCTTGTTGCAAGCTTATATATTTACGATGTTATCAGCCTTATATTTCGGATCGGCGGTGGAAGAACACCATCACGGGGACGAGCACCATTAAAATTTTTGATTTTTGAATCTTGATTTTTGATCATTCTTAAATCAACAATCGTTAATCAACAATCGTTAATCAATTTGAATGTTTAATTTAATATATATACATTATGGAAATTCCTAAAATTGTTGGAGCTGGATTAGTAGTAATCGGAGCTGGTATTGGTATCGGTAGAATCGGTGGTTCTGCTATGGACGCGATTGCCCGTCAACCAGAAGCTACTGGTAAAATTCAAACCGCTATGCTTATCGCAGCTGCGCTTATTGAAGGTATTGGATTTGCTGCTTTATTTGCAGTATAATACAAACAAACAAAAAGCTGTAACGGTTGGTTGCAGCTTTTGTTTTACTTAGATTGAACACACTGAGTTTTTAAACTCACATTATATAGACAGTAAGAATAAAAAGTATGGAAAAGTTAATAAATGATTTTTCGTTTGGTTTGTTTTTTTGGCAAACATTAATTTTTGTTGGATTGATTTTCTTGTTGAAAAAATTTGCGTGGAAACCCATTTTGGATGCGGTAAACGAGCGCGAAGAAGGCATCAAAAATGCCTTGGAATCAGCTGAAAACGCCAAAAAAGAAATGCAAAATTTGCAAGCTGACAACCAACGTATTTTGCAAGAAGCCCGTATGGAGCGTGATGCGATGTTGAAAGAAGCGCGTGAAATGAAAGAAAAAATGATCGCCGATTCTAAATCAGAAGCACAAGCACAAGGTTTAAAAATGATCGAGCAAGCCAAAGCGGCAATCGAAACCGAGAAAAATGCAGCTATGGCTGAATTGAAATCACAGGTTTCTACCTTGTCTTTAGCGATTGCCGAAAAATTATTACAAGACGAATTGGCCAACAAAGATTCCCAAGTAAAATTGGTAGAAAAAATGTTGGGTGATGCAAAACTAAACTAATTATGGCCAGTACAAGAGCTGCGATACGTTACGCCAAAGCAATCCTTGAAATAGCGCAAGCTAAAGGAGCTGCCGATGCAGTAAATGCCGACATGATTGTGGTGGAAAAAACCCTAAGCAACAACGCCGAACTGCGCACCTTTATCGCAAATCCAACCACCAAAGTGGAGGTAAAAGAAAGTGTGTTGTTGGAAGTGTTTGCGAGCACCCACGCTGTAACCAAAAGTTTATTTCATTTGTTGTTCGAAAACAAACGCTTTGAATTGCTTCACACCATTGCGGTAAGATACAATGAGTTGCATGCCATTTTGAACGGCGTTGAAACCGCACTGGTAACTACCGCTATTCCGATGGATGCGGCTTTAGAAGCCAAGGTGTTGCAAAAAATCGCCACTTTTTCAGATAAAAAAATTACCATAGAAAACACGGTAGATCCAGCCATTATCGGCGGATTTATTTTACGTATAGGCGACAAGCAGTACAACGCTTCCATTGCCAACAGATTGCAAGTATTAAAAAGAGAATTAAGTAACTAGTTATTTATATAATTATGGCGGAAATTAAACCAGCTGAAATTTCAGCAATTTTAAAAAAACAAGTAGAGCGTTTTGAATCTGGAGCTTCTCTAGAAGAAGTGGGAACAGTACTTCAAGTTGGGGATGGTATTGCCCGTGTATACGGACTATCGAATGCCCAATACGGCGAATTAGTTCAATTTGAAAACGGTTTAGAAGGAATCGTTTTAAACTTGGAAGAAGACAATGTTGGGGTAGTACTTTTAGGACCATCAACTGGAATCAAAGAAGGATCAACTGCCAAAAGAACCCAACGTATTGCTTCCTTAAAAGTAGGGGAACAAATGGTAGGCCGTGTAGTAAACACCCTTGGTTTTCCTATTGACGGAAAAGGACCAATCGGCGGAGACTTATACGAAATGCCATTGGAGCGTAAAGCGCCGGGAGTTATTTTCCGTCAGCCCGTTACTGAGCCTTTGCAAACAGGAGTAAAAGCAGTTGACGCTATGATTCCTGTAGGACGTGGACAACGGGAGCTGGTAATTGGTGACCGTCAAACCGGTAAATCTACCGTTTGTTTGGACACCATTTTGAATCAAAAAGAATTTTATGACGCGGGTCAACCGGTATTTTGTATCTATGTTGCTATCGGACAAAAAGCATCGACAGTAGCGGGAATAGCAAAAATGTTAGAAGAAAAAGGAGCGATGGCTTACACCATTATTGTAGCCGCCAATGCTTCTGATCCAGCGCCAATGCAAGTATATGCTCCATTTGCAGGAGCAGCTATTGGTGAATATTTTAGAGATTCAGGCCGTCCGGCTTTAATTGTATATGATGATTTATCAAAACAAGCGGTGGCGTATCGTGAGGTGTCACTTTTGTTAAGAAGACCACCGGGTCGTGAAGCCTATCCTGGAGACGTATTTTACTTGCACTCTCGTTTATTAGAAAGAGCGTGTAAAGTAATTGCCAACGACGATATCGCTAAAAACATGAACGACTTACCCGATTCGTTAAAACCAATCGTAAAAGGAGGAGGTTCATTAACCGCCTTGCCAATCATTGAAACCCAAGCGGGTGACGTATCAGCCTATATTCCAACCAACGTAATTTCGATTACAGATGGTCAGATTTTCTTAGATGGTGATTTGTTTAATTCGGGTGTTCGTCCAGCGATTAACGTAGGTATTTCGGTATCTCGTGTGGGTGGAAACGCACAAATCAAATCGATGAAAAAAGTTGCGGGAACTTTAAAATTAGACCAAGCGCAATTCCGTGAATTGGAAGCGTTTGCTAAGTTTGGTTCTGATTTGGACGCCGTAACCTTGAACGTAATCGAAAAAGGAAGACGCAACGTAGAGATCTTGAAACAAGGTTTGAACGATCCGTATACCGTAGAAGATCAAGTAGCGATTATCTATGCCGGTTCTAAAAACTTGTTGCGTAATGTGCCTGTAAATAAAGTAAAAGAGTTCGAAAAAGACTTTTTGGCCTACATGAACAGCAAAAACAGAGCGACACTAGACGCGTTAAAAGCAGGAAAATTAGACGACAGCATTACCGGCGTAATCGAGGCTGCTGCCAAAGAAATTTCAGCAAAATATAATTAAGCTTGAAGTTAGAAGTTTGAAGTAGGGAAGTTAACGCCTTACTTCGAGCTTCGAGCTTCCAACTCCTAACTATACACAAATGGCAAATTTAAAGGAAATCCGTAACCGAATTACTTCCGTATCCTCGACGATGCAAATCACATCGGCGATGAAAATGGTTTC
>Ga0209768_10003155_pt1 | contig 10047 bp, 9 predicted proteins | sample LauGreSBDMM110SD_3_FD_187564 | JGI IMG/M metagenome (GOLD analysis project Ga0209768, IMG submission 187564) | Freshwater lake microbial communities from Lake Michigan, USA - Sp13.BD.MM110.SD (SPAdes) (version 2) | ecosystem: Environmental > Aquatic > Freshwater > Lake | place: Lake Michigan... | reverse complement strand
ATTGATCGAATTGAACGAACTATGTTGCCAGGACTTGAGCGATTTGATAAGTCGGCCTTTAGATACTTTAAAAAGTTTGAGATTGCCTCTGATAATTTAGTAGATATCGCTGAGGCAATTATAAATAAGCGGCTTGCAAGTAATGAGAAGAAAGATGATGATCTACTAGGAATACTTCTGCAGATGAGAGATCAGATCTCAATTGACCACATTCGTGATGAAGTTTTAACTTTAATCTTAAGTGGTCATGAAACTACTGCAAATGTTATGAGTTGGGCATTTTCCTACCTTTCTAAAAACCCGGTGGTTAGAAAAATGTTAGAGGATGAGGCAGATAAGGCTGCTTGGATAAAAGAGGATCGCACTCCTACCTATCAAGAGTTAGAAGATAGCTCACCAGTTGCCTCTGCCATTTTGCAAGAGACAATGCGACTTGCTCCCCCAGTTTGGGTAGCGCCAAGAATTGCAATTGTTGATTGCGTAATTGATGGAATTAAAATTCCAAAGGGTGCGCATGTATTACTTAGTCAGTATGTAACCCATAGAAACCCAAGGTATTTTACAAATCCAGAGCAGTGGAAGCCAGCTCGGTGGCTGGGTACCAATTTTGAGAAATCACTTCCAAATGGTGCTTACTTCCCATTTGGGGGCGGAGGGCGAAAGTGTTTAGGTGAGTACTTTGCACTTGCTGAGGCGAGGTTAATCTTATTAATGGTTGCTAAAAACTTTAGGCTTAATGGTTCATTTCCTAAGGCTCAACCTCGGGCAACATATCGGCCAAAGGGTGCGGTTAAAAATAAGGTTATTACTCGCTAATTTATAAAACTGGTAGGTATCGACCTAACTCATAGGCGCTAACCTGCTTGCGATACTCATCCCACTCAGCCCGCTTATTACGCAATACATACTCAAATACATCATCTCCTAAAGTTTTCTTAACTAACTCACTCTTCTCCATTGCACTAATTGCCTCAGCTAAATCAGTAGGTAGCGCAGTTGGATTAGCGTTATCTTTTAATTCATACTTTCCCTCAACCCCAGCAAGACCGGCAGCAATAATTACCGCAAATGCTAGGTATGGATTACATGCAGAGTCAGGTGATCTGACCTCAATCCTCAACCCCAGCAAGACCGGCAGCAATAATTACCGCAAATGCTAGGTATGGATTACATGCAGAGTCAGGTGATCTAACCTCAATTCGAGTTGATGCTTCCTTCTTTGGTTTGTAGGTTGGAATACGCACCATTGCATTGCGATCATTTTGGGCCCAGGTGGCAAATGCCGGTGCCTCACCCCCGCCACTTAATCTCTTATATGAATTAACCCATTGATTTGTAATTGCAGTTATCTCTGGCGCATGTTTAATAATGCCGGCAATAAATGATCGGCCAACTTTAGATAATTGCATTGGCGCACCCTCTTCATAAAATGCATTCTTCTCACCTTCAAATAATGAGATGTGAGTGTGCATCGCAGAGCCAGGATGGTTTGTAAATGGCTTTGGCATAAAGGAGGCAAAAAATCCTTGATCTAATGCCACCTCTTTTATTACATGTCATCGCAGAGCCAGGATGGTTTGTAAATGGCTTTGGCATAAAGGAGGCAAAAAATCCTTGATCTAATGCCACCTCTTTTATTACATGTCTAAATGTCATGATGTTATCTGCGGTAGTTAATGCATCGGCATAACGCAAATCAATCTCTTGCTGTCCTGGGGCTCCCTCATGATGTGAGAACTCAACTGAGACACCCATTGCCTCAAGTATGGTAATTGCTTGCCTTCTAAAATCATGACCAACAACAGATGGGGTGTGATCAAAGTAGCCGGCAGAATCAACTGGCACCGGCATCTCACCAGCCTTTGGTTCATCTTTAAATAAGAAGAATTCAATCTCAGGGTGTGTGTAACAGGTGTAACCAAGCTTTGCCACCTTTTCTAAAGTTTGTCGCAATACTCTTCTTGGATCAACCGATGCTGCTCTGCCATCTGGCATGGTGATATCGCAAAACATTCTGGCAGCTCCAGGGGATTCAGTTCGCCAAGGCAGGATAGAAAAACTTGCTGGATCAGGCTTTGCCAACATATCTGCTTCAGTAACTCTGGCAAAGCCTTCAATGGCAGAGCCATCAAAACCAATTCCTTCTGCAAATGCATTCTCAAGCTCAGCTGGGGCAATCGCTACTGATTTTAGAAAACCTAAGACATCGGTAAACCAAAGCCGGACAAATCGAATGTTGCGCTCTTCTAATGTGCGCTGCACAAAGGCTTTTTGTTTATCTAAATCATTTGGGGTATTCATACCCCTTATTAAAGCCTGTGATGATTACAGCCATGTTAACTGATTAAAATAACCTTAATTCTTGCGTAATTAGATAGCGAAAAACTCCGATGAATCCACCATCGTGCGAGCTGGCACGCTCTTAGTTACCACCAGATTGGCATTAATCCGAACCCCTTCCCCAATATTGATATCACCTAATACTTTTGCCCCAGCACCAATTACTACATTATTTCCAATAGTTGGATGGCGTTTTTTAGCTTCACTGGTGCGAGCGCCCAGTGTCACGCCATGATAAATCATCACATCATCACCAACTACTGCAGTTGCTCCAATTACTACACCCATGCCGTGATCAATAAAAAATCTACGACCAATTTTTGCAGCTGGGTGTATTTCAATACCGGTAGCTGCCCTAATCCAATTTGAGTAGATACGGGCAATTAACTTAAGTTTTAGATTCCAAAGAAAATGCGCAATCCGGTATCCCCAAACTGCGTGCAGGCCTGGATAGGTAAGAGATACCTCAAGCCAATTGCGCGCAGCCGGATCTTGCCGCAGCGCAGCCTTAATATCTTCAGTAACTCGGTGCAGCAATTTAAGTATTCAAATCTGCAAATAAAATTGTGGATAGGTATCGCTCGCCAAAGGAAGGGATAATTACCACAATAGTTTTACCAGCAAACTCAGGACGCTGTGCTACTTGATGCGCAGCCCAAAGAGCAGCACCTGATGAGAGCCCAGCTAAAATTCCCTCTTTGGTGCCAGCCTCGCGAGCATACTTAACTGCAATATCAGCATCGGCATCAAAAATTTCATCATAGATTTTTCTATCTAAAACTGGTGGCACAAAGTTTGCACCAATTCCTTGCAGCGGGTGCTTACCAGGATCACCGCCATTTAAAATTGGTGAGGCAGCAGGTTCAACACCAAATATTTTTATCGCAGGGTTTTTAGATTTTAATAATTGGCCAACGCCAGTGATTGTGCCACCTGTGCCAATACCGGAGACAACCACAAAGTTTGCACCAATTCCTTGCAGTGGGTGCTTACCAGGATCGCCACCATTTAAAATTGGTGAGGCAGCAGGTTCAACACCAAATATCTTTATCGCAGGATTTTTAGATTTTAATAATTGGCCAACTCCAGTGATTGTGCCACCTGTGCCAATACCGGAGACAACTGCATCGACGGTGCCATCGGTATCTCGCCAAATTTCCTCCCCTGTAGTTCGCCGGTGAATATCAGGTCCTGCCTCATTTTCAAATTGGCTAACATAGACAGCGCCAGAATCCTTATAGGTCTCAGCTTGTGCTACCGCACCCTTCATACCCTCAGCTGCTGGAGTTAAAATTAACTCTGCGCCAAATGCTCTAAGTAAAGCTTTGCGCTCACTAGACATTGACTCAGGCATTGTCAAAATAGTTTTATAACCACGAGCTGCTCCCACCATGGCCAGTGCAATACCAGTGTTGCCACTAGTTGCCTCAACTATTGTGCCACCAGGCTTTAGCGCACCTGATTTTTCCGCAGCATCGACCATAGCAATTGCCAAACGATCCTTAACAGTTGAGGTTGGGTTATAAAACTCAAGCTTGGCCAGCACAGTTGCGCTGGAGTTGGTCATAATCTTATTTAGCTTCACCAGCGGGGTGTTGCCAAAGACTTCAGTTATATTGTTATAGATCTTCATTTCTCTCCTTGTTTGGTTGATTTAGGTAATTTTTTAGGCAGGTGAAACAGATGGGCTATGGCCCCGAAGAAAAAAGGTTTTAAATTAGCAACTAGTTGAGGTAAGGCGACCAAAATCAACTACCCGATTACGGGTGAAAAACCAATGTTGTATCACAATTGGTTTAATAAGCATTGATTGGATCACCCCTTAATAATAAGAAGGTTATCTATTAAATACTAATTGCAAACAGTTTGCGTGTTCTTAAATTACGCTTGAAATTATTAAGACTCATTCCAATGTGATGTAATCGGCAGCCTTCTATCCTTACCAAAGGCGCGGGATGAGATCTTTGTCCCTGGTGGATACTGACGGCGTTTGTATTCAGCGCGATCTACTAGCTGCACCACCTTATCTACTAAATCTGGCGCAAAGCCGGCGTTGAGAGCGGCTGGTCTGCCACCATCTTTATCAATATAGATATTAAGTATCCGGTCTAATACCTCATAACTTGGCAGTGAGTCAGAGTCTTTTTGATCAGGGCGCAGCTCAGCACTGGGCTCCTTATTAATTGAGTTAATCGGAATTGGTGGGCGCAGGTGCTGGGCAGCTGCAATCTCATTGCGCCACTTTGCCAGCGCCCAAACTTGAGTCTTATAGATATCTTTAATTGGTGCAAAGCCACCAACTGCATCCCCATAAAGAGTTGAGTAGCCAACTGCTAACTCTGATTTATTTCCAGTAGCAAGTACTAGATGCCCCTCTTGATTGGAGAGCGCCATTAAGGTAACACCGCGAACTCTGGCCTGCAGATTCTCCTCAGCTAAACCATCAACTCGCAGGCTCTCTAGCAAATTAGCCACCATGGGCGCGATCTCAATGATTCGATAATTTAAACCAAGATTCATCGCTAACTCTTTAGCATCACTTAATGAGTGATCTGATGAGTACTTACTAGGAAGGGCCACTCCATAGACTCGATCTGCCCCAATCGCATCAGCAGCTAAGGTGGCAACTAAGGCTGAATCAATTCCGCCGGAGAGTCCTAAAATTACCGATTTAAAATTATTCTTCTCGACATAATCGCGCAGCCCCACCACTAAGCCTTGCCAGATCTGCGCTAACTCACCCAACCTTGGTGCAACACCAGCAGCAATCTTTAGATACTTTAAAATTGGCGCACTTGAGATAATAAAATCTGGATCACTTGAAGCTAGCCTGACATCTAAATCAATCACCATTAAGCCATCCTCAAATTGTGGGGCGCGGGCAATTAACTCCCCCGATGCTCCCACCACAATTGTGTCGCCATCAAAGACTAAATCATCTTGGCCACCAGTCATATTTACATAAGCAAGTGGGGCGCCAACTTGTAGCGCTCGCTTCTTAACTAAGGTGAGCCGGAGATCATCTTTATTAACCTCATATGGGCTGCCATTTGGCACCAGTAGCAAGCCAATATTTCGATTAGCTAATGAGGCAACTGGGCCACCCTCCTGCCAAATATCCTCACAAATTGCAATTCCAATATCAACACCACAAACTCTAATTACCAAAGAGTGATTGCCGGGAGTGAAGTTGCGATACTCATCAAAGACACCGTAATTAGGTAGGTGATGCTTTATATAGATCGCCACAATTACACCTCTGTGAATAATTGCTACACAATTTTGGGGCGCACCCGCTGGGCTCTGACCAAGATAGCCAACTATTAAAGTTAAATCGCCATTGCCCTCATTATTAATTCGCTGCGCTAGTTGATTAACCGCCTCAATAGAGGCGGCGCGAAATGAAGGACGAGTTGCTAAATCCTCAACTGGGTAACCGGTTAAAACCATCTCGGGATAGACAACAACTACCGCACCAGCTGCTGCTGCCTCATAAGCATTTTTTGAGATTAGGTCAGCATTTTTCACCAGATCACCAACTGTTGGGTTGATCTGGGCGAGGGCAATTCTGATCTGACCGGATTGACTCACTTTTCAAGAGTACCTCAGGTAGCGCATCTGTTGGGGTTAAGTTAAAGTTGGGCTACCTAAAAAAAGACAGGGACCGATACTTGGCCTTGATCTTAAGGAGTTGAGTAATGAGTAATGCAAAAAGTTCGCGAACTACTATCACCGAGCTAGCTGCTAAAAAAGCGGCTGGGCAAAAATGGGCGATGCTGACCTGCTATGAGCAGATGAGCGCGGCCATCTTTGACCAGGCTGGCATCCCAGTATTACTGGTGGGTGATTCAGCTGGTAATAACTTCCTTGGCTTTGAGAACACTATTCCAGTAACAGTTGATGAGTTGCTGCCAATGGCTAGAGCGGTTGTTAATGCAACTAGTAATGCCATGGTGGTTGCTGATTTTCCATTTGGCTCCTATGAGAGCTCACCTGAGCAAGCATTAATTACGGGGGTAAGATTTTTTAAAGAGGCGCAGGTGCAGGCGGTGAAATTAGAGGGCGGGGCGAAGGTAGTTCCGCAGATTCAGCGATTAATCGCAGCTGGTATGCCGGTAATGGGACATCTTGGTTTAACTCCCCAATCAGTTCACGCACTTGGTGGATTTAAAGTGCAGGGCAGAGGTGAGGATGGAGAGCGAATTATTGATGATGCTAAGGCGCTGGCTGCGGCAGGAGTTTTTGCAATTGTGCTTGAGGCAGTCCCTGCCCAATTAGCTGCTGAAATAAGTAAGCAGTTAAGTATTCCAATTATTGGCATTGGCGCGGGCAGCGGCTGTGATGGCCAAGTTTTAGTATGGACTGATCTAATGGGGATTACGCAAAAACTACCCAAATTTGCTAAGGCTTATCGAAATTTAAGAAAAGAGATGAATGATGCAGCGGTTGAGTTTGCCGCTGATGTGGCAGCGGGTAGATTTCCTACTACCGAAGAGAGCTTTACCTAATTAACTTCGCAACTGGAGTAATTTGAAGATAAATCTAGCGATCGACTTCTCGCCCTTAAAGCGCTACCCAGATTTTCGCCGGCTTTGGCTCTCTGGTTTAATCTCCTACTTCGGCTCGATGTTTACCTATGTCGCCCTTCCCTTTCAAGTTAAAGAGTTAACTGGTTCCTATCTAGCGGTTGGCTTAATTGGTTTAGTTGAGATTATTCCGCTGGTGATCTTCGGCCTCTACGGCGGGGTGCTTGCCGATCATATGGATCGCAAACGGATGATCTGGGTAACTGAGGCAGCCGCCCTTTTCTTATCGGCCATCTTATTAATTAACTCCCTGCTGCCCTCACCAAAATTAGCGTTGATCTATATCGTCGCCGCCCTCTTTGCAGCTGTTGATGGTCTGCAGCGGCCAAGTGCGGATGCGATTTTGCCAAGGTTGGTAGAGCATAAAGATCTGCCAGCAGCTAGTGCGCTAATGAGTTTGCGTTGGCAGGTTGGAATGGTCACAGGTCCTGCACTTGCTGGAGTATTAATCTCAATCGCGGGGGTGAGTGCTGGATTTATCCTAGATATTCTCACCTATTTATTAGCACTATTTATTTTGTTAAAAGTTAAGAGTGTGCCACCTATGAAAGAGAGTGAAAAACCCTCATTTTCTAGCCTGGTAGCTGGGGTCAAATATGCCACTAGCCGCAAGGATTTAATGGGCACCTACCTAGTTGATTTATCTGCAATGTTTTTTGCAATGCCAACCGCCCTCTTTCCATTTTGGGCAGAGCAGGTTGGTGCACCTTGGGCACTTGGTTTGTTCTACGCCGCCGGAACTATCGGCTCGATTTTGGTAACTCTGACTAGTGGCTGGGTAAAAAGTTATACCAAACATGGTCGGGCAATCTTTTTAGCTGCTCTTGGTTGGGGGGTAGCGATAACTTTGGCTGGTGTTAGCAATAATCTATTTTTAATTTTGCTATTTCTAATTCTGGCTGGGGCTAGTGACATGGTCTCCGCCCTCTTCCGCTCTACCTTGTGGAACCAGTCGATTCCAGATGAGTTCCGGGGCAGATTGGCAGGAGTGGAACTTATTTCATACTCAGTTGGACCATTAGGTGGGCAAACTCGTGCCGGCTTTACTGCAGAGAGAACCTCACTTCGCACTTCAGTTGTATCTGGTGGCCTGCTTTGCATCGGTTTTGTGACGCTATTTACCGCCCTACTGCCAGAATTTCGTAAATATGACAGTAAAAGTAATAAATTTGCCATTTTGGAGGCGAAAAAACGTAAAACGGCGCCAATTAATTAACTCACCAGTAGGTTTTCGGTTATTTTCGGCAAATACTTGCCAATATTTATTAAAAATTGCACAAAAAAACTAATAAATAAAGTTACGACACGCTTCATATTTATTGCCAAATTAGTGGAATATTTTGCTAATTAGTGCCACGCTTGTCCATGAAACAGGTTCGGTGACGGATCGAACCACTTTGATAGGAGATCTACGTGGCTGCAAAGCGTCGTAAGAAAGCAGCAAAAGCTGCACCAAAGCGTCGTCGTCGTAAGGCTGCTAAGGCTGCCCCAAAGCGTCGTCGTCGTAAGAAAGCAGCTAAGGCTGCTCCAAAGCGTCGTCGTCGTAAGAAAGCAGCTAAGTCTGCTCCAAAGCGTCGTCGTCGTAAGAAGGCTTCAAAGTAAGTTATTAACTAAGAAATCCCACCAGTCAAATGGTGGGATTTTTTATTGCCTAAAATTTCTACACCTATAGATAGGCTTGCCCCATTATGCGCAGCGGCCTAGATCTTGCCCACATCGATTCTGCAGTTCGCCCCCAAGATGATCTCTTTAGATTTATGAATGGCAAGTGGTTAAAAGAATCTAAGATCCCAGAGGATAGGGCTAGTGATGGCGCTTTTTACTGGTTATATGAGCAGGCTGAAAAACAGGTTAAACAAATAATTTTAGATCAGGCAGCAAGCTCTGGTGCTAGCGGAAGTAATGCCCAAAAAATTGGGGATCTCTATAACGCTTTTATGGATGAGGCTAAAGCTGAGCAGCTTGGTATCGGCCCAATTGAAAAAGATTTAACAGCAGCAGCCTCCTTTAAAACCGCTGATGAGTTTTTTAAAATATTAGGAGGGCTAGAAAGCTGTGGGCTCTCTGGTCTTTTCTACTCCTATGTTTCAACAGACAACAAAGAGTCAACTAAAAATATTCTCTACATCGGCCAGGGCGGATTATCACTACCGGATGAGGCCTACTACCGCGAGGATGAGTACCAAGAGATTAGAGATGCCTTCTTATTACATGTTGAAAAGATCTTTGAGTTGGCAAAGCTGCCTAATGGCAAAGCTGCAGCGGCGCAGGTATTAGCACTTGAAACCCAGATCGCATCTGGCCACTGGGATCAGGTTAAAGATCGAGATGCTGAGGCAACCTATAACAAAATGAGTTTTAGCCAGCTCACATCCCTCACCCCGGCCTTTAATTGGCCAATCTGGATGAAGGCCTCAAATACACCAGCTAATGTTTTAGCGCAGGTAGTTGTTAGGCAGCCCTCCTTCTTTGAAGCTCTATCTAAATTAATTCAAAACTTTGAGGCCGATAAGTGGCGCACCTGGCTCACCTGGCACATTATCTCTGGCGCCAGCCCCTACTTAAACAAAGCCTTAGTTGATGAAAACTTTAACTTCTATGGCACCACCCTCTCTGGTATTCCAAAGCTTAAGCAGCGGTGGAAACGTGGGGTTGGTTTAGTGGAAGGCTCACTTGGTGAGGCGGTGGGTGCGATCTATGTTGATCGCCACTTTGGTGAGGTGGCAAAGACAAGGATGGTCAAATTAGTAGCCAATCTAATCCAGGCTTATCGAGTTGATATCAAAGCTCTTACCTGGATGAGTGATGAAACCAAAGAAAAAGCCTTTGTTAAATTAGATAAGTTCACCCCAAAGATTGGCTACCCAGATAAGTGGCGGGATTACTCAAATCTAACAATTACCCCAGGTGATTTAATTGGAAATCTTGCTGCGATTGCTAAGTACTCACAAGATTATGAGTATGCCAAGATTGGAAAAGCTGTTGATAAATCTGAGTGGTATATGACCCCACAAACAGTTAATGCTTACTACAACCCTGGGATGAATGAGATTGTCTTTCCAGCAGCTATTTTGCAACCTCCATTTTTTGATGTGCTAGCAGATGATGATGCGGCCAACTA
>Ga0209768_10003154_pt1 | contig 10047 bp, 9 predicted proteins | sample LauGreSBDMM110SD_3_FD_187564 | JGI IMG/M metagenome (GOLD analysis project Ga0209768, IMG submission 187564) | Freshwater lake microbial communities from Lake Michigan, USA - Sp13.BD.MM110.SD (SPAdes) (version 2) | ecosystem: Environmental > Aquatic > Freshwater > Lake | place: Lake Michigan... | reverse complement strand
GGCGCGGCGCCTCGCCAAAGCATATCGCCGGGGAGAGCTATGGCGGCTTTCGCGCGCCCAAAATCGCCCACCGCTTGCAGATAGATCAGGGCGTGGGTGTCGATGGGCTGGTGCTGGTGTCGCCGGTGCTGGATTTCAGCCGCACTCAATCGCGTCGCTCATTGTTCGATCATGTCGCTCGCCTGCCCTCCTATGCCGCCGCCCATCGCGGGCTCGGGCGCACGCTCTCGCGCGCCGATATGGCGGATGCGGAAAGCTATGCGCGCGGCGCTTTTCTGACAGATCTGATGGCGGGCCTGAAGGACGAGGCCGCGCTGGGCCGCCTCAATGCGCGCGTATCAGACCTCACCGGCCTGCCCCGCGATCTTGTGGCGCGCCATGCCGGGCGCGTACCGATGGATGTGTTCGTCGATGAGCTCCGCCGCGCCGACAAGCGCGTGGTCAGCATCTACGACGCGCTTGTGACGGGGCTTGATCCCTCCCCGTATGGACAGGGACCGGGCGCGCAAGACCAGATGCGGCTGGGGCTTCATGCGCCCATCGTACAGACCATGGTCGGACTGTATCGCGACAAGCTGGACTGGTTTCCCAAGGATGGGCGCTATTTCTTCCAGAACGAACAGGCGGGCCGCCAATGGGATTGGGGCGACCGCAGCCGGCAGGAAGCCGTGCGCGACTTCTCCTCCGCCATGGCGCTGGACCCCAACATGCGCACGCTGATCGCGCACGGCCTGACCGATCTGGTGACACCGTATTTCGAAACGCAAATGGTGCTCGACCAGATGCCGCCCATCGGCGATCCCGCGCGCGTGCGCTTTGAAGTTTATGCTGGCGGCCACATGTTTTATTCGCGCGCGGATTCGCGGAAGAAGTTTCGCGACGATGCGCGGGCGATGATGAGGCGGTAGCCGCCCATCTGGACCGAACTCGCCAGCCCGTCAAGCCCGGCCATGACGGGGTCTGGGATTGGATTATAAAAATCCTTCTACCCCACCTTCGCCTGTTCAAACGTCGCCATATCGAGGTTGCACGCCAGCGCGGCCTTCAACACCCCGGCGGCCATTGCTGCGCCGGAACCTTCCCCGAGCTTCATGCCAAAATCAAGCAGCGGCTTCTTGCCGATGCGCGCCAGCACGTCCGCGTGTGCACCCTCAGCCGAGCAATGGCCCGCGAGGCAATGGTCAATCGAGCCCGGATCAATCGCGTGCAGCACGGCCGCCGCCGCTGTGGCCACGTAGCCGTCGAGGATGACCGGCACGCGCTCGATGCGCCCGGCCATGATGGCGCCCGCGATGGCCCAGATTTCGCGCCCGCCCAAGCGACGCATCAATTCCAGCGGATCGGAAAGATGGTTGCGATGCAGCGCCACGGCGCGCTCAACCGCGTCGATCTTGCGGGCTAATCCCGCATCGTCGATCCCGGCCCCGCGCCCAACCCAATGGGACGCCTGTCCGCCGTAAAGCGCGTGATAGATCGCTGCGGCTACCGTCGTGTTGCCGACGCCCATTTCGCCCACGCACAGAAGATCAATCTCGCCCGCAATCGATTCCATGCCAAAGGCGAAGGTCGCGGCGGCGCCCTTCTCGTCCAGCGCGGGGCCTTGCGTGATGTCGCCGGTGGGCACATCGAGCGCCAGATCAAACACTTTGAGGCCAAGGTCATACGTGGCGCAAATCTGGTTGATCGCGCCACCGCCAGCGGCGAACGTCTCCATCATCTGCCGGGTGACGGCCTGCGGCCAGGCGCTCACGCCCTGCTCAACCACGCCATGATTGGCGGCAAAGATAGCCACCAGCGGACGGTTCATGGTCGGGCGCGACTTGCCCTGCCAGGCGGCCATCCATTGCGGCAATTCCTCCATGCGCCCCAAGGCGCCAGCGGGCTTGACGAGCATGGAATCGCGCTCGCGCACAAGGTCCACGCAATCTTGCGAAGGCGGCGGCATGATCGCAAACAGAGCGCGAATATCGTCGAACGGCAGGCCGGTGGGGGGCATGGTGATTTTCCGCATGAAGTTGTCGGTGGTCTAACGATTAAGCGCCCACGCGGCAATTGCGGAGATTGACGCGGGGGCGTGCTTGACGCGCAGGCTTTAACCCGCATCTTGGCGCTATGCGCTCAAATCCCTCCCTCTCAAACCCCTCTTTGTTGCGCGATCTCGCGCAAGACCTCTGCGTGTGTCTGCGATTCTGGTCGCGACTGCCCGTCCCCGTTTTGCCATGGGAGACCGAGCCGCACGGCATGCCGGACTTTGCCCGGTGCTCCCGCATGTTGCCTGTTGCGGGCGCGATCATCGGCGCGTTTGGCGCACTGGCGCTTCTGGCTGCAAGCACGCTGGGCGCACCCGCCAGCGTGGCTGCGGGCTTGGGGCTGGCGGCCTCGATTCTGGCCACCGGCGCTTTTCACGAAGACGGGCTGGCCGACACAGCCGACGGTCTTGGCGGCGGGGCGAACCGTCAGCGCAAGCTGGAGATCATGAAAGACAGCCGCATCGGCACTTATGGCGGCGCAGCGCTCGTGCTCTCCATCGGCCTGCGCTGGAGCGCGCTTGCAGCGCTTCTGGAGACGCAGGGCGCGCTCGCGACCGCTTTGGCGATGATTGCGGTCGCCGCCTTCTCGCGCGTGGCAGGGCTCATTCCCGCAGTGGCTCTTGAGCCTGCACGGGCAGACGGCGCAGCGCAGGCGGCGGGCAAGCCGGGCGAGAGCGCGATGTGGATTGCGTGCGCTCTTGCGCTGGCAATCTCCGGCGCGCTGATTGCGCTGGCTATGGAGCCGCGAGACTGGGCGATTGCTATCGTCGTAGCCCTCGCTGGCCCGCTGCTGATGACGAGACTGGCGCGCAAGCAGATTGGTGGGCAGACGGGCGACATTGCGGGCGCCTGTCAGCAATTGGCCGAGATCGGGTTCCTGATCGCTCTCGCGTCTCGTTAATATCCTGCGAGACTGAAGACAAAACGCAGCGACACCAGCATCAAAAAACAGCCGAACGCGATTTCGAGTGTGCGTTTTGACAAAGCATGCGCCAGCTTCACGCCCAGCGGCGCCGTCAAGATGCTCACCGGAGCAAACAGCACGACCCCGATCAGCGACACGAAGCCAATCGACAGCGGCGGCAGGCCCGGTTTGTCGAAGCCCGCAACCATATACCCCAGCGCGCCGGGGATAGAGATCAGCACACCCATGCCCGCCGAGGTCGAGACCGCCTGATGGATCGGGCGATTGTGGAAGGTCATCAGCATGGTGGAAATCTGCCCGCCGCCGATGCCCATCAGCGCCGACAATATGCCGGTGACAAAGCCATAGGCGCGCATCATCAAGCCCTTGGGCATGTCGTCGCCAAGGCGCCAGTTGAGATTGCCGATCAGGCGCGCAGCGTTGACGCCCGCGACCATCACGAACACGATTTTGAACGCAGCGGACGGCGCCCAGCGAGCGGCGAGCGCGCCTAATATGGTGCCGATCACCACAGGGACCGCCCATGCGCGCAGGATGTCCATGTCCACTGTTCCGCGTTTGCGGTGGGCTCGGAAGGAGGCGATGGAGGTGGGAATGATGATCGCCAGCGACGTGCCCACGCACAGCGGCATGCGGGCGGATTCCTCGACGCCGATGACGCGGAACAATTCGTACAGCACCGGCACGATCACTGCGCCGCCGCCGACCCCGAAAACGCCAGCAAGCACGCCGGTTATAGCGCCAGCGCAGGCAAGGCCGACCACGAGAATGGCAAGGTCGCCCGCCGAAATGCCAAACATCATGAAAGCCCCCGACCGGCGACAATGCGAAACCAACCTTTGCGGGAGGAATCAGGGCGGCGCAAGTTGCGATTGGTTGAGCGCACCCTCACCCGACCCTCGTTGACACGAGGGCCAATCTCTCCCGTCATGACGGGAGAGGGACGCATGCGCGCTATTTTTAAGATTCGCGATCAGCATCCGTTGCGGCTTGCGCGGCGGCGCGTTGCTTCTCCACCATGCCGACCGAGAAGATCGACAGCTCGTAAAGCAGCCAGCCGGGAACGGCGAGGAACATCATGCTCATGATGTCAGGCGGGGTGAGAATGGCCGCCATCACCGCCACGAGGAAGATCGCGATCCGGCGCTTCTCGCGCAGGAAGGCGGAATCGATCACGCCGATGCGACCGAGCAGCGTCAGCACCACCGGCATCTGGAACGTGATCCCGAAGGCGAAGATCAGCGTCATGATGAGAGACAGATATTCCGACACGCGCGGCAGAAGTTCGATCTGCGCCCTGCCCGGCTCCTTGGCCTGCTGCATGCCCAGAAAGAAATTCAGCAAGTTCGGCATTACGAGGAAATAGACAACGAGCGCGCCCAGAATGAAGAACACCGGCGTCGCGATCAAATAGGGCGCGAATGCAGCCCGCTCGTGGCGATACAGCCCCGGCGCTACGAACGCGTAGACCTGCGAGAATATCACCGGACACGCCGAGAACGCGGCGGCAAACATCGCCACTTTGATTTGCGTGAAGAAAAACTCCTGCGGCGCAGTGTAAATCAGCTTCGCGTCAGAGCCAGCCGCCTGCTCGAACGGCATCACCAGCAGATTGTAGATGTCTTTGGCAAAAAAGAAGAACACGATAAACATGATGAGGAAGACGATCAGGGCCTTGATGAGGCGCGAGCGCAGCTCGATCAGATGCTCCATCAGCGGCGCCTTGGTGGCGTCGATTGCGGCTTCGTCCTCGGCGCGGGCGGTCTTGTTGTCGAGCATCGCTCAGGCCTCGCGCGCAGGATTGGCGGCAGGCGTTGCGGGTTTCGCATCCTGAACCACTTCGGAAGCCGACTTTTCGGGCGCAATTTCAGCGTGAACGACGGAAGCTGAGTCAATAATCTCCGGCGGTGACGGAACGTCGAAGCTGGCGACCTCTTCCGCTTTCGCTGCGGAGCCGGTGGACGCAGGCTTGTCGGCCAGGGCGTCGCGGATTTCGCGGTCGGCGATCTCGGCGGGATTGTAATTGATGTCGACGCGCGCAGATTCCGCGATGTTCTGCACGTTCTTCTTCAGGTCTTCCATCTCGGATTCGCGCATCGCTTCTGCGAACTGACCCTGAAATTCAGACGCCATGCGGCGCATCTTGCCAAGAGCCGAGCCGACCTGACGAAGGACGCGCGGGAGCTCCTTCGGACCGAGCACGACAAGCGCGATCACGCCGATGATGAGGAGTTTGCCCGCGTCGATGTCGAACATGAATCTATTTTCGCTTTAGCGCAAAATGCCCGAGCGCCCGGCGAATGCAGGGCGTTCGGCGGTTGCCGTGTCTCAGCCTTGCGCCAAAACCTGGCGCTCGAGAGCAGCGAGCTTAGCCGACCTTGCCGGTCTGCGCAGGCGCTTCTGGCGTGCCTGCCGGCTTGACCTGCGGCGCGCTGGCGACCGGCTGGGCTGAACCCTGATCGATGGTGCGCGGCGTCTCGACAGCCGGCTGCTGCGACTTGTCGTCGTCCTCAGCCATGCCCTTCTTGAAAGATTTGATGCCCTTTGCGAGGTCGCCCATCAAATCAGAAATCTTGCCTTTGCCGCCAAACAGCACAAGCGCGAGAGCACCGACGATGAGCCAGTGCCAGATTGACATAGCGCCCATTAAAAACCTCCTCCGCGCAAAAGCGCGCCCCTATCGATCCGCAACCTATGCAAGCCGAATGGTAAAAACAAGGACGAGACCAAAAGACGCTGCGAATTAAAGTTGGGTGGCGCCTTGGACCGCGGGCTTCCAGCCCGCAGTCTTCGCTACCGCTAAACCGCGTGAAAGACCGCCCATGGCCCTGCATCAGCAACGTCGGCGGACCTTTGGTCCGCATGCGGGCTGGAAGCCCGCATCTTTAATCCGCCATCATTTCTGATGGTTGCTTATTGCAGCGGCATCCTCCGCCGCATCCCCGTCCCGCTCCCCATCGCCCAGAGCCTCAGCTTCGGCGGCGGCTTCGGCTTCGGCCACCATTTGCATGGCGTTGAACGCGGCGGCGATGGCCTCGACGCCAGCTTCGGCCAGCTCTGGCGTATCAATGGCGCTTTCCAGCGGCAAATCGTCGAACAGATCGCCGTCCAGCGGGTCTTCGTCCGCTGTGAGCGCAGGATCGTCGCTGGGGGTGGGCATGCCAAAGCCGGGCGGCAGGCGACCGTCGAAGAGGCCGGCGACCTTCAGCTCGTCAAGGCCCGGCAGATCGGTGATCGCCTCCAGTCCGAAATGGATCAGGAACGTGTCCGTCGTGCCATAGGTGACGGGGCGGCCCGGCGCCTTCCGGCGACCGCGCAGGCGCACCCAGCCGCTCTCGATCAGCGCATCGACCGTGCCGCGCGAGATAGCGACGCCGCGAATGTCCTCGATTTCGGCGCGCGTCACCGGCTGGTGGTAGGCGATGATCGACAGCGTTTCGAGGGCGGCGCGGGAGAGCTTTTTCTGTTCCTGCTGGTCGCGGGCGAGCAACCAGCCAAGATCGGTCGCGGTGCGGAAAAACCATTTTTTGGCGACGCGGGCCAGGTTCACGCCCCTGCCCGCGTAATGAGCGCGAAGCTCCTCCAGCACCGGCCCCGGCTTGATCCCGTCCGGCAGATGTTTGGCGATATCGGCTTCTTCCAGCGGCTGCGTGGCGGCGAACAACAAAGCCTCCGCGATGCGCACGGCTTCGCGATGGGCCTCCAGCCTGGCGGCTCCAGCGGCGTCGAGCGTGATTTGCGGAGCGACCGCCTTCAAAGCGGATGCGTCAACCGGGTCATCAGGCTCGGAATCGGGAAACAGACGGGCGATCTTGGCCAAATGAATACCTCTATTTAAGCAGCTTGCCCGCGCGCATTTGGTCCGCCGCGCACCCAGATGGGAGCAAAGGGGCGATCCTGACGCAATTCGATGCGGCCTTCGCGCACCAGTTCCAGCGAGGCGGAAAAGCTGGAGGCGCGCACCGTGCGACGCAATTCGGGGGTTAGAAAATAGATCGCGAGGATATCATCCATCACGTTCCATTCAATTTCATGGCCCGCCAGCCGTTCAATAGCGGCGCGCGCCTCGGCCAGCGACCAGACGATACGCTGCTTCAGCGTCACCCGCGAGAGCGCAAATTTCTGCCGCTGCGTAGCGTAGGCGGTGAGCAGGTCGTACAGGCTCGCCTGATAGACCGAATGCTTGGTGATGCTGACGCCCTCGGGCGCGCCGCGCATAAACATATCGCGGCCGATGCGGGGACGGTTGACCAGCTTCTCGGCGGCGGTGCGGATTTGCTCCAGTCGGCGCAGACGCTCGGCCAACGCAGCGGCCAGATCGGCGGCGGCGGGCTCCTCGCCCTTGGGCGCTTCGGGCAGCAGCAGGCGCGATTTAAGGTAGGCGAGCCAGGCGGCCATAACCAGATAATCGGCGGCCAATTCCAGCCGAACCTTGCGGGCGGCCTCAACAAATTCAAGATATTGCTCGGCAAGAGCCAGCACGGAAATCTTGGCGAGATCTACCTTCTGGCGGCGGGCAAGCTCCAGCAAAAGGTCGAGCGGACCCTCGAAGCCGTCCACGTCCACATGGAACGCGGGCTCCGCATCGGCCTTGTCGATGCTCTCAAATTGCAGTTCCGCCAACCGATAACTCCCGCGAATCACTACGCGCAAACCCTAACGAGGGATTAACGGAGAATGGTGCCGGGACCATCTCATCGCAAGCGACGATTGCCCCCGAATCTCACGGGTCCACAGGAACGAGCAAGCGTATATCAGGCGCTTGGCGGGGTCAGCAAAGGCGCAAGCGCGGCTTCCGCAACGGCGGCGTCGAAGGCTTCAGCGGGGCGCAAACGAGCGAGCGCGGCGGCCGCCCGCTCCCCCCTCCGACCGTCCAGAATCGGCGAGGCCTCCGCCACTTGCGCAGCCTCCGCAAGGTCTGCCCAGCAGTAAAGCGCCATATCGAGCCCGGCTTCAAACAGGCGTTCGGTCTTCTGCGTGAACGAGCCCGAGAGCGCCTTCATCGACAGGTCGTCGCTCATCACCAGCCCGTCAAAACCGATCTCGCCCCGGATGACCTGCGAGACGACGCGCGGCGAAAGCGTGGCGGGAAGATCAGGATCAATCGCGGAATAGACAACGTGGGCGCTCATCGCCAGCGGCATGTCGGCCAGCGCCCGGAACGGCGCGAAATCCACCGCCAGCTCGGCGCGTGTGGCGTGCACCACCGGCAAAGCCATATGGCTGTCCGCCCCGGCGCGACCATGGCCGGGCATGTGCTTGACGACCGGCAGCACGCCGCCCGCCAGCAAGCCTTCGCAAGCCGCCCGCCCGAGCTGCGCTATGCTGACCGGATCGGTCCCATAGGCGCGGTCGCCGATCACGTCATGGGCGCCGGGCGTCGGCACATCGAGCACCGGCAGGCAATCGACGTTGATCCCCACTTCAGCCAGTTCGGAGGCGATCAGCCGCGCGCCAAGACGCACAAGCTCCGCCCGCTGCGGCTCGGGAGCTTGAAGGAAAGCGGCGGCGGAAGGATAGCGCCGCCAGACCGGAGGCCGCATGCGCTGCACGCGCCCGCCCTCTTGGTCAATGAGGACAGGCGCATCAGCGCGCCCCACAATCTCTCTGAATTCTCTCGTTAATATAGATACTTGGGATATTGAGTTAATGTTTCGCGCGAACAAAATCAGCCCCCAAGGCTGAAATCGCCGCAAGAATTCGCGCTCGGCTTCAATAAAACCAAGTCCGGCGCATCCGCAGATAAAGGCTCTCACTTCACGCAAAGGATGAACTCCGTCGCCAATAGTCAGATAACAAAAAGGCGCGCCACGAAGGCGCGCCTGTTCTGGAAAATCAATCCGCTCAATTTCGGGCGACGAAGCACGATCCGCCGCCAGCTTTCAGGCGGTTGCAAAGCGCATTGGCGCTATCCTGCGACATGCCCACCACGCGGACGCGGTAAATGTCGCGGCCATTGACGCTCGCGCGCACCGTGGTCGGCTGAACGCCGCTCAACTCCGCCGCATGACGCTGTTTGAGGCGGGCGATTGTTGAATTGGCCTCCGCTGCGCTGCCGGGAGCGGCAAGCTGCACGGCGAACGATCCAGCTCCGCCAGCGGCGACGGCAGGAGTTGCGCTGGCCGCGACGGGTGCGGCGAGATTGCGCGGCGCCAGATTGCGGGGCGCGTTATCGCCAATCGTGGGAACGGGCGGCGTGGCGCGGGCAGTGACCTTGGGAGCGGCAGGCGCCGGCGCAGCAGCGGCTGGCTTGGCGACGGGAGGGGTGGCGGCAGGCGTCGGCGCAGCGGCGGCGGGCGCGCGAACCGGAATTGCGGGGGCTGCGGCCATGGACGGCGGACGCGCTGCGGGTTCGGTGACAATGGAGCCGTCCGGGCGCACGGAGACTGTCTTGACCTTGCGCGGCTCGGGGAAGAAGCCGGCGCCAGCAGGGCCATTGCTGGAGGCCTGCGGCGCGACCTGCTCAATGCGCGAGGGCTCGACCCGGGCGGCGCGCGCGGCTTCGCGAACGTCGACGGGCTGCTCTTCACGGTTGACCACGCGGCTGGCGGCTATACGCTCACTGCCGTTGCGATCCAGAATCGAGGCTGATTGCGCAGGCTGGGAGCCTGTGCTGGCTTGTTCAGGCTGAATTTTGACTGGGCCGGAAGCAGCCTTGATGGTGGGGGCCTCGCGACTCGAAGTGGATTCGCCGCGCATCGCCAGCACGGAGCCAATTCCAACAACGCAAACCACGATGGCGCCGCCAATCAACAACGCAGGCCGACGCGAACGCTTGTCTGCAAATTCGGCGCGATCAGCGGCGGCGGGCTCTTGTTGCGCGTTGTCCCAATAGTTTTCCTGATGACTCTGGGCCTGCCGGGGCTCGGCTGCGAAGCGGGAACCAGAATCAGGATAGCGATCCACCACCGCTGCAAGATCGGATTTGGGAACCGGCGGCTCGAATGCCGGATAGGGCTCGTAGGACGCCGAAGCGGGAGCTTGCGGCGCATAGGACACCGGCTCGTCATAATCCAAAGACGGTCCCTTCTGCGCCGCAGGATTTGGCGCATAGGGGTTTAATGGCATCCGGTCGACTGGAGCCCGCTCTTG
>Ga0209768_10003151_pt1 | contig 10051 bp, 6 predicted proteins | sample LauGreSBDMM110SD_3_FD_187564 | JGI IMG/M metagenome (GOLD analysis project Ga0209768, IMG submission 187564) | Freshwater lake microbial communities from Lake Michigan, USA - Sp13.BD.MM110.SD (SPAdes) (version 2) | ecosystem: Environmental > Aquatic > Freshwater > Lake | place: Lake Michigan... | reverse complement strand
AAGAAAATGTTTCAATCGGTTGATCATTCGCCTGCCTACCAACTCAAAAAACATTATCCCGAAATATACCAAAGCATGATGGCGATTCGACTCAACGAATGCAACGTCTTGTTTAGACAAAACATCGAAAAAGGCATCCAAGAAGGATTGTATCGCCCAGAAATTGACATGGAAACCGCCGTGCAGTTTTATTACACCCTGATTTTTTCGATTAACGAAAACACCCAATTAGAAAAAGAAGCCAAAGCATTAGAAGCCAAAGCACTAGAATACCATACCCGAGCAATTGCCACGCCTTTGGGCCTAGTAGAGCTCGAAAAACAATTATTAAATCCCATATTTTAATCGCACTACCATGAAAAACAACCTACTTATTATTTTAATTTTTATCAGCGGCCTACTGCAAGCACAGGATGCGCCCCAAAGCTATTCGTTTAGTTTGGACCAAGCCATCAGCCATGCTTTGAGCCATAATTACTCGGCTATAAATGCCACACGCGACATTGCCATGGCCAAAAAGAAAAAATGGGAAACCACCGCCATGGGGTTGCCGCAAATTAGCGCGGGCCTGGACTACCAAAACAATTTTGAATTGCAAAAATCGTTGATTCCCGCTCAGTTTTTTGGCGGACTGCCCGGCGAATTTAAGGAAGTGGCTTTTGGCACCAGACACAACATGAATGCGCGAAGCACCTGGAGTCAAATTATTTTTGACGGTTCCTATATCGTGGCCTTGCAAGCATCAAAAACCTACTTGAAATATTACGAAAACGCACAAAAAAATACAGTAGTTTCGGTAAAAGAAATGGTAATCAACACCTATGGCAATGTATTGTTGGCCGAAGAAAGCTTGGCCATTCTACAAAAAAACAAAGCCACATTAGAGAAAACATTGTTTGACACCAACGAGATCTTTAAAAACGGATTAATCGAAGAAGAAAATGTTGAACAACTGCAAATTACCTTGGCGACCATAAACAGCAACCTCACCTACACCAGCCGCTTGGTAGAAATTGCACGCAAAATGCTCAAAGTAACACTGGGCATGGAACTCACTGACACCTTGGTGCTCACCGATAAATTAGATCAGTTGAGTGTGGCCAACATGGATTTGGCGTTTGCACAAACCGAATTTAAACTGGCCAATAACACCAATTACCAAATTGCCCAAAATTTTAGCGAGCAACGCCAATTGGAACTTAAACTCGAAAAATCAAAAGCCTTGCCGTCTATGTATGCCAATGTAAATTTTGGGTACAACGCGTTCAACAACAAATTTGCATTTTTTACCGAAAACCAAAAATGGATGAATTATTCCAATTTGGGCGTGAGTTTAAGCGTGCCGATATTCAGTTCACTTATGCGCAGCGCAAGAACTCAACAAGCACGCATAGCCGTTGACAAAGCCAAAACCCAACTCAAAGAAGCCGAACAAAAATTACAATTGCAGTTTGACAAAACCAAAAGCGACTACGAGTTTAGCATCGAAGAGTACAACAGCGCCAAAAACAACTTGCGTTTGGCCGAACGCATTGAGAAAAAACAAGCCATCAAATTTGCCGAAGGCTTGTCGTCTAGTTTCGAATTTAATGAGGCCCAACGCCAATTGTATGCTGCTCAGCAAAGCTACTTGCAATCCATGACCAACATCATCAACAAAAAAGCGGCTCTGGCAGCCGTGCTAAATAACTAATCTAACCTTGTACACTTCTAATAAAAAACAGATGAAAAAAATTATCCTACTCCCAACCTTAGCCCTTCTCTTATTTTCTTGTGGAAAGGCCGACAACAAAAGCATTGAATCAATTATTGCATCCAATAACACCGCAACCATTTCAGCCAAAAAAGCCGAATTGCAAGTGCAAATTACCCAACTAGAAGATGCGTTATCCAAATTGGACACCGTAAAAGAAGAAGTGTTGGTGGCTATTCAACCGGTGAAAGACAGTTTGTTTGCCCATTATTTGGAAATACAAGGAAACATCAACACCAAAGAAAACGTACTCATTCAACCCGAAATTCCGGGCGCCTTGGTTGCTTTACATGTAAAAGCAGGACAGGCCGTGAGCAAAGGACAAGTGTTGGGGCGTGTAGACGATGGCGGCATGAGCGAACAATTGGCGAGTATAGAAAACCAATATGCTTTGGCCAAAACCACCTTTGAGCGTCAAAAGAATTTATGGAATCAAAAAATTGGTTCGGAAATTCAATTTTTGAATGCGCAAACGCAAATGGTAAGCGCCCAAAAAGCCGTAGCTCAACTCAAAGCCCAAGTGGCCAAAACCGTAATTAGAGCGCCATTTACCGGCGTTATTGACGAAGTATTTGTAGAACGCGGTGAGGTAGTGAATGCCAATCCACGTGGATTGATGCGTTTGGTTAATCTTAGTAATATGTATGTGTCAACTATGGTTCCGGAGACCTATATTGGCAAATTAAAAATAGGCACGGTAGTAGAAGTAAAGCTATCAGCCTTGGGCAAAACCTATGCCGGAAAAGTGCGTCAAGTGGCCAGCAACATCAACCCCAGCAACCGCAGTTTTGGGATAGAAATTGCCGTTCCCAACACCGATAATTTATTGCGTCCCAACCAAGTGGCCAAATTAAAAATTACCGATTATGTAAATCCGAAAGCCCTAACGGTGCCTTCAAACAGCATTCAAAAAGACGGACAAGGCAATCAATTTGTGTTTACCGCAACAGCGGTGAAAGGCAATACCGCCATCGCCAAAAAAACCATTATTACTTCGGGGAAATCGGCCAATAATGTAACCGAAATTCTAAGCGGTTTACACCCCAAAGACCTTATTGTTACCGACGGAGCCAACGCCATTTCTGAAGGCATGAAATTGAATTTTTAATCATACACCAGGCCTAAACCGCACATTATGGGACATAAAAACAAAGAATTTGGCATATCAACTTGGGCGATTAACAACCGAGTGACGGTCTATATCGTAACACTACTGATTGTGGTTACTGGCGTAATTGCCTACGTAACCATGCCGCGGGAAGATTTTCCTGAAATTATAGAAAACAAAATTTACATCTCGTCGGTGTTTCCCGGAAACTCAGCCGAAGACGTAGAAAAATTGGTCGTAAAACCGCTCGAAAAAGAATTCAAAAACATCTCGGGCGTGGAGAAAATTAGCTCGAGTTCGTTTCAAGATTACGGCATGATCATCGTAGAATTTGCCGATAAAGTAACGATTGATGTAGCCAAAACCAAGATCAAAGACAAGGTTGATGTGGTGAAATCTGATCCCGATTGGCCCAACCTAGACAACGGCAGTAAAGTAGAGCCCAACGTGTTTGAGTTGAACATCTCGGAAGAAGTGCCCATTTTGAACATCAACTTGCAAGGAAATTACACGACCCAGCAACTCAAAAAATACGGCGAATTGATTCAAGACGACTTGGAAGAAATCGCCGAAGTAAAAAAGGTAGACATTTTGGGCGTAGACGACAAAGAGGTTGAAATTGCAGTAGATCTTTTTAAAATGACCGCCGCACAAGTCTCGTTTGACGAAATTCAAAATGCGGTAAAGTACGAGAACATGACGCTTTCGGGCGGGAATCTAAAAACCCAAGGGTCAAAAAATAACATCCGTATTATCGGTGAAATTAAAGATCCGAAAGAACTCGAAAACATTGTTGTGAAATCCTATGGCGGAACCGTCTATTTGAAAAACATTGCGACCATCTCCTTCAAAGAAAAAGAAAAAACCACCTATGCCCGCGAAAAAGGAACTGAAGTGGTGATGCTCAATGTGAAGAAACGCGCGGGACAAAACATGATCTCAGCCATTGAACAAGTAAAAGAACGCTTAGAAAAAGCCAAATCGTCGTATTTGCCTTCCAACCTAAAAATGGAACTCGCCAACGACCAATCGTCGCGCGTGGAGCACCAAGTAGACGAACTCTCCAATCACATTATCTTTGGAATTATCCTGGTGATGATTGTGCTGATGTTTACCATGGGACTGCGCAACTCCTTGTTTGTGGGCGCCGCTATTCCCCTATCGATGTTGATGGCTTTTACCTTTTTGTCGGCGTTTGGCCTCACCCTAAACACCATGGTACTTTTTGGTTTGGTGATGGGATTGGGCATGCTCGTGGATGATGGAATTGTAGTGGTAGACAATGTGTTTGCCAACATGAAAAAAGGCATGTCACGAATTGAAGCGTCAAAAGTAGGTATTGGCGAAATTGCCTGGCCGGTAATTTCCTCTACGGCTACTACGCTGATGGCCTTTTTACCTTTTGCCTTGTGGCCCGGTACGATGGGGAAATTCATGAAATATTTCCCAATTACCCTCACGGTAACCTTAACGGCTTCGTTGTTTGTAGCGATGGTGGTGAATGCCGCAATGACCGGAGGCTCAATGGACATCGAGGACAGAAATGTGACTAAAAAATCGGCTAAAACTTACAGCATTGTGTTTGCGTGCATCGCCCTCATTTTTGTAGCACTTGGACACAGTTTTGACAGCACCTTGGCCAAAGCCATTGGCCATTTGGCTATTATTTCGTTGGTGTTAATGTGGTTGTACAAACTCAAAATCTACCAATGGACACAAGATTTTCAGCATTCGTTTTTCCCAAAAATGGAAGAAAAATACAAAAACTTCTTGGCCAAAATCCTCACTGGTCGCAAAGCGTGGTATGCCTTAATCGGGATAATCGGTATGCTGTTTTTCTCCTTTATCTTGCTTGGCATTTTCCCGAGAAAAGTATTGTTCTTCCCCGAAAATATTCCCAATCAGGTGATTACTTATATTGAATATCCGCAGGGAACCGACATCGAAAAAACCAACAAAGCCACTTTGTTTGTAGAAAAACAAGTGATTGGCATCTTGCAAAAATATGTGGATCCCAAAACCAGCAAAAACTTCTTGGCCGAATCTATCGTGTCGCAGGTGGGCGTGGGTGCTGGAAATCCAAATGTCGATGCCGGCTCTGCTTCTGAAACGCCCTATAAAGGGAAAGTAACGGTAAATTTCTCGGAGTTTAAATTTAGACAAGGTATCAATACAGCCGATATCTTAGAAGAAATTCGCGGCAAGGTAAAAGGAATTGCGGGCGCGAGTGTAACCGTAGAAAAAGACGCCAACGGCCCACCAGCTGGTTACCCAATCAGTATTCAGCTCACGGGTGCCGACTACGAGCAAATGCTGAAAGAGGCCGATAGAATGATTGCCTACATCAATGCCAAAAATATTCCTGGAATTGAGAAACTCAAAGTAGACATCAACAAAGAAAGTCCCGAGCTGGAACTCAAAGTTGATCGTGTAGGAGCCGGAAGTTTGGGCATATCTACCGGACAAGTGGGTTTCAATTTGCGTCGTTCGTTATACGGTCAAGAAATTTCTACCTACAAAGAAGGTGATAACGACTACAACATTACCATGCGCATGCAAGACGATCAGCGCAACAACGAAGATGTGTTGTTTAATCAGTCGCTCACGTTTAGAAATCCAAACAACGGGCAAATGATGCAAGTGCCCATTTCGGCCATTTCAGCTACCGAAAAAACCACAACCTACAACCAGATTAAGCGCAAAAACCAAAAGCGCGTCATGACCATCTATTCAAATGTGCTCACGGGCTTTAACGGCGATGCGATTAGCAAACAAATCCAAACCGATTTAAACGGGTATGAACTCCCCAAAACAGTAAACTATTCGTTTTCGGGTGTGCAAGAAGAGCAAGGCAAAAACCAAAGCTTCCTGATGTATGCTTTATTCTTGGCCTTGGCAGGTATTGCCCTTATTATTGTGCTGCAGTTTAATTCGGTTTCCAAAACCGTCGTGATTTTATTTACCGTATTGCTCAGTTTTAGTGGCGTATTTTACGGCTATGTGATTGCCAACATGGATTTCGTAATCCTCATGACCATGATGGGAATCATTTCCCTGGCTGGAATTGTGGTGAAAAACGGAATTGTACTCATGGACTTCTTTGTGTTGTTATTAGACAAAAAAGTGATTGATAATAAAGTAGAAAGCCACGACGATTTATCGCTAGAAGACATCAAAGAAGTAATTATCGAATCGGGCAAATCGAGGTTGCGTCCGGTATTGCTCACCGCCTTAACCGCCGTATTGGGATTAATTCCGTTGGCCATCGGATTGAATTTTGACTTCTTTGCGTTGATCACCGAGTTTAATCCGCATTTCTTTATTGGTGGAGACAACGTGATGTTCTGGGGACCTTTGGCCTGGACCATCATCTTCGGACTCACCTATGCCACCGTGCTCACGCTAGTAATGGTGCCGGTGATGTTCTATTTGGTGAAACGCACCAAATATGCCCTGCGTGCACGACGGAACTAAGCTATTTTAACTGCATAAAAAAAGAGTGTATCCATTGGTTACACTCTTTTTTTGCTTTGCTAAAACCCAAACGGCTACTTGCCATTAAAGCCGGTCATGGTAAATTCTAGTCCTGCAGTGCCAAATGACTTGATGACTTCGCAAGCGAGCTCCAATCGTTCGGGCAATAATCCTTGTTCGGCTTCGCCCCATTCGCCCAACACATAATCTACTTGTTGGCCTTTTTTGAAGGCGTCACTGATGCCAAATCGGAAGCGCGGATATTCGTTGCTATTCAATACCAAATTGATGTTTTTCAGGCCGTTGTGTCCGCCGTCGCTGCCTTTGGGCTTGATGCGGATCGTGCCGAATGCCAAATTCAAATCATCGGCAATAACCAACACATTTTCTTTGGCTATTTTTTCTTTTTCCATCCAATACTGCACTGCTTTGCCACTCAAATTCATGTAGGTATTTGGCTTGAGCAACAAATAGGTACGGCCTTTAAACTTGTATTCGGCCAAGGCGCCCAGTTTTACAGTCTCAAACGAAAGTGCTTCTTTTTTGGCCATAAAATCCAAGATTTTAAACCCAATGTTGTGTCGCGTATTTACGTATTCGGCCCCAATATTGCCAAGGCCAACTATCAAAAATTTCTTCATGGGAGCAATCGTTTCGGGTGGTGCAGTGTTGTGAAATATTCGTGTAAACCAATTCATGCGGTAAATGTAAAATAAAAAGTGCAAAAAGTTTCGGCAAAAAAAAAGCACCCGAATAAACGAGTGCTTTTTGTAGTAGCCGGAATGAACTTATTTTTTCTTTCCTTTTGCTGGTGCTTTGGCCGCTTTGGCTGCCTCTTGAGCTGCTTTCATTGCCGCACGTGAGATTTTCACTTGACAAACCACCGTGTTTTCTGGATGCATCAATTTGAAGTTGTTGGCCTCAATTTTGGTTACATACAACTTGTTACCCATTTCTAATTCTGAAATGTTGGCTTCAATGAAGTCAGGCAAGTGTTTTGGTAAGGCTTTTACTTTCAGACGACGTTGGTTTAAACGCAATTCGCCTCCTAATAATACTCCCGGCGATGTTCCCACAATTTTTACCGGAACTTCCATCGTGATTTCTTTGCTTTCGTTCAGTTGAAAGAAGTCAATGTGTAAAATTTTGTCCGACACCGGGTGTACCTGAATGTCTTGCAAAATTGCATTGTAGGTGTCTTTTCCTAACTCAATCGCTACTGTATGCGCGTTTGGAGTGTACACCAAGTTTTTGAATGCAATTTCTTCTGCTGAGAAATGTACTGCTTGATTTCCTCCGTATAACACGCAAGGAACCTTTCCAGCATTACGTAAGGCTTTAGTCGCAACTTTGCCCACGCTTTCTCTTTCTGATCCTTTAATCGTAATCGATTTCATTGTAAAAAAATTATAGTTAATAAAAAAATATTCTAGTTTACAGTTAACGGTTTAAAGTTAACAGTTTAATGGCGTTTCCCTGCGGGCTCTCGGCTTACCAGCCTCGTGTCCTTCGGGGCGGGCTTTCAGCTGCACGCGGTGCTTGCCTCTATCCCTAACGCGATTATGTACAAAACTCTTCATTAGTTGGCCCTCGCGCCGCCTTGCCCCTTCGCTAAAACAGTCCACTGGACTGTTTCATAACGCTCGGTCACATTAAAAACTTCCCGCTAATGGAATTGTTATGTTGTACCATGTGCATTACTTCGGCAAAAAGTGGAGCACAACTCACCACTTTTATTTTGTTGGATTCTTTTTTGAGCGGAATCGAATCGGTAACGATGAGTTCCAATAACTTGGAATTTTCGATTTTTTCATAGGCACTACCCGATAAAATCGCGTGTGTACAAATGGCTCTTACGCTCAAGGCTCCTTTCTCTATCATCAAATCTGCGGCCTTGGCCAAGGTTCCTCCGGTGTCAATCATGTCATCCACCAAGATGACGTGACGTCCTTTTACCTCTCCGATTAATTCCATCGAATCAATCACATTGGCAATTTTTCGTTGTTTATAACAAATCACCACATCCGATTCCAAATACTTGGAATACGCATAGGCTCTTTTGGAACCTCCCATATCGGGCGATGCGATGGTTAAATTTTCTAATTTCAAACTTTTCACGTACGGCAAAAAGATGGTCGAAGCAAAAAGATGGTCAACCGGTTTTTCAAAGAACCCCTGAATCTGATCGGCGTGCAAATCCATGGTCATAATGCGTGTAGCTCCTGCCGCGTCTAGTAAATTGGCCACCAATTTGGCGCCTATTGGCACCCTTGGTTTGTCTTTACGGTCTTGGCGTGCCCATCCAAAATACGGAATTACTGCCGTAATGTGTCGGGCCGAAGCACGTTTTGCCGCGTCAATCATGAGCAACAATTCCATCAAATTATCTGCCGATGGAAACGTAGAGCAGACGATAAACACGCGTAATCCTCGAATCGATTCTTCGTATGACGGCTGAAATTCGCCATCACTATAGGAAGAAAAGGTTACTTTACCAAGCGGAATGCCGTATTCTTTGGCAATTTTTTCGGCCAAATATACACTTTGCGAACATGCAAAAATCTTTGCTTCTGGTTCTAGGTGTGACATTGCATTCGGTTGTTAATGTACGCTGCGCTTAGTACCCGGGTGCACTATCACTGTTGATAAATGCGGGAGGTAGATAAACGCCTCGGTTGTAGTTAGTTAGTTGCGTGTCGAATTAACGAGGTGCAAATTTAGGAATTAAATCGAAGTGGGAAAGGAAAAAACGGAGTATTTTTTTTAGTGTATGTAAGTATTTTTTTTACATTTGCAGCGTGTTATAGGAATCTGTTGCAAAACAGATTTTTGCGATAAAAGGATTTTTCCTTTTTTCGTCTGCTACGCCCGGATGGCGGAATTGGTAGACGCGCTGGTCTCAAACACCTGTGGGAAACCGTGCCGGTTCGACTCCGGCTCCGGGTACATTAAAAGTCCGTAAAAATATTGTGAATCAATATATTACGGGCTTTTTTTATTGTATTTGCCCGACCTTAGCCCGTCAAGTCTCAAATATTTTTTTATTACTATTATTATATGTAGAAGTATAAGTAGATTTGATGACGATAAAATAAATTTTGTATACTATGGAAAAAACACTCTCTTTTTTATTGTTAATAGCCCTGATATATTCATGTTCTACAAGCACAGATTCAAATGGAAATCCTAACACAACAGTTATACCGTTAGTTCCGACTAATTTAACAGGGGCTTTCACATCTGCAACTCAAATTAATCTATCTTGGATAGATAATTCAACAAACGAAACAGGATTTAAGATTGAACGTAAATCAGGAGCCGGAGCATTTTCTATAGTTGGAACTACAGGAATAAACATCACAACATTCAACGACATTGGGTTAATAGAGGGTACTACTTATACCTATAGAGTTTATTCATACAATTCACTTGGTAATTCACTTACTTATTCTAATGAATTTAATCTCTCTAGTCAATTTGTAAATATTTGCAATCAAACTTGGATGCGAAATAATCTAAATGTTTCACAGTACAAAAATGGGGACTTGATACCACAGGTATCTGCTTCAGGATGGGCTAACCTTACTACAGGCGCTTGGTGTTATTACAATAATGACCCAGCTAATGAACTTACTTATGGTAAACTCTATAATTGGTATGCAGTTGTCGACCCAAGGGGCTTAGCTCCAGAAGGTTGGCATGTGCCTACAAAAAAT
>Ga0209768_10003145_pt1 | contig 10057 bp, 9 predicted proteins | sample LauGreSBDMM110SD_3_FD_187564 | JGI IMG/M metagenome (GOLD analysis project Ga0209768, IMG submission 187564) | Freshwater lake microbial communities from Lake Michigan, USA - Sp13.BD.MM110.SD (SPAdes) (version 2) | ecosystem: Environmental > Aquatic > Freshwater > Lake | place: Lake Michigan... | reverse complement strand
AGTTGCTGTTGTGGCGGCAAAGTTTGCATCATCTCCAAGTGCGTCAGAGAGTTCGCCAAGAGTATCTAGCGTTGCGCCAGCAGTACCAACAAGTGCGGCAACTTCTGCACGAACAAAAGCCGTAGTTGCAACTTGTGTTGTGTTTGTTGCTAATGCTGCTGTTGGTGCAGTTGGTGTTCCAGTCAATGCTGGAGAGGCAAGATTTGCTTTTAAGTCAAGAGCCGTTTGTTGTGCAGTAGAAACTGGTTTAGCCGTGTCTGCTGTATTATCTACTGAGCCGAGACCGACCATTGTTTTAGTAATTCCAGAGACCGTACCAGTAAAAGTTGGACTGGCAAGATTTGCTTTAAGGTCAAGCGCAGTTTGTTGAGCAGTAGAAATTGGCTTGTTTACATCTGAGGTATTGTCAACATTACCAAGACCGACATCGCCCTTAACTATCCCCGTTGGAGTATTGATAACTGGTGACGTAAGTGTCTTGTTGGTGAGCGTGGCAGTGGCTGCACGTTCTGTGGCATTGGATGTATTATCAACATTGCCGAGTCCAACCATTGTTGCCGTGATGCCAGAAACTGTTCCAGTAAAAGTTGGTGAAGCAATCGGCGCTTTAGTATCAATCTGTGTTTGAATTGCGGAAGTGACTCCATCTAAGTAGCCAATTTCTGTATCAGTTACGTTCGTTACGCGAGCCTGAATTACTGATGTATCAACAGTGATTGTTGGGGTGGCGTTTTCTCCTGAGTTATTGGCAAGAGTAACGCCAGTGCCTGCAACTAATGATTGGACAAACGAACCAGTCGTATCTGTTGCTAAGTCAATTGCATCATTGACCCACGCTGTACCGTTCCACTTTAAAAATTGTCCACTAGTTGCACTTGTGATAGTTACATCGTTAATGTCGTCAATGGAACTAATTGTTGTACCAGCGTCATCAGCGGCATTAACCCAAGCAGTGCCGTTCCATTTAAGAACTTGACCGCTAGTTAGTGAGGTGATTGTTACACCACCAATGTCATCAAGATTGTTGATTGTTGGAATTGCCGCCCATACAAGACCTGTTGAAGTCGTTGAGTCTGCTTTTAAGAAATATCCGTTTGTCCCTACGGCTAAACGAGCAAAATTGCTTGCGTCTCGAGAAAGAAGGTCGCCCTTAGTTGTAAGTACTTGCGCTCCACCACCAGGCTGTGGTCCAACTTCAATCCACTGAGAATCGTAATAAATAAATGTTTTTGCTGTGTCTGATTCAAACCAAAGGTCGCCAGCACTTGGTGACGCTGGTGCAGTTTCTGAAACATTAACAGTTGCACCACTAGAAGCAGCGGCGGCATTAACCCAAGCAGTTCCATTCCATTGAAGTACTTGTCCACTAGCAGCAGAAGTAATTGTGACATCAGATAAATTGTCAAGTGTGGCATTTAACCCAATAGCAGCAGAAGAACCTTCACCTGGTGTATGTGTTACTGAGATTCCCGTGCCAGCAGTTACTGCCGACATGTAATTACCAGTTGTGTCTGTGCCTAAATCTATTGCGTCGTTAACCCACGCAGTACCGTTCCACTTAAGAAACTGACCGCTGGCGGCGCTTGTAATTGTGACATCATTGATGTCATCAATAGAACTGATTGTTGTGCCCGCACTATCTGTGTCGTTGACCCACACTGCTCCGTCGTATTTAAGAACCTGTCCTGTGGTCGGTGAAGAAATAATTACATCACCTAAATCTTCTAAATCTTCTACTGGTGCTTCGGGAACAACTTCAACCCAGTTTGAGTCGTAGTAAATAAACATTTTTAAAGTTGTGGAATCAAACCAAAGGGTGCCAGATGTGGCGCTTGCAGGTGGGTTTTCGCCTACAGAAACTTCACTATCGTTAACCCATAATTCTCCGTTATATTTAAGAACTTGTCCTGCAACTGGTGAATCAATATCAATATCGCTTAAGTCTGATAAATCCTCTGCGCCCGCATCAGGGATAAGAGCAACCCACGCCGTGCCAAAATAAATAAATATTTCAAGCGTTGTTGAGTCGTACCAAAGACTGCCTTGGTCTGGGTCTACTGGCGCCGTATCACTAATGGATATTGTGGAATTGCCACTTATTTCGTTCCATGCACCACTAGACCTAAAATAAAAAACATCGTTTAGTGTGTCAACTGCGATGGCGCCATCTGGAAGGGCTGCGCTAGGGACTCCCTCTACGGACATCGTGACGACGCCCGAAATTGCTTTTAAGACATCGTCAGTAGCAAGAACATTTGCTGAATCACGGTAAATGTTTGTGTCGTATCCACCTTCGCCGTTGCTCCAAGAGATACGACCGCCTGCTTCAATTTTTACACGACCGTAAACTTCGCCGTTTACGAAAACTGAGAGCGCATCCGAACCAGTGGATGCCAAATTTTTTATGGTTATAGGGGTAACGAATTTTTGTGCCACTTGCGACCTCAATCGCTATTGCTTCTCGTTCGCTGACCCCTCAAGGTCAACTATGTTTTAAACTGCGGTTACGACAATCCTAAACGCATTTGCTGAGTGATTGCCCAACAATACAACAGTGACCGTGTCAGCATTGGTTCGATTAACATCACCGATAACAGTTTCGCCTGTTGCTACTTCGTAGACCTGAACAATTACGTCGGTTGTATTGAAATTATGAACAACGGCTGTCGTTGAAGTCCCAGATGAATGTGCCGTATTGCCTTGAGCGGCAACTCGAGCAAGGGTTGCGGTAGTTGTACTAGCCGCACCACCAGTTGTTTTGATACCAAGGTTTGTTCTTGCAGTAGGCGCATCGCTTGCACCAGTACCACCGTCTGTAACAGCAACATCCGTGCCGTTCCAAACGCCTGTCGTAATCGTGCCAAGGGTTGTGATTGAAGACTGACCAACATAGGTTGACGCAATATCAATGGCATCAGCCACAATTGCCGTGCGGTTTGCAGTGACATTGACATGGATTGTGTTTCCGTCTTGAGAAAGACCATCACCTGATGTAAACGAACCAGCACCAGAGAACTGTGTCCATGCGATTCCTGTTGTGTCAACTGTGATTGTTCCGTTTGTGGAAACAACAAATCCTTTATCGGAGTTGACGGTACCTTCTTCAACGAAAGTAAAAGTTCCCGACTTGAGTTCACCCGTGTCGGCTGTTCCGTTTGCGTCAGATGACCGCGATGCTGCACCAGAAGCGGTAGCAACATAGATACCGTTTTCAAGCGCAGTACTTTGGTTCTTTACGAGAACGCGGTCACCAGTAACAAGAGTTACACCGTCAATGGTGTCGCCATTATTTAGGTCGGATGAAAGGTTAATTGCCGCAGTGGTAGCAACTCTTACGGATTGCTTGACATCAAGACCTTGACGGGCGGCATCTACATAGCCCTTTGTGGCAATGTGTGCGGCATCTGTTGGGGTTGCAACCTTTGCGTTTCCTGAGCCATCTCGCTTGACAAGTTTGCTTGCAGTCGCATCTGAGGTTGCATCTGTGAGCATTTGCCAGAAGGATGCTGACAACAAACCAGCACTATCTGTGTCGGCAACAGCAAGAGTGAGAGTGATTGTGCCGTTTGATTCAGAAACCGTAAGGGCTTCAGCAATACCAGCGCCGCCACCTGAAACAAAGGTATGAGGAATGGATTTGAATGCTGAACCCGTGTACACCTTGATGGTGTCGGTCGCGGTGTTGTAGATGAGGCGACCTTCAAAGTTGCCCGATGATGGGTCGGTGGCCAACTTCTCAAAGGTGGCATTAAGAAGTTGATTCTGATTGAGGTCTAAATTTGTAAGAAATTTTTGCGCCATGTTACTTCCTTATGTCAGATAGGCTTTGCCCGAGAACGCTGCCGAAAAAGTCACCTGTAATTGAGTGTTGCTTAAATATTGTACTTCACCAAAGACGTGGGTATCAGCAGAATCAACGATAGTTACTTGTGGTTTACCACCGAGAGTGTGAGTTATGGTCCAAGTCGTTGAAGCCTGCCCTTGGGTATGTTCATATCGACGAGTATTACTAGTGCCACTGCCTGCTCTTACTGTTACTAGGTTCGGAGCGTCTTGATTGACAAGAACTTGATTTGCGGTGTCCTGGTTGATGTAAACCTGATTAGGGACATTGCTCATCGAGTAACCTCAGGAATTAACGTGATTGTTCCTCGGATTACCTTTGATACGGCACCACCGTTATTGATTATCTCTAAATCGTAAACGCCGTCAGTGGTAAGGGTTGCTGTATTTGCCGCGCTTATTACTATCTCAATTTCGTTGTCTGGCGTGCCTGGGTTAATGACAATTCCACCATTCTCGGTGGTTAAGGAAAGCATCGTGCTTGTTGACTCAACGGTTCGACGTATCTGCATACGAGCAGTGTGCCCGCTCAGGTTGTATTCCTCAAAAGTGGCGCCAGTTGGGTCGGCGGCAATGTCTGGCTGTTCAAGAGAAATGAGGCGCCCGAAAGTAGAGCCCTGTTCTATTGTTATGTTGTAAACACCAGCAAGCATGAGCGCGCTCTCCTAATCAAAGACACTTTAGATTGTAGATTAGGAACCCCCACCCCGAAGGGTAGTCTCAGATTAAAGTGCTGAAACAGAGTCCTTATTTGAGCCAACCTTCTTAAGGCCCATGCTTATTGCAATTGACGCGGCAACTGCAGTAACACCAATCTTAAGATTTGCAGAATCGGTCAATGCATCAAAATCAGAACCAGCAGCAACCCATGCACCCAAGAATGCTGTAACAAATGTCTTTACTGCTTGCTCAACCACTTGCTTGATAAATCCTACGCTCATATTGTCTCCTTCTAGTGTTTGTTTACCTTGTTAAATTTTACCACTATCCCAATGGTGCTACATCCAATAGGCCATAAATGTCATTATTCAACAAGAACGGTAATGCATCGTACGCTTCATGAACAAAAGTAAAACCTAAAGGTCTAGTAAGTTCCGCAACAGCCAAAACCTCAGAACTAACATCCCCCTCATCAACAACTCCTGGGGTTTCAGAAGTGAGTGTGTAAATATTAATTGTAAAACTTGAACCACCAGGAAAAACAAAACAAGTTTTTGACCCAGTCAATAGTTGTTTAACTGACTCTCTAACCGCCTCAACAGTCCCAGCGGCCCAACCAAAATATGCGTTTTCTAATTGCCATAAAACAAAATCATCAGGGTCAATTCCGTTTGCTGCAAGAATTTCGGCGCCGCTAACGTTGATATTTCTTAAAATTTTAGAACCAGTAAATTGACCAAGCCAGTTAATAAACTCTGGTCTCACTGCTTCAGGGTCTGTCAAAACACTATTTGTCCAAGGTTCATCACCACTATACTCAGCAGGAATTTCTTCTGAAAGATATTGGTAAGCATCGGAATATAATTGAGCGGCGTCATTTGCCCTAGATGTTAGTACGTGAAATAATTTATAAAAAGGGTAAGTTGGATACTCTTGTAGGCCGTCTTTGTCCCAAATAAAAGAGGGGATGTTTTGTCTTAAATTTCTAACAAAAACATTTTTATAAAAACTGTTATCACTAATCAATGTAGGCAAGGAAACATACAAAATATTTCCACCATGGTTAGAGATTGTGATTTGTATGTCGAAAGAAATAGAAACTCCGCCAGCATTAATGACGGGAGAGTAACCCGTGGACCACTGTGATGGTTTTGTTGTATCCGCATGTACTGTAGTAACATTTGTTTGGTCGTTATGGATTGAAGTGCTTAAATTTAATGCTCTTGTAGCAAAATACCGTGCATGAAATTGAAAATCATCATTTATGAGCAACGTATTAGCAGAGGTTATATTATTTAGAGTTAAAACAATATTATTGACTTCGCTTGTTGGCTGTACTTTAAAAGAATATTGAAGTGGATGAACGTTTTCTTCCGCAATGACAGAAATTGTTGCCCCAGTAACAGACCAGTTATTGGCGTAGCCCGTAGGGCTTAACTCTTGGCCATCAGTACCGAATCTAGAAAGAGCATTGGCTGGACTAATAATGTTTAAGGTTGTACCCATAAATTATTACTCAGTCGTGTACGGAGTCATCGTTAAGGTTATGTTTGCGGTAGTTAAATTTAAAAGAGTTCCTTTTTTGTTGTACATCAAATCATTCCCTACGTTTGAATCCCAATAAGTATTGCCGCCAACGGTCGCCAAAGTAAGCGCCGTAACGTGGATAACAGCAGAGTTTTGTTGAAGTGCAGACAAGACTTCGTTATATCGCACTCGTTCTTCTGTGTATTGACAATTTCTAGGAGAAAATCTTTCTGCGACGTAAGCCTTAATTGCATCCGAAATCACGGTCGAATCGTATGCTGAATTGTATAAAATTGTTGCCGTAATATTAAAAGTCACTAATGGTGGGTCTATGATTCCAATATCAAGACCAGCAGTTGTTTTGCTTACAATATCCGCAAGAATTTCGGTTTTTTCTCCATTTGTAAGCACTCTATTCGGACCATAGGCAAAGACGGTAACAAATCCAGGAGCGGCCGCATCGCCGTTTAATAAAGTTCCATCTGAATCGGTTAAGTCGTAAACTTTTGTTCGTGTTATTAACTCTGGATACGAAGTTGACAAATATGATTGAAGTTGCAATTTTGTTGTTCTTGCTGATGTTACTGATTGTATGTATGTTGTTGCACGATTTAAAAATTCATCAGTCGTTTCGGAATTCAAACCATTTACAAAAGCACTACTACTTTTTGCAGAATAAAGTGACTGGCTATAGGTTAAGATTTTTAGATTAGTATCGTTTGCAATTTGAGGGATACCACCAAAAACTAAACACGTACAACCAACAGTCCCAGTTGGTAGCGCTGACCCTGGTTGGTTTGATGCGATTGTTAAAATTTGGTCTGTGGAAAAAGCATATTCTAAAATTTGGTCGTTTTGAGTAATTTCAAAAGCGAGCAAAGTGCCTTCTGGGACAACAGCACCATCATGGCTTACGGCAGTAAGTTGAGCAATCAAGGTAGCCCTAGTCCCTTCGTTGGTCGGAAACCCCAACATCTTTGACACGCCCAACATCAAAGAATTAGGCAACCTATTAATTGCATTAATATTTAAAGCACTCATATACGCAAAGGCCTGAAACATTGCATCCTCTGGTGTCCCAGGACGTAAATTAAAATCTGGCAAAACAAGCCTGGCTAGATTTATTGAATCAAAATAAATAGACGTTGGTTCAACATCCATAATTCTTAAATCAACATATTGTGTAAAATCTATTGCCATTTTAAACCTATCTTCTTAAGTTGTATGTAAAACTGATAGTTAATGTTCCGTCATCTTCAATCAACGAACCACTAACATTTTTAATCTGAATTTCTGGGATAAATTTACCGACTGATAAAGCAACCATTTCTGGCGAAACACGAGCAAATGTTATATCAAAAACACCAAAATCTGGCGTAAGCCTTAATGAATTAGGCTCAGTAAGTAAACAGAAACTTATTAATTGCTTAAAATAATTATCAGAGCCTTGTTTAATTTTTGTTATTGTGCCATCGTTATCAAACGAAATTGGGAATTTAAGAGAGTCCATATGTTTTCCTGTGTTTAAAGTATCTCATATTATTAGGCTTCCTCTAACGCTTCAACTCTTGCTTCAAGGGCGGTTAAATCAGCCGCGGACGCAAAAACATCATCTTTTTTAGAAATTGCTCCAACAACAAAAATATCTTTGGTTTGGTGGCCCAAAAACCCACATATCACTTGGTCGCCAATACTTAGGGAGTAGGTAGTTGTTTGACCCAAAAATTCAACGTCTTTAAAAACACAATTTAAATCCCTAACATCTATTTGAACTCTGCCACCAACCATTGATACAACAGTGCCTCGATAGAAACCTCCACCCCGAAGCGGGTATGACGCTGCTTTTTCTCCAAATTCGCCAAGATTAATTTCATTAACCATTTACACAACCTCCGAATTACTTCCACCGCTTCGACCCACTCTTGTCGGCTGTGATTCTTGGCGCCCAGAATCATTAAATATACTTGTAGGAAGTTTATATTTACCAGGCCAACGTTCGCCAATCGCTATTTGTTTAATGTCTTTTGCTGGTTTTTCTATTGTCCTAAAATTGACCGCAACTGGGTTGGGGCTTAATTCTTCATATTCGACACTGGTAATCAAATAATATCCGCTCAGGTATGGAATTTCCCCAACATAAGCAGTCATGCCTGGTCTGAGACGAACTCCGTTTAAGCGGTCGACGATACATGTCCCACTACCTTCAAGCGGGTCATTTATTGATTGCTGCATTTGGGGCAACTGTTGCAATATGAATTTAGTATTCATTTGTTTTGTTACAGGGTCAACATATGCTGGATATGTGAGGAAAGTTCTATACCTAATTTCATCTACGTGTTTCTTTAATTTTTTTTGATATTTACTGTACGTGTATTTTTCTACACCCCATTTATGCAGTAACCATTTTTGACTACCAAAATACAAAACACCATCTGCTTCAAAACACATAAATTTTGCATCCCCAGCAAGTTTTTTAATTACATCCCACAGACTGTCGGCTTGCTGTTCTCCTGACGCCTTAGTAATTGTTTGCGATTTTGTTGTTTGCTCACCAACAAACTCTAATCCATACTTCTGAGCAGCGTTTTTTACAAACGCAGTGCCAGTGCCCTTTATTGAGCCTATTTCAGTTCTGTCACGTTTCATTTGTTGAATTGCTTTTGTGTAAGCCGAAATACTTACAATTGGCGATGCCCCCTGCGATTGAGTATATGTGACGTCTGCAATTTCAAATGGATAACCAAAATACGTATGTCCAAATATGTTTGTGCTAGAAGTTGCTAGGTCATCAATACTTAAACTTTTATATATTAAAGTTTGCCCAGGTTGAAAATAATTATTTTTAGTCATTTCAAAACCAGGGTCTACAATGTCAAAACTTAAAGCAGACGCTTCGTCCATAGTAAAACTAATTTTTAACGACAATAAATTATTGTGAAGTTGAGTAACGAAACCGTTTTTATTTTTATCAATAAAAACCAACGGCACATCCCTATTAGACCCAGCAATTTGCAATTGCTGAGAATTGTCTCGGCGACTATTAAATGAACTTCCGTCGTCAACAAATGATTCGTATTGAGCCATCAGGTTTTACTTGTCTTCTTCTGGTTCATTGTTTATCCAGCCAACAGGTTTGCCATAATTTGAACTATTTGCGTCTGAGGGTAACCTAAATTCTTCACTAGTACTGCCTGGTGGTGGCGGTGGCGGTGGATTTTTTGAAGTGAGTCGTGGCATGGCAATTAGTGTTTGCGCTTCTATTGGTATTTCTTGTAAGGTCAAATTTGCCTGCGCCCTAGTTACCCTCATGCTCTTATCACGCTGTTGTGCATTAATCGAAAAATCGGTTATAACAAACTGGATACCCCTGCTATTGCCTAAGTCGTCGTATCTAAATTGCTGAGTAAACATAGAGTCAAAATTAAAAAACGATACTGGATATGGAGTTTGGGCAATCTTTCTTAATAATTTTATTTCGTCTTCTACGTGAGCAATTAATCCATCACCATCCTTTGCAATAACAAAAGAAAGACTAATTTGTAGTAATTGAAATTTTTTCCAATCAACAAACGAAAAACCAGCAGTCCTATCGATGGTTACCCATTCGCTACCAAGACCAGAGTATTGAATATCGTTTGGTCTATGAGTAAAAATATAACGATTTGTTACATAGTCCAAAAACCCCCAGTCTTCGTTAATGGTTGGGACCAATTGGAATATTTGAGGTGAATTTAAATATTTGTCTTTTTCGCTATTATTTTTAATTATAAAAGAATTATTGACATTAACGCTGTCGGCAAATAGATTGCGACTTCGCTGAATAGATATTGTTGTCAAAGCACCAGAATCAACCCCAGGTAAACCATCGTCAACATATCCGTTACCGCCGCCGCTACCGCCGCCACCACCACTACCACCACTGCCTGACCCGCCAGGACCCCCAATACTTCCGACACGCGACGTAGAAGAACTGGATTTAGGTTGATTTAAAAACTTGTTTACTTGTTCTAATGTGTACCCAGAATCT
>Ga0209768_10003144_pt1 | contig 10058 bp, 9 predicted proteins | sample LauGreSBDMM110SD_3_FD_187564 | JGI IMG/M metagenome (GOLD analysis project Ga0209768, IMG submission 187564) | Freshwater lake microbial communities from Lake Michigan, USA - Sp13.BD.MM110.SD (SPAdes) (version 2) | ecosystem: Environmental > Aquatic > Freshwater > Lake | place: Lake Michigan... | reverse complement strand
ATTGGTAAATCCGCAGGTTGGAAAAACAGAACTTCCGGCCACAAATAAATTATTAATATCATGAACTTTAAGATTTTTATCTACAACGGAATTATTTAAATTTTCTCCCATTCTTGTACCTCCCATATGATGATATTCTCCAAGGTAATCTAGTTTTTTTAAGTTAAAAATGTCTTCATGCATCGCGATCCTTCCTATCGAATCTTTTCTGCAAAATTCTGCAAATTCCGACATAACGTTTTTAGCTGTTTTTATTACACTGATTGGTCTTTCATAATTAATATTTGTTATTGGCATATCAAACTTGTCTAATTCTTTTATGTCCAAAGTTATTTTGTTATTTTTATTAGGGGAGTCCTCAATATGCATAAAAATATTTCCGCATTTAAGATCTTTGTTAAATAGCATTCTTGCAAATTTTTTTCCTAATTCTGGAGCAACGCATAATAAATCTTTAATAGCTTCCTTATAAAATTTTTTATCTTCCTGTGCGTCCATATACAATCCTGCTGATGTAATGTTTTTAATATCTGAGAAATTTTTTTTTGTAGAAAAATGTATTGGACCTTCGTAGTTAAGAAAATAATCATTTAATTTATTTTTTAATTTATTAACACTTAGTAAGCCACTACCTGCTAAGATCCATGAGTGAGTCATCCAGTAATTACCAATATTTTTGTTATTATTTAATATTTCTTGGGATTTTTCTTTGGTCCAGAGTAATATTCTTGAATTTTCAATTCCTCCACAAGCCAAAATAAAAAATTTTGATGATAATGATATTTTTTTATCATTGTTTATGCATACAGCGTATTCAATATTTTTATTTTTTCCTGACAAGTATAATAATTGAGTATCAAGTAATAGATCTATGTATTTACTTTTTTGTATATGATCTTTGTATTTTTCAGCAAACCTAACTTCTGAATATTGGAATTCTATTTGATTAAAAAAAGAATTAATGTTAGATCTTCTAAATTGATTTTTTATATTTAATATTTGACAAGTTTCTTCTTTATAAGGATTTAAATCGTTAATATTAATTGGCCATTTATCAAAATCATGATCTTCGAAAGGTTTGGACCAACCACCCCAATGGCCAGAGGTACCGCCAAGCTGTCTAAGTCTACTTACGGATGCATCAGTTAATTCTACAGCAGTAAATTTTGATTTGTAGATTTTTTGAGAATTTTCATCAAAATCTTCACCGCCAGCCTCTATTACAATGCTATTAATTTTCTTTTTTTCTAAGTCTAGAGCTAAAGACAGACCAGCAGGTCCACTACCAAAAATTATGATTGGTGATTTATTGAAATTAATATCTTGAAATCTTTTATAAATCATTAATCGTTTTCATTTAGGTACCAAATTAATTTTTTATTTTTTATTAATTTTAAATTATTTTTATTATTTTTATTAAATAAAATATTAATTATAGATAGAAATATAAAAATTTTAGTAAAATTTTTTAAAAAATTTCTTCTTATTAAAATACTTTTTGTCATTAATAATAAATAATTAATATTTAATATTTAAAATATTTAGTGCAATTATATTTTGTAAATAAATTTTTTAAATTTTATTAGTTGATAATTTTTTTTAAACTTTTAATAATATATTTCAAATCATTTAATTTCAGGTTTAATCCAGAAGGTAAATAAAGTCCATTATTTGATAAATATTCTGCATTAGGACATTTTTGATTTTTAAACATTCCTAATTTTTGAAAAATATTTTGTTTATGCATTGGCCAAAAGAATGGTCTCGTTTCAATTCTCATTTTTAATAATTTTTGTTGAATTGCAATTTTGTATTTAATAGAATTTTTTCTTAATAAAATTCCAAAAACCCAATATATATTATTTGCATAATTTAATTTATTAGGCTGTATGATTATATTTTTTTCATGTTTCAATGAATTAAAATAAAAGTTGCCAATAAATTTTTTTTTTTTAACTATATTTTTAATTCTTTTAAGCTGATTAAGCCCAAGAGCTGCCTGCATATTTGTATATCTATAATTCCAACTTATGTCAGTATGATTAAATCTATTTATTTTACCAAAACTTAGATTTCTTAGTTCTTTTATTTTTTCTATTATTGTTCTGTTATTAGTTAAAATCATTCCACCTTCACCTGTGGTAATATGCTTATTTGCATAAAAGCTAAAAGTACTCACATCTCCAAAACTACCACATGGCTGATTTTTATACTCTTGTCCTAGCATCTCAGAAGCATCTTCAATTAAAAATAGCTTATTTTTTTTGCAAATATTAATTATTCTATCCATATCATTAGGAAAGCCATAGATATGTGGGAGCAAGATAGCTTTGGTTTTTTTCGTAATTTTTTTTTCTATATCCTCAATTTTTATATTCCACGTTTTTAAATCACTATCCAATAAAACAGGATCTGCCATATTTTTAATAATAGCATTTGCACACGATATAATTGTAAAGCTTGGTAGCAAAACTTCATCACCTTTTTTAATTCCCAAACTTTTTATTGCGATTTCAAGAGCTGCTGTACCATTTGAAACGGCAGCAGCATATTTTCTGTTTACAAGTTTAGCTATCTTTTCTTCAAATTTATTTATTTCATTTCCCGTAGATGAAATCCATCCGCTTTTGACAACTTTATATACAGCCAGAGCATCGCTTTTTGTTATTACCGGAGCGTTAACAGCTATTATCTTTCTTTTTTTATTCAAATAATGTTTTGTCATTGGCCTTAATGTAGGGGCCTTGTTTTATTTCAATTATTTCAGAATTTTTATTAATCTTAAATCCATGTCCACCTTTAATTAAAAGAATTATATCATTTTTTTTTAGAATCTTATTTTTTTTTATACTCTTTCCTTTATAATCATAAAAAGTAACTCTTAATTCACCCTTTTTTAGCAATAAACATTCAGACATAAAAGTAATTTTTAAGTTCCTTTTTTTATGAGAGTGAGCTCTTATATTATGATCTTTATTATGCTTTAAAAAACCAACTTGTAAAAAATCTTTTTCATTAGTAATAAAGTTAACACCCTTCTTTTTAAATTGTTCTTTTGATCTAATGATTAGAGCATATAATTCTTTTTTATGTACAATTTTTTCTATAAGCATTAATTTAATGTTAGTATTATACTGTACTGTTTATTCTTAAATTTTTTTTTAACAAATTGATTAAAAAACAATAAAAATAATTTAAACATAAGTATATATATGCAAATGATAGTTTAATACCAGTTTTAGATGATCCTGTTTTTCTTAATTTTTCTTTAAATGGAAGTTCTTTAATAGAGAGATTTTTAAGTTTGCATTGAATTAATAGACTTAGAAAATATTCACCATAATACCCCTTTAAAATTATATTATTAATTTTTTTCTTTTTAATAAAAATAAAACCACTTGTATAATCTGTTAAATCTTTATAAAAAAAGAAATTACAAATTTTATTAAATAAAATACTCTGATTTTCGTTAAATTCCTTTGTATTAATTTTTTTATCAAAATATCTCTGGCTATCTTCTAAAAAACGAGAAAATATAATGACATCAAATTTTTTTGAATATTTTATAAACTGTTTAATAAATTCTGGTGGATGTTGAAAATCAGCATCCATCCACATTACATTTTCATATATAGATTTTTTTATTCCTAGATTTATAGAATCTGCAAGATTTTTTTTTTGGTTGTGCCTGACAAATATTTTAATGTGCTTTTTTTTTATACTTTTGACTTCTTTTATAGTTCCATCACTAGAGTTATCATCAATTATTATTATTTCATATTTTATTTTTTTTTTATAAAAATTTTTTTCTATTGCAAATATTAAGTCTTTAATATGACCACGTTCATTTAAAGTTGGTAATATTATAGAAAAACTCATTATATAAGTTTATTTATAGAATACTTTGTAATTTTTAAAACTGTTTAGTAGTCTGCACATATGAAAAAATTTATCAATTATAGATTTAATGTTATTAATATTACAATTATAATTTCTTTTTTTTTATCATTATTAGTTTCTAAGTATAATCTAATAAATTATGACAAGTATATTTACGATTCTGGTTACAAGCCTTACCATCAAATGATTAAGACCGATTCTTATCGGTACATGTCACAAGGAGCACAAATAAAAAAAGATTTAGATAGTGGTGTTGATTTTTTTAAAACTGGACCAGAATCTTATACCAAATATTTACCATCAAGAATAGCAGCAGCTTATTATTATTTTTTTGATTTGAACCTTTTTAATAATTTTGAAGAAAAAAAAATTAATCTAGGCATCCATTTTCCTTATTTAATGATTCAATGTTTTGTTTATTATTTATCATTGTTTTTTTTATCATTGTCACTAATTAAAATATTCAATAAAAAGATTGTTTTTTTTATAATAATTTTTTTTGCTATAGAGCCTACAATATTTCAGTACCATGGAACTTTTTGGAGTGAATCTTATTTTTTTTCATTACAAATAATTTTATTAACCTTAATTTTAAATAAAAATAATAATAAATTTCATTTTCTTTTTATCGGCATTTTTTTAGCAATACTTTCTTTACAGAAACAGATGGCTATTTTTTATGTAGCTCCAGTAGTATTTTTTTATTATTTTACAGAAAAATTTAATAAATTTAAAAAAATTTTAATTGTTATTTGTGGTTTTTTTTTTATTCAACTTATTTTAGGAGTTAATAATTATGAAAGATCTGGCAAATTTTATTTATTAACTGCCGACACAAAATTAGATTTGCATAGAGATTTGGTTGAAATTGTAATGTCAAAAAAAAGTAATATTACACGAAAAGATTTTGCAATTAACGAAGGCAAAGTTGTATTTAAATGGATAAAAGATAATTCGATACCTTACAACAACTCAATTGATTATTTATCAAATCAAAAATTGACATATATGGATTATAGAGGTCATATAATAAATGAAAGTGACAGGGTGTTATTTGATAATTTTATAAGAAATAGAACTTTTCAATTTATTTCAGAAAATTTATATGAATTTGGTATTCATGTTTTGCAAAGATCTTTTCATACAATATTACTTAATCCTTTTCATATATATTCTGATCATAATTTTAGATCGGGGGAATATTATTATACAACAATAACTCATGATAAACTAATCCCATACCGTATTATTTATAGTTTGCTAATTTACACTATTTCATTAGTTGGATTTTTTTGTCTTTTAAAAGATAAAAATTATAAATTATTATTTTTATTATTTTTATCAATTTCATATTTTTTTTTTCTTGTGTCTTGGCATGGGAATACAAGGTATTTTGTGCCGGTATTGATTTATATTTCAATTTTTTTTGGGAATGGAGTCAATTTTTTTTTAACAAAATTTAATAAATAATTCTTTAATGAAAAAAAAAATAGCAGTTATATTTGGAATATCTGGACAAGATGGTTCATATCTAGCAGATTTTTTGTTAAAAAAAAATTATGATATTATTGGCCTAACTAGGAAAAATAACGAAAATAATCTATTTAGATTAAACAAATTAAAAATAAGAAATAAGATTAGGATAATAGAGGGAACAGCTCTAGATAAAAATATTTTAAAATCAGTTATATTAAAAAAAATAACAGAAGTATATTTTCTTTCAGGAGTTAGTGATGTAGGGGAGTCAATAAAAAATCCATCATTAACTTTCAATATTAACTTTATAGGAGTAAAGAATATACTTGATAGAATTAAAACAATTAATAAAAATATTAAGTTTTTTCACGCCTGTTCTGCACAAATATTTGGAAGTCAAAAAAAAAAAGTTAATGAGAATTCAAAAGTTAATCCTATAACTCCATACGCCCAAAGCAAAGCCGCAAGCCTTTGGTTGGTAAAGTCTTATCGAGAGCTGTACAAAATGAAGTGCTGCAGTGGAATTACTTTAAATCACGAATCTTCTCTTCGTTCTAAGAATTTTGTAACTAAAAAAATTATAGAAAAAGCTATCCTTATTAAAAAAAATAAAATCAAATTTTTACTTTTGGGAAAAATTAATATTTATAGAGATTGGGGATGGGCGCCAGAATTTGTAAAAGCATATTATTTGATGTTACAGAAAAATAAAATTGATGATTATATTATTGGAACGGGTGTAAGAAAAAGTATTAAAGATTTGGTTTTTGAAGTTTTTAAATATTTAAAGATTAGTAAAAATAAATTGAAATATAATCAAAAAAATCTTTTGAAAAATCCAAAAGAAGAAATTGTTGAATTGATTGGAGATATTTCTAGAATTAAAAGAGAAGTGGGTTGGAAACCAACTGTTAGTTTTAAAAAAATTATAAGCAAAATGATTAACAATGAACTTTTTTAAATTTTTTTCACCTAGCCTTAGTATTTTAAGGACTTTTCAAATTTTAAAAATGTCTAAAATTCAGATAAAGGGAGATTGCATCGAATTTGGATCTAAAGAAGAACTAAATAAAAACTTTTTTTTTTTCTCAAAATTTAATAAAAATTCAAAAATAACTTTTTCTAATATTGAATCTAAAAATAAATCTTTTGAAATCATAGATTTAACGAAAAAAATTAAAATACGTTATCGTTATAATTCAATAATTATATTTAATGTGCTCGAACATGTCTCAGATTTTAAAATAGCATCAAGAAATTTATATAAATTATTAAGTAAAAATGGCCAATTGATTGGATCCACTCCTTTTTTATATCGTGTGCACGGCGCACCTAACGATTATTTAAGATACACAAAGGATTTTTTATTTGAAAAATTTAAATTGGCTGGCTTTAGAAATATAAGAATAGAGCATTTAGGCTATGGGCCTTTTTTAGCTAGCTTCTCAATCTTACATGGAATATTTAAATTTTTACCGTTTATTTATCAACTTGTCTTGTTGCTAGTGTTGATAATTGATTTTGTTTTGATAAAAATTTCAAGAAGTAATATTAATAAAATTTATCCGGTTGGGTACTTTTTTATCTTAAAAAAGTAGTTTTTATTTAAAATTATAATGTCCTATTTTTTTTTTTAAGGATACAATTAATAAATAACAAAAGGCGTTTAAGATATCTGCAATTTTCATTTTTGATGATCCTTCTTTCCTGTAGGGCATGATAATTGGAATTTCTATAATCCTATAATTTTTATTATATAAAATAAATAAACTCTCCCAAAAATAAGAGTAACCATTATCTTTAGCGAGCAATAAATCTTTTACTTTTATTTTTTTTGCATTTATTAGTCTAAAAGCTCCTGAACTGTCTAAATTCACACCAAGAATAATATTTATTAAATAAAACCTTAATGTTGTTAAAAGTATTCTAAATTTTGGCCAATCTTTTAGTGAGTTTTTTTTAATAAATCTGCTGGTAATAATTATGTCGTAGCTATCCTTTAATTTAAGCATATTTTTTATGTACCCAGCTTTATGAGTTCCATCCCCATCCATTGTAATAATAAAATTATATTTTTTCTTGTAGCACCACAAGAAAGCATCTTTGTGCGCTGAGCCAATTCCAAGTTTTTTTTTTCTAAAAATAAAATTTACATTAGACTTTTTACTTAGTAATAATATTTTTTCTTTAGTTCCATCATTAGAGTTGTCATCAACAAAGAGTATATCAAATTTTATTTTTAACCCCACAAGACTGTTATAAAGTTTTAAAATATTATTATTTTCATTATATGTGGGGATTACAACAATAGTTTTTTTCATTAAAATTTTTATAGTGTATTTTTTAATTAAAAAGAATTAAATAATAAAATGATTTATAAAAAAATTAATAAATGTAGAATTTCAAAGAAAAATGATCTAGTTACTATATTTAAAATTAATAATTTTGGGTTAACAGGCACATTCCCTAAAAATAAAAATATAAAATTGCCCAAAACCCCACTACATGTAGTTTTTTCTAAAAGTTCAAAATTACTTCAATTAAAACATAATTATAATCCCAAAATATTGTATGGAAAAAACTATGGATATAGATCGGGATTAAATCCGACTATGGTTAATCATTTAAAAAATAAAAGTTCTTTCTTAAAAAAAAAATATAAATTTTATAAGAATAAAGATTTAATATTAGATATTGGAGCAAATGATGGGACATTTCTTAAAGAGTTTAAGAACTTAAAACGATATGCAGTAGACCCTAGTCTTGCTAAATTTAGAAATTTTTATGACAAAAAAACTGTTCAAATTGCAAAAAGATTTGAAGATGCTTTTATCAATATAAAGAATAAAAAATTTAAATTTATAACATGTATCGCAATGTTTTATGATTTAGAGGACCCGGTAAATTTTTTAAAAAAAATAAAATATATTTTATCAGAACAAGGGATATTGCATATTGAAATAGCTTATTTGCCTGAAATAATAAAAAATTTTTCCTACGACACCTTTTGTCAAGAACACTATGAATATTATTCATTAATATCTCTTAATAATTTATTTAATACTTGCGATATGAAGATTTTAGATTTTGGATTTAACAATATAAATGGAGGAAGTATATGGTTAGATGTTACTCATAAGAATTCTAACCTTATAGAAAATAAGCAAAAGTTATTTAAATTTTTAAAAAAAGAAAAAATAGATAAAATTGACAAAATCCAAACATATAAAAAATTTTTTAAGAAAGTATTAAGACACTCTAATGAGTTAAATTCTTTAATAAATAAAATAACTAAAAGTAATGAAATTGTTTACGGTTTTGGGGCTTCCACCAAAGGTAATGTTCTTTTACAGTTAAGCAAATTAAATGATAAAAATGTAAGTGGTATTTTTGATGTAAATCCTAAAAAGTTTAATGCTTTTACACCATTAACAAATATAAAGATTCTTGATGAAAAAAAGTTATCTAAAATTAAAATGGATTATATATTAGTATTAATATGGCACTTTAAAAATTACGTAATTAAAAAAATCAGATCTGCAAATAAATCTGTAAAAATTATTGTTCCTTTTCCGAAGATTAAAATAATTTAATTATTTATTCAAAGACAATATTTTTTATATTTTTTTATTATTTTTAGTTCAAAAGATTTATTTGTTGCAACAGTGCAATAATTATTATTGAGATTGCTTTTTATCAATATATCACTTTCCTTATCTAAAATAATTAACTCAGGATATTCATATTTATTTAAATTTATCTCTTGAAATATTTTTTCTAATCTTTGATAGTCTTTGATCGGGATGGCCAATTGTTGAGAATATAATGGGGAGGTATTTTTTATAAATTCATTCATATCACTATTATCAAAATCAATTTCACTATTTGCAGTTTTTAAAGAATTTGCTGTATACTTATACAAGTAAAAATTTTGAACATATTTATTTAAGTATCTCCAACCCTTTTTTTCATTTTTTAAAAATAATATTAAATCATTTGAATCCAAATTTAAAAATTTAAAAGTTTTGACTAAGTTTAGGTCAATGTCAGTATTTTTATAATTTACATAAATTCCACTTACTAAATTTAGTTTAGTAAAATTATTTACAATTAACCATACTGTTACTTTTTGATCAAAAGCTAAAGTTTGCAATTGTTTTGCATTAGGTATTTGATTAATTTTATTGAAGATATGATTATAGCTTTCGTTTAAATTTTTATTGTCGATATTTTTATCATAAATATTTTTTGAAAAACTCAAAAAGCAGACAATGCATACAAAATAAAAAATATTACTTCTTGAAAAATTAAATTTTGTTTTTGAAATATAATTCAATATCAAACATAAAAATAATAAAAAAAAACATACAATTATAGAGTTTGTCCAATGATATAATAATGATATTTTTTTTGAAAATATTACAAAAAGTATTGGTGCAATTATAGAGCTTAATAATAAAATTATTATTATTTTTATGTTATAATTTTTATTAATTTCTTTTCTAATACAAATTATATAAATTAAAATTAATCCTATTGTTATAATTAGATTTATTTTTGAAAATTTTATTAAGAAATAATGTAGAATTTTCTCTTTTTCGATCCATGTTATCTGAAATGAACCAAGTTTTTCTAAAAAATTCTTTTCTGCAAATGTGACATTAATAATGAATGGTAAGCAA
>Ga0209768_10003143_pt1 | contig 10061 bp, 10 predicted proteins | sample LauGreSBDMM110SD_3_FD_187564 | JGI IMG/M metagenome (GOLD analysis project Ga0209768, IMG submission 187564) | Freshwater lake microbial communities from Lake Michigan, USA - Sp13.BD.MM110.SD (SPAdes) (version 2) | ecosystem: Environmental > Aquatic > Freshwater > Lake | place: Lake Michigan... | reverse complement strand
CCAGGCTGCAATATTTGGGGTGCGCCAGATGCAGGCGTTTCTTTCAACAGATTTTGTCCCTTGGCTTCCAAGCCACTAGGATTGACAAAACGTGCCAACTGAATCTGACCAATCACCTGAGATCCGCCAGCCGCCAGTTCAATGGACACTGTGCCATCACGCCCAAAGGTAACGCTGGAAGCAGTATTCGGAATGGTGATGGCAGGCTGCAACAACGCGCCTGAAGCCGTCACAATTTGCCCTGTGTTGGAAAGCTTAAAGTTACCATCACGTGTATAAGAAATAGTGCCATCGGGCTGTGCAATTTGAAAAAAGCCTTCACCAGTAATCGCAATGTCCAATGGATTTTGCGTGTTGACCATGTTGCCTTGGGAGTGTTGCTTTTCTGTAGAAACCACGCGCACTCCGGTACCTAGCATCAAGCCAGTTGGGGCTTGGGTGTTGGCGCCTGTTTGACCGCCAGCTTGGCGAATGTTTTGATAGAGCAAGTCTTCAAACACAGCTCGGTCGCGTTTGAAACCAGTTGTGTTGACGTTGGCCAAGTTATTTGAAATCACGTTCATGCGCGTTTGTTGCGCATCCAAGCCAGTTTTGGCGACCCACATGCTAGCGTCCATGGCGAGCTCCTTTTAAATGTTCAGTAAATGGTTAAAACGTTAAGAGACGCGCATCATGCTGCCGCCAGATTCATCAACGTCTTTGCTTTGCTTGATCACGTTCACTTGCATTTCAAATGAACGGCTTTGGTCCATGAGTTTCACCATGACTTCCATGGCGTTCACGTTGGAGCCTTCTAAGGTTTCAGGCGTAAGACTGACCAATTTGCCAGTGACAGGAATGTCTTCGTTGGGCTTACCAACAACTCTAAAAAGGCTGTCTTCGCGGCGCTCTAAAGATACTTGGCTGGCATCGCGCAACAAAATTCTGTCTACCAACACAGGTGCAGCCACGCCAACTTGAGCGGGGTTGGTCGCAAACACAGAGCCATCTTTACTAATTTCAATGAAGAACCCAGGTGGAATGGTAATGGGACCGCCATTTTGACCTCGAACCAAAGCGCCTGTACCCATTTCTAATACACCGCTTCCATTGACCTTTAAATCGCCACGACGCGTGAAGGCTAATTCACCGTTTTTTGCAGTGACGCCCATCACAGCTTGCTCATCCATTGCAATATCAAGTTCGCGCCCCGTTTTAACGATGACGCCTGGACGCATGTTGATGTTGTCTGTGCTAAAGGCTTGAGGTTGCAAGCGTGATTCAAAACCAGCACCTTTAACTTTCAAAGTCAGCATGGCGGCTTCAAAGCTTCGCTTAAAGCCCGGCGTTGCCACATTGGCCAATTCATTGGTCGTCATTTGACGGGCTGTACGCCCTTCATTGATGGCGGCCGCGGCGTTAAAGGCTAAACGATCCATGGTGAGGTCCTGGTTTTAATTCAGAAAATAGAATTAAGAGCGCAAGTTAATGATGGCCGACGTCATGGTGCTTGATGTCTCAATGGCTTTGGCATTGGCCTGGAAGTTTCGTTGCGCCGTAATCAAGTCCACCAATTCTTGCGTCAAGTCCACGTTGGCTCGTTCTGTGGCACCAGCGCGCAAAGTACCGAAACCAGCACTACCCGCAGTTCCTAAAATAGGATTGCCAGAGGCAGCAGAAGCCAAGAAGCTTGAGTCACCAATCTGGCGCAAGCCTGCCGGGCTTGAGAAGTTCACCAGCAAAATTTTGGCCAATGACTTCTGTGTGCCGTTAGAAAATGATGCACTGACCAAGCCATCGTTGGCAATGGTCACACCCACCAAGTCACCCTCGGGGGCGCCATCTTGTGATTGAGACAAAACAGCAAATGCTGATGAGAACTGTGTTGAAGCAGAGTAATCAATGTTGATGGTCAAAGCACCTTTACCACCTTCGAGGTAAACGGTTTCAAGTTGAGTACCTTCCACTGGCGACACCAAGTTACCACCGGTGTCAAATGTTAGCTCACCTTTGTCTAAGAAGATGGGAGACCATGCGGGTAAGACTGTAAAACCATCGCCGTTGGTTGTTTCGTTGCCTTCACCATCAATGTACTTTGGCTGAACGGCGCCACCTACAAAGTCTGAGTGCTGTGTAGGTTTAATCCATGTAGATGTTGTGCCACGACCAGCCTCAACTGTTTCAAGGCCCCAGTTGGAGCTACCAGAAATTTTGATGAATGAATCAGCGCCTGTTGTGCCCGTGGTGAACACAAATCGATTTTTTGTAGCATCGTAAGACACCTTGACACCATTGACTGTGGAGGGTGTGCCGCCTGTGGTGCTGTTAGAGCCCATGGCGTTAATGCCCTTCTCTAACTTTGCCATGAAAGTTGACAAGGAGTAGTTGGAGTCGATAGGCAATTCCACCGTTCCTTTAATGCCATCAACCGTCACCACAAATTTATTGTTAGTTGCATCTACTGCAAAGTTATTGGTTAAGTTGATGGTGGGTGTGGCACCATAGGCAATACCAGGCTGTGATGCAATACCGCGAGTGGCCAAATCAGTTTTGTTCACAGAGCCTGCGGTTAATCCAAACAAGGCCAAGCCAGCAGCATTTACGTTGCTGATGGCAAGACTAGAAGCGTCACCAGTTTTACCCGACTCAAATTTGAAAATCTTGTTCACTGAGTCAAAAGTGATCTTCATTCCAAAACGTTGCTCAGACGCTGGCCTTAAAACAGTACCATTTGGAATGACTTTTCCTGGATAGTGCCCTGTTTCATCAATTGTCACTGCTGTTGGTGTGAGTCCCAAAACTTCATTTTTAGTACCACCAGATTTCAATGAAATGGTATTGGTGCCGTCTAAAAATTTGAAACTTTGTGTTGAGTAGTCGTAGGAAACTTTAACGGTTCCAGCATTTGTTGCGCCAGCGGCCACAGTCAATGCAGAAGTATTTATTTTTGCTTGAATTGCGGCGACAGCTTGATCGATCGTCACTTTACCCAGATCGGTAATGAAGCCATCATTGATCGTAAGGGTGATGGGGACGGGCGTTGTAACTGTACCGGGGACACGTGTTGTTGAGATATTGAATACGTTCGCACCGGCCGCACTAAAGTCAAAGTAAGCTTCGTCACCAAATTTTCTGTTCAAAACAGCTGTGGCTTCAGCTGCAATTTGGCTGCCAGTTAATGGTGTAGTGATGCTCTTAAGGTGGTCTAGATTTACAGTAACTGGGTTGCCAGAGCCATCTACATCGACTGTGAACAAGGTTTTCAATGCATCGGCTGCAGCTAAGGGTGAATTAACCGCGAGGTTGCTGAAGTTGATACCGTTGGTAAAATCAAGCGTAGAAGAAGTCAGTGACGCTCCTTCAATTGCTGCACGCGATGATGTGCGTTTGTCTGTCAGTTCATCCAAACTGAATAATTGTGTTTTGGCTGTGGTTAATTCATCTTTGACAACGCTGTAGGGCTGAATTTGGCCATACTGATTAACATACAGTTTTTCACCGTTGTTGTCTGTCGATTGAACCAAAGAAGCTTCTACCGCATCCTCTCCCACAAACACATGGGTTTGCCATTTGTTAAAAGGAACGTTTTGATTCGCATTAGCTGTTTTGACGTAATAAATGGTGGCCAAATAACCGTTACCACCATTGTCATAAACCGTGAATGCAGTTGACTTGTTGTAGGTGGCTGGGTTGGAGCGGTTGAAGTTATCTGAAATCACTTCGGCATCGGCTGGAAAGTTCAAGCCGAGTTGCACCAGCGATGTTTGCTTGGCTTCACCAGAGGTTTTTTGTGGAATGGTTAGCACCACACGTTCATTCACGTTCGCACTACCGGTTGAGTCAACTGTTGCAGCCATCAAGCGCTGGCCTGAGGAGTTGACCACATTAAACTGTTCGTTCAGCAGAAACGAGCCGTTACGTGTGAAGAGTTCTTGCAAACCATCTGCAGATCGCAATGGGAAAAAGCCGTCACCGGTAATGGCCAAATCCAAAGCATTGGATGAAAAAGAAATGTTACCCTGGCTAAACTCTTGCGACACTTGTTTCAGAGACACACCCTGACCCACTGTCGAAGAAGCTTTTTGCAAAGGCGATGTGGCAAAAATGTCACCGAAGTCGGCGCGTGATCGTTTAAAGCCGGTTGTACCCACGTTGGAAATATTGTTACTGGTCACGCCCAACATGGCAGTGGCAGCGTTCAGTCCGGTTAGCGAGGTATAGAAAGACATGGTGGAAAACTCCTATTTGGGCTTGTGTTTGGCTTGCTAAAAAATGGGGTTCAGTGGCTTAGCCACCAATTCGTTTCACGTCATTGAGCTTGACGGACTTGCCGCCAGCGACTTCCAACATGATGGATTTGTCTGCTGCTTGATTGACACCGGTTACGGTGGACAAAATGCTGACTGTAGGGTTGGCTGTTTTGCCTTGCACCACCGCTGTTGCAGTGATCGAGTAGTTGCCATCTGGCACTTTGTTGCCAGCATCATCGGAGCCATCCCAATACAAAGGCATATCGCCAACTTGCTGGGGCCCCAGAATTTGTTTGGCGACAACTTGGCCTTTGTCGTTGGTAACCTGCAGCTGGAGGCCACTTGCACCTTGTGGCAGCGATACCAGACCTTGAACCGCTTTACCACCTGTGTACACAGCAGCTGCTCCTGGCACGGCCACTGTTTTGCCAATCATATTGGTGCTGCTCATCATTCTTTCGCCAGCCATGCTTGCCACATAAGCTTTGAGAGTTTCATCCATGGAAGTCGTAGCTTCAAGCTGCGAAAACTGGGCGAGCTGAGCAACAAAGGCCTCGTTTTTGACTGGGTCTAGGGGGTCTTGGCACTTCAGTTGTGTTGTGAACAAAGTGAGAAAATCTTTTTGGCCCATGCCGCTGTCAGACTTTGCAGTTAAAGCTTCGTTGGCCGCATCTGCAGTTGTTTTAACGCCTGCAGGTGCTTTGATATTGCTACCTGCGTTGGCGGTGGCTGCAGCTGCATTCAGGCTGTTGTTGGTGGATAAAAACATGAAGGTGTTTCCTAAATCAAAGCTGCGCGTTATGTTTTGATGATGTCAATGGTGCGCATCAACATCTGGCGAGTGGTGTTCACCACTTCCACGTTGTTTTGATAAGAGCGGGCCGCAGCCATCATCTCCACCATCTCGGTCATCTCGTTCACGTTAGCCAAGTACACATAACCTTCTTTGTCGGCCATGGGGTTGCCAGGGTCTGACATTTTTCGAATGGGAGAGGGGTCGTCTGTGATTTTTTCAATGCGCACGCCGCCCGCATAGCCTTGCTCATGTGGCTTTTGCTGTTCTTGCAAAATGGTTTTAAACATAGCGCGCTTGGCGCGAAATGCGTCGCCTTCGTTGCCAGATACGGTACCCGCATTGGCCAAATTTGAAGCGGTTGTGTTCATGCGTGTGGTTTGCGCATTGAGCGCAGAACCCGCGATGTTAAAAATGTGATCAAGTGCCATGTTTATTAATCTCCACGCAATGCACGGCGAATACCGCTGACGCGGTTTTCAAGAATATTCAAAGTGGCTTGGTAGTCGGCAGCCACCTGACCAAACTTGGCTTGCTCGACGTTCATCTCAACCGTGTTGCCGTCAAACGCGGCATTGAATGGCACTCGGTATTTTTCGCCGCTCGGGTTCTCTTCCATGGGCAAACGCATATGCTGATTGTTGGTGGTGTTTAAAGTGGCATCTTGTGTTTGTTTCAAGACCGACGCAAAGTCGAGGTCTTTGGCTTTGTAGTGAGGGGTATCGGCATTGGCAATGTTGCGCGCAAGCAATTCCATGCGCTTGCTGCGCAATCCCAAGGCTTGAGCGTGTACACCCAGCGCGTTGTCGAGCATGTTCATGATGTGCTTCCTTTCGCAAAACTCTTAATGCCAAATATCCGACAGCCCAAAGAATTAAAGTTCTTTGCAAAGAGTTCGATTGCAAGAGCCGTGCCATGCTTTTCTTGCCGATATGCGATGGAAATTTGACGGGCCTTGCTTGCGGTTGCGAATGAAAACAAGGGCTTATGAGGTCATTCAGGCACACACCCTGAAAAGAGGAAAAGCGGCAATGTTTTGCCGCTTCTCAAAAGTGCCGTGAATTTTTGCGCTTAGCGCAGCCAAACCTTAGGAGCTTCCAAGGCTTCGTAGTCTGCTGCCTTTTGCACTTGCAATCGAATGCGAGCTGCAGAATTTGCATGAGACTCTGAAGGTGGATTTAACGCATTGTTAATGGCTACGCTTACGGGATGGCTCGCCACAGTGCCGCTTAGGCCTGTTGCTGCGCTTGACTGGAGGCCCATGGGTTGAGGTTTTAAACTCTTGAAGCCCAAACGATCTGCAGCGTTTTGCAGCAAGCCTTGGGTAATGGAAACTCGGGTCATGGGGGCTTGGGGGTCGCGCCCTTCGTACAGGTATTTAGCTTGCTTGCCAGGAATGCCCAAGGGTTCTTCAGGACGCTTCTCGCTTCTAGCTGCAGGTTGTAAGACGGCCAAATAGAGCTCATCCAAAGGGACCGAGCCTTCTTTCTTTAAACCCACCTTGTCAAAGTAGGTGTCGACCAAGTGGAGTTGTTGGTAAACGCTAAGGCCCAAGATGGACTTGGGTGAGTTGCCAAAGCCTACCTCGGCAGCGCCTCGGGCAGGCCCATCGCAAAACTGAATAATGCCGTGGCATCGGGTGTTGGTAGCCTGTGGATTCATGCCGTCGCTTTCCATGAGGGTTAAGCGTGCAAAATCGTCGGGCGAAAACTTGTGCTTGTTGGCAACTTGCAAGACCTTGTTATATACGTCTTGCTGCTCAACCTTGGGAATGAAGCCACGGGCCACAGCTCTGTCTAGCGTCTTGCTCAAAACCGGATGGGCCACTGCATTGATGTAATTGGGTTTGTGTAAGCTGTTGGTTGGCCGAGCTGCCGTGACAACGATCGTTGGAATGGCCTCGTTGGTTTTGGCTGCTGTGGTGTTGCTGGCATTGCTTGCGTTTTGTGCCATGCCTTGTGGTTGAGTTTGTCCGGCTTGCCACTGACTCAGCATGTTTTGCAGTTGAATCTTTTGCCCAGGGAAAATGGCATTCGCGTTTTGAATGCCATTGTCATTTGCCAAGGCCTGAGTCCATCTAAACTCTTCAGAGGGTGTCAATTTGATCCCACTGATTTGGGCTTGCTCTCTGACAATGCCCGTCAGGGTGTCGCCCGGCTTGATACTGCGAACGCTTGGCGTTGCAGTTTGTTGAGCCTGTTCCATGGCTTTTGAGAAACCAGGGCGCGACAAAGCCACCGTGCTGCTGGGCGTATTGCCAATTGGGGCATTTGGTAAATTTGACTCAATTCTCATGATGATGGCATCTTTATTGCATGAACTCCGGTATGTTCAAAACAAGTGTCAAAACCTCTACACCTGCCCAAGGCATGATGCAAATCTTGTGCCTGACGGTTTTTTGGCTGTTCATTTCTGCCATGACTTCGGCTGCTCATGCAAAATCGGCATCGCCAGCTGAAACCATGGCCGAACAAGTTAAACAATGGTTGTCACAAACGCACAGTATTAATTCTAAAGAAGTCACTATTGCACCACTGGATGAGCGCCTGAAAGTTCAGTCTTGCGCAAAGCCCTTGAATGTTGATCACCCTTTTCAGTCCAAAGAAACGGTTCGAGTCAGGTGTGCTGAGCCTACTTGGCAACTCTATTTACAAGTGAAAATACCCAATAGTAGTTTTGTGGCGGCTAACAGTTCAAATGGCACGACTAACAATTCAAATGGGGCCACCACCCAAAATCCGGGAGTTGTTCCTAAAACAGTGGTGGTAGCAAGACGATTGATCCAAAGAGGCGCAATTTTGCAGCCCGATATGCTGGAAGAGGTTCAAGCTTCCCCTGGAAATGCCGATACACAGTTACTAAGTTCATTGAAAGATGCCCAGAACGCCGAGCTCACTCGAGATATTGCAGCGGGACAAGCTTTGAGAATCTCTGACATTCGGCGTGCTGTGATGGTTAAGCAGGGCCAATCGGTCATGTTTTCTGTGGGCAATGGCAAAGAGTTTCAAATTTCAATTCGAATGGAAGCCATGCAAGATGGGCGATTGGGCGAGCAGGTGAGGCTCAAAAATCCAGAGTCTGGGCGGCAAGTTTCGGGGGTCGTAACGGGCCTGAACAGTGCAAAAGGGCTATAGGACATTCAAAATAGGGTGTTTTTTGCATTTAAACCCACATATTTTTAAAAAAACCATTCAAGTTCTAGAATGAGCTGTCGATACTGAGCATGTCCAACCCTCTTTTGTGGGTTGATGTGAAAAGATACAAGAAAGTGAGCTTCGTATGACCGATGCAATTTCAAACTCCGCACAACGCGCTCAGTCTGACGCGTCGTTGCGCAACGCATTGGACAAAGCCAACCGCAAAAGCGGACCTCAAGGTAATGTTTCAAGCGACCCAGCTTCGCCTGCCACGCCAAGCGCCCGTGCACCAGGTGCAGACGAACTGCACCTGAGCAATGTTGCTTCGCGCGCAATGGCCGAGCCAGATTTTGACCGCGTGAAGGTTGAGTCAATTAAGCAAGCAATTCAAGATGGTCAATACCCATTGAACCCACGAAAAATTGCTGAAAGCTTCCACGCCATCGAGCAAATGATTCGTGAGTGAGCGAGCACTTTCGGTTTGTACCCAGCTGATCCAGATGTTGGCTTTGGAGTTTGATGCTCTAAAGAGCCAAGATCTGGATCGGTTTGAGTCTTTGCAGCCTGGTAAAAACGATTTGTTGGCAGAGCTGACAGACATTTGCCCGCCCGCAGAGGACCTGCAAAAAATGCCCGAATGGGATGCATTGCGTGAACTACTTATAGAGTGCAGAGACTTGCATCGTCGAAATGCAGTGCTCATTGAACGAAAATTAGACACCATCCGAGGCGCGCTTCACAGCTTGCGGGTTGGTGATTCTGGAAGTCCAGTGGAAGTCTACGATCGACTTGGACAAGTAGCCCGCTTCAGTCGGGGCCGTGGCTACCAAGAGGTTTAAGCCTCATTGATTGGCTGGGTTTCAGACACTTCAGCTTTTTCATCTCCGGGGCTCATGCCCTTCAGCCAGTAAACCCAAGACAAAACAACTGCCACGGCGGTGTAAAGCTCTTGCGGAATTTCTTGATCTACTTCAAGCCTACTGAGCAGCGCCAACAATTGAGGGTCTTCAGAAATGAACACCCCTTGTTTGCGTGCTTCATCAATGATGCGCATTGCCAAGTCGTCATCACCTTTGGCCGTGACCACTGGAATGGGGTTCTTGCCATATGCAAGCGCAACAGCTTGACGCATGTATCGGCTCATGCTGAAACGTCCACAACCAAGCCGCGGCCCGACGGAGCCCAGTCACTGGCCTCTGCAGGTCTGGCACCGTGAACCACATTGAATGAGCGCATATTGAGCCCAGCAGCTCGAAGTTCATCGCCCAACAAATAAGAACGTGACCTGGCTTGTGCAACAACGGCTGCTTGTTCTGCCCACATTGTGAGCTCGATCTGCTGGGCATTCATGAGCTGTGTTTTAAGCCAAACAGGACCTAAGTCTTCTGTTTTCGAATGCACATTGATGGTCAGTACAGGTTGCTCACCTTCTTGCATTGGGCCCCTTCTAACAGTGAGCTCAACAGGATTGGCATCAGCAAAGGGAAGTGTCATGCTGAACAAAATCTCTTGTTGTGCTTGTGCTTGAACGGCTTGAACTTGGCTAGCTTCAATGTCGTCTATGGCGCTGGTGAGTTTTTCAATCAGGCCCCCATCATTTGTTTCTTCCAAATTAGAAAGATTGAGCTCAGCAATGATTCTTCTTAACAGTTGTTTGGCATCTTGAAAGGGTGGTTGCAGGCCTCTTGCAAGCCAGACCTCAGCCCCCATTGCCCCCATCATTGCTTGCCTTAATGCCATCGGTGTCAGTTGTGCCATGGACAAATGCAAGCCTCGCCACTGGGCTTGCAAATCTGGCCGCTGAACAGTACTGAGCAATGAGTCTAGGGTTCCTTTTTGAAACAACTGCGACAACTCTGTGCTGACATCTGGCCGATAAAGCAATGTGGCAATTCTGGGAAC
>Ga0209768_10003142_pt1 | contig 10061 bp, 10 predicted proteins | sample LauGreSBDMM110SD_3_FD_187564 | JGI IMG/M metagenome (GOLD analysis project Ga0209768, IMG submission 187564) | Freshwater lake microbial communities from Lake Michigan, USA - Sp13.BD.MM110.SD (SPAdes) (version 2) | ecosystem: Environmental > Aquatic > Freshwater > Lake | place: Lake Michigan... | reverse complement strand
CAAGCTCACGCAACTGCCGCGTCAAGGCGGGCTGAGCAATCGAGATTGCAGCGGCTGCCGCCGTCAGGCTGCCGGCATCGGCAATCGCAACGAAATAGCGCAGGGCTCTCAGATTCACGGGCTTCTCTCCACGGTGTCACAGGACTCTCAATAGCGAAATGATATGCCACTCGACAAATTCAGCATTGGACGCACTTGAATCTGGTTTTTAAAATTGAAAAGATAATGGCCTTCAGACATACTGAAAGAAAACACCATGACCACAACATCGACACCACGCCCCACGGTTTTGCGCCCGACTGAACTCAAAAGCTACGATCGTGGCGGTGGTGCACGCACCACCCCGCTGGTCTCGCCGGCGCTGGGTGCCACAGGGTTCATCAACGGCATCACCGAATTTGCCCCAGGCGTTGCCATCCCGTTTCACAGCCACAACTGTGAAGAAAGCGTGATGCTGCTAGAAGGACACGCCATGATGGACATGGAGGGCCAGGAAGCCATTGCACTGAACCCGCAAGACACCACCTGGATTCCGCCCAACGTGTCACACCGTTTTCGCAATCTGTCCAACACCGAGCCGATGAAGATTTTCTGGACTTATGCCTCGCTGCAAGCCACCAGAACAGTGACAGCCACTGGCGAAACCCGTCCCGTTTCTGCCGAACACCAGCGCTAAGCGGCAGCTTTTGCGCCCCTGTTTAACTGCGCCTAACGGGGCCTTTTCAGCAGTAAACAGCCATCCAAAATACGCTCATCAGAAGCGAATACCCGGATGTCGAGAAAAAGGGTAATTACCCCAATTTCCAGTTGGCCCAAAAGTAGAACAGTGACGCAGCTTTGGCCAGATGCTGCAATCCAGACCTGCTTCTTAAGTAAAGGTACAACACAAGGGTGCGCGTCATTACCAAGGCTGTAAAGGCGTGATTGGAATGCCGACGATGCTTTTACGGATGCTGCAGGTCGATACAACAGTGATGACTTATTAGTCGTTTTGTGTCGTGTAATATTAACGCCTGAACACACTTGACCATAAATTTAATTTAGGTTGAAAAAATGAAACAAACGGATTTGCATTCCCTTAACAACAAAAGACCCTCAAGCGGCCTAAAGAAAATACTCGCACTGATAACACTTGGCGTCCTAGTCATTGGAGGTTTACTGTACGTCACCTATCCAAAAAATACTATCATCATAGGAGTTACGCCTGACTTTGTAGACGATCATGGGGGATTAAAAAACTATGAGAAATTTCAATCTATATTAAAAAAACATGGAATTAGTATTGCCGTAAAAGTGATCACAGATGCCGCGGATGGACTGGAAGGCGCCATTAAAGATCCGTCCATAGATTTAACGTTTGTGACTAACAACGGATATGCTTTTTCTTCAGATATCATACAAGAATTTCGCTCGATCGGAGTCTATCGTAAAGTACCTATTTTTATTTTAGCTAGTGCAAATACCCCGGCCATCACGCATCTTAGTGAGATGCGCGGTAAAACCATCGCAGTGAAAATGGCCCCAAATAATAGCGGGGTTGGGGCCTTGAGTGAGAACTCGTCTGATCCGAGCATCTATGGGCTACAGTATATTTATGCAGATTTATTTCGACTGTTAAACATTAATCGAAAAAATACTAAAATTATTAATAGCTATCCAGCCTCGTCATTCTCTATTCCTGATGCGGATTACTATTTCGGATTTTATGCAAAAAATCAAATAGGAAGTGGGGCTGATCTTCGCAAAAAAATTGAGCAAGAAAAATATCGGTTTGTAAATCCTATAGATGTTGAGGGTGTCGCGCGTAAAAGTAAAGCCAGTTACGCGGCACGGCTCGAGGCTTCGGTCTTGTTTCCTAGCGCGGCGATACCCAACCAGGCTGTATCGTACCTTTACTCTACAGTTAGCATGGTCGTCAGGAAAAACTTAGATCCGAGTCTGATCATGATTTTGAGTGAAGCGCTTCAAAACGAAGTGTCAGAGTCCAGCACATTTAGAAAACGAAATGAGTTCCCGAGTTTTTTAGATGGCGAAACGTTTGCCCCACATGAGGTCGCCGTTGATTTTTATATGAATGGCAAGCCATTTTTAACAAACTATGTATCACCTACTCTAGCTGCATTAATCATTAAAATTTTACTTATCTTAATTCCATTATTAACGATATTATGGCCAATAACGACTGTAGTGCCCAAGCTTTATTCTTTTTATGTTAAACATAAAATCACGCACTGGTACGTTGATCTTGAGATGATTGACAAGTCGCTTGGCAGCGCGGATCTAGAAACCAGAAAAATATACTCCGAGGTTATTGAGAATATTTCGAGAGGCATCAGAGAAATGCGGTTGCCATTTTTACATACCCACTATTCCCAAGAGTTGTTTGCTGCTCGGTTACACGTTAATTTGATCCAAAATAAACTCAACAAGCTTGAAAATTCTCAGGTTAATGACTTCGATGAAAAATGACCTCTGTAAATATTATGAGTTCAAATGCATCCGACGCTCCTCCGGAATGAAAAAGGCCTTTAAGAATCGCTCCTTAAAGGCCTTTAAACTGACTAATTGTGAAATAGCTCTAAAGATAGCTTGAAACTCGCATAGGCATTAAGTTTTGCAAAATCAAAAGTGAATTTGTACCCCCGCCTGTACCCCCGCTTTGCCTTTGATACCCCTTACGACAGCGCTTTGAAGGGGGCACTCCGATAGCGAGCCCATCACCCTACTCAAATGCCGCTAAGGGGTTGCCGTCATGGAGTCAAATAATTTGACAGTTACCTCGTAGCATCTGAAAAAGGACTTTTTCAGACAGCAAGAAATCTGTTTCGTTCGGGAAAAAACGACAGTCCCGAAAAAATCAGCCCATGGGTGCAAGAAGCGCAGACACGGTTGTTTCAAGCCGGTTGGCAAGCTTTAGCAGCGCTCTGCGCCAACCATCTTTACCCGTGTTGCACTTCGTGCTTGAATCCGCCATGCATTCTCACGTGGAGCGAGGCCGCGTGTTACGGTTTATGACGGCTTGCGGAATACGCCTCCGGCCTTCGTCGCCAGAATCGTTTCCAAGTAGTGCACCATAGCCGGCTCCATGTCGCGCGCTGGGCGAGGCTCGGCGGAAAAGTGGTCGTAGCAGTCAACGCCGCGTACCAATGCCGCCGAATCCTTCGCGTCTACTACCTGCCTTGCTGTGGGCCGAATATAACGAATCGACAATCCAATTCGCCGCTCGGAACCCGCATTCGGCTTCGACCCATGCACAATCTGCTCATGATGAAGCGAGAACTGGCCGGGTGCTAGCTCGATGTCCACCGCCGCGTTTTCGTCGACGACGGCCGCCACCTCCTGCCCGCGCGTCAGCATATTGTCGCGGCTCGGGCGATCCTCGTGCGGGAGCACGCTAAGGTGCGAGCGCGGTACAAGACGCATGCAGCCGTTTCCCACATGGCTCGGCGTGATCGCAAGCCAGGCCGTGACGATGTCATCGGCCTCGAGACCCCAATATTTCGCATCCTGGTGCCAAGAGATGTACTTACCGTCACCCGGATTCTTGATGAAGAACGACGTTGACCAGCACAAGATGTCCGGACCGAGTATCGATTCGACGGCATCGAGGACGGGCTCGAGCCGGATCAACTCGTCGACGAACGTCAGTACCAAATGCGATTTCTGTCGGAGGACCTTGGCCGCCACGTCCGAGTACTGCTGCTCGAAATGCTCGAGTCGCGCGCGATAACCGGCCGTCTCGGAGTTGCTCATTGCGCGAAGCGGAAAGACGTAACCATTCGCCTTGTAAGACGCCACATCCGCGGCACTCAACGACGCCCGAGATCCCACCCGGGGTGAGTCGGGCGTCGGCTTGATCAGTACATTATGAAAGGTCGGCATGCAATCTCCCGTCTTGATTCAAGGTAAGGAATAGTTCACTCGTATTTGCGTATGTCTTCGGTCAATTGTAAGAAGCACGTCACACGATGCACGGGTAAAAGTGTCGCCGTGCGGCCGTCAATCGCCATAGTGAGATCCTGCGTCCCGCATGTAGATTCGCACGAGGTGGCGTCGGCGATCCTCCTCCTCCCAATCGACGAAAGTCGTCCGGTGATGGGCTAGCGCGTAGTTATTCATCCACTGCATCTGGCCCGGTTCAAGCCGGTACGAGAAAGCGATGCCAGGTTGGTCGAGCACCTCGTACAGCGCGTTCAGCGCATCCCGCCCGGCGGCATCCAGCGTCCTGCCTGCCGCGACGTAACCCGCCTCGATCACGCGGCGGTTAACGCGACATACGAATTGCCTGTAAAGCTCACCGAACACCGGATACTGGCTTGTTGTCTCGTCGCCGCCGTCGCCGATGCGCCGCCAGTAGAACGGGTCGTAAAGCCGGCGCAGGAGATCCGGAGAGCCCCGCGCCAGATACTCATGCGCCGTGACCAGATTGACCGCTTTGCTCTCACCACCTTGTTTGGCAGTGCGTAGCACGGCAAGCCCGAAATACTTGGGCGGCGTGCTGAAGCCGTTATCCGTGTGCCAGTTCAGTTCCTGGTTGGTGAGGTCGCCCCGCACCCGCTCGCTCATCTTCTTGCCAGTATCGCGCACGTCGTGCAGCACAGTGCCGTCCGGCGATTGCTCAACGACTGGTCCAATCATTTGGCTCAGCAGCCAATAGATGGACTTGAGCTCAGTCTTTCCAAACTCATTGACGGATAGCCGGTCGAGTACCGCGAAACCTACCCCGTGATCAAGACGTTCCCGGATATCGCGCATCAATATCCGCGATCGCGGCAGATCGAAGTCGTCGAGCAACAGGGTCGTCGGTTGTGCACTCGAGACGCGCACGTTTTCCGCCACCCTCTCCAACTCCTGCCGGACATCGTGAGGCAATGGGACAAGCCACGTTTCACTCGGCAACGTGCCGCCTTCCCACCCCTTGACCCCGGACGCGAATCCATGCAGTTTCTCGGCGGGCACACTATCGAATTTAAACACCGCCCCTCCAATCAATTTGAATTGTCACTGTATAGGTAATGCAGACTTTGAACAAAAACTACATAGTGGATAGAAATCCCGGATAAAACAACATTTATTTTGTAAATTTCGATTTTGGTTTGTTGTGGAGGGGGCGACAAAAACCTTCGACTAGTTTATGCCGTAACTCCGAGGCTCTCTAGGTAATCGAGGGGACTGAGTGAGCCAAGGGAGATCTTGATGCACTTTTCGTGCAGGCCACTGCTCGGCAAAACGGGCTAACGCAACGGCACCAACGGGACGCCATTTAAGCGATGGGTGTCGTGGTTCACGTTCTGAATCGCTTCTCTAAGCAGGCGGATTCGAGGGTGGGACGCTGTCGGGACGCGATAAACCAGACCGAGGACGGCTGCAGGCGGAGGCGGCAGAACCCGTATCCGATTGACGCCTCCTGTGCGTTCGGCATCCATCATTGTGCTTCTTGGAACACAGCTTAGTCCGACACCCGCAGCGACGAGACATGCACTTGTCACCGGAGTATTCGTTTCACACACCGGCGAAGGGGGTATGGCACCAGCACGAAAAAAGCCCTGTTCAAAAAAAACGCGTCCAAGCGATGGTTTGCGTGTCATGACCCATGGCTCTGAGGCCAGACTTTTCCATCGGACGCTCTTGGCGCGCGTCAATCGGTGCTCGGCGGGGGCAATGACGTAATACGCCTCCTCGGCCAGCTTTTCGAAGCAAAGTTCATTTCTGTTTGATATCTCCAGTACCTCGGGGTTATAGACGGTGATCAGCGCGTCCAGATCTCCGTTTAAAAGGGCTCTGAAAAGCGATGGCACATTTTCTTCCTGAAGGCTCACCATGAGCGACGGTTTGTTGTTTGTCAGATGTGAAATTATTTTCGGCAAGAAGCTAATGGCCAGATAAGCAGGCACACCCAGGCGCAATATGGCACTAATTCTTCCGCTTGGACCCGCCGCGTCTGCCTCCTGCTTCACATGGTGCAACTCTTGGATCAGCAGCTTGGCGCCGTGAATGATGACCGAGCCCTGTTCTGTCTTCTCAAGCCCACGGGCCCTTCGTGTGAACAAAGCAAACCCCAGCAGCTCCTCAAGCTCTTTTAACGCCTTGCTGAGTGCCGGCTGCGTCAGGCTCAAGGCTTCAGACGCTTTATTCAGACTGCCGGTTCTATCGATCTCGGCAATGAGCTGTAGGTGGCGAAACCGCAGACGCGCCAAAAGGTGGTCGGAACTGTTGGGCATAGGTATAACTAAAAGACATTGGAATATAAAAATATATCACATATAGAAATACGTTTGCAATCTAAGATTACTTCCATTCACATTCAGTTAACACTGCCCAGTAAAAGGCTCCCGGATGCAACTTCAACGCAAGTCCACACAGCTTCGGAACTTATTCCGAAGCAAAACTTTTCTACACATGCCTTCGGTGTATGACCCATTGGGCGGTCGTCTGGTGCAATCTGTGGGTTTCGAAGCGGCTTACATAGGGGGCTATGTAACCGGGGGATCAATGGCGGTGACCGAACCGCTGTTGACGATGACCGAGCAAGTCAGGCTCGCGGGCGACATCGCGCAAAGCATAGACATTCCGCTTATTGCAGATGCGGGTGCGGGTTTCGGCGACGCTCTTCACACCATGCGCACGGTTCGCGAGTTCATGCGTAACGGCATTGCCGGAATCCATATCGAAGATCAACTGTATCCAAAGCGCGCGCACTATCACAAGTATGTCGTGCACGGCATTCCTGTCGAGGAATTTGTCGAGAAGATCCAGTACGCAGTCCGTCAACGGGACGAAATCGATCCGGATTTTGTGATCATTGCGCGTACCGATACCTGCCGCGGACTGGGGCTTGAAGAGGCGGTCATGCGACTGAACCGCGCTGCCGATGTCGGCGCAGATTTTGGTTTATTGTTTCCTCGAACGCAGAACGAAGCCGAACAAGCGCCGCGCATGTGTAAATTGCCACTGGTTTACGTGCAAAGTCGCGGCAACCGCGATGGACGGCCACTTTTCACGCGCTCGGAATTGCAGGGCATGGGCTATGTAGCGTGCATCGATGCGCAGGTGATGCTGTGCAGTGCGTTGCACTACCAGAAAAAAATGCTCACAGAGCTCCGTGCGACGGGCCAGTTTTCGGGCATGACCGATCAGGAGTGGGTCGCGTCGCGGCAGCAAGTCGAAGACCTCATAGATCTGACTGAATATTACGAAATCGAAGCGCAGACAGTTGAAGCACGTCAAGCTCAGTCCTGAAAAAGCAGCATTAATTATGCGTTCTCCGAATATTCCTGAACCGATCACCGATACCCGGACCCCCAATGTCCGCTTTCCCGGAAAAGCCACTGATTGTCATGCGCATGTCTTTGGACCGCAGGCTCGTTTCCCACTGCTGCCCAAGACCCACTTCGTGCCGCATGAGTGCCTGCTGCCGGCCTATGTCCAAATGCTTCGCGCCATCGGCTGCGAACGCGCAGTGCTAGTACAGCCGAGCGTTTATGGGACCGATAACTCGGCGATTGAAGAGGCCTTGCAATCCAATGAATTCGAGTTGCGAGCCATAGCCGTCGTGTCTGAGTCGATTACTGACAAGGAGATTGAACGGCTTCATGCGCTGGGGTTCCGCGGTATTCGTATCAATACCGCTTCGGGCACGCCCGGCTTGCAGGTGGAGCACGCCAGGCGTCTTGCGGACCGGATCAAGGAACTCGGCTGGCATTTGCAGTTCTATGCGAATTTCCGGGAAACCCCCCAGCTTGAAGAGGTCCTTGCCAAGTTACCGATCACTATCGTGATTGATCATTTTGGGCGTCTTCTGACGTCCGAGGGTCTCCAAGCACCGGCCTTTCAGGCCGTGTTGCGATTGCTCAAACGAGACAACTGTTTTGCCAAACTGATAGGGCCCTACTTTATCTCTGAGCAATCGCCGAAACATCCGGACATCGCGCCCTTCGCACGGGCCATGGTTGAAACCGCGCCTGATCGCGTGGTCTGGGGAACAGATTGGCCGCATGCGAGCGCTCGTGAGCAGATGCCGAATGACGGCGATCTGGCTGATTTATTGCTGGACTGGGCACCCGATGAAGTTCAACGCTACAAAATACTGGTGGAGAACCCGGAGAGGCTTTATGGGTTTTCTTAATATGCAGCGCTGCTTCAAAGAAAAAGCGGGCAGTGGAGTGCGCTTTAACCCAACAAGCGCCACCAACTTTTCTTAGGAAATTTTATGTACCTGCAAGACATTGCCCAGGTTATTCGAAGCAAGAATGCCGGGCCGCGCTGCACCACGCTGGACATCATGTTCAACAGCGACGCCGATTACCAAAAAGTGGTGCAGTCCAGGGTCATCAGCGCGGCTCTGATCGCCGAGCTCTACGCGATTGTGCTGGCCGACGTGAAGATCATTGAATATCCGATCGCGCGCGCGCTGAAAATCGCCATCCCCCGCAAGGTAACGGCAGGCGATCCGGGCGATCGCGATGTGTATGGCGCGCAGCAGCATGCCCGTTTACTCAAGTTGCAAATATGAGCGCTACCGGCCGCATTCTTAAAGAGTTCGCTTCGTTGCCAGAGCGGCGTCCGCTGCGCCTGCTGGGTGCGTCGGGGCAACTTGGATACGGCATACCCACCCCAGCGTTCAACGCTGGCCTTGAACGCCAGCCGGACTTGATCGGCTGCGATATGGGCTCAATCGATATCGGGCCGTATTATCTAGGCAGTGGCAACATGGCGACGGCACGGGAGTCCACCAAGCGTGACCTGCGCAAGGTGCTGCTCGCTGCCCGCAAATATGATATTCCCTTGGTCATCGGCTCGGCAGGCTCTGCGGGGGCTGCGCCGCACTTGGAGCAGACGCTGGCCCTGGTGCGGGAAATCGCCCGCGAGCAGCAGCTGAAATTTCGCCTGGCGTTCATTCCAGGAGATATTCCGAAGGACCTTATCTCAGAGGCGGTACGGGCCAAAGGTGTGGTCGGCATCGACGGCATGCCGGACCTTACCCAAGAAGAAGTGGAAGCGTCAGCGCAAATTGTCGGCCAGATGGGAATGACATCGTTCAGGCAAGCCTTTGAAGCCGATATCGACGTGCTGATCGCCGGCCGGGCCTGTGACACGGCGATTTTTTCCACCTTGCCGGTCATGCTGGGATTCCATATCGGGCTGTCGGTGCATATGGCCAAAATTATTGAATGCGCTTCACTGTGCTGCGTGCCCGGTGGTCGCGATTCAATTCTGGCAACGCTGGACGACGAGGGCTTCACGCTGGAAAGCATGGCACCGCAGCGCCGCGCCACGACCATTTCGGTCTCAGCACATAGTCTTTACGAGCAGAACGATCCCTTTGTGATCATCGAACCCGAAGGCCGTGCTGAATTGCACCATGCAAGATACGAACAGATCGACGAACGCCGTACCCGAATCAGTGGCGCAACCTGGGTGCCAGCGCCCAGGCATACCATCAAGATAGAAGGTGCTAGACGCGTCGGCGAGCGCGCCGTCCTGTTTTGCGGTGCAGCCGACCCTCGCTTTATTGAGCAGCGCGAAGAGATATTGCGCGATGTTTCAAAGGTAGTGCGCGACCTGGTGTGTGAAGACGCCGAGGAAGACTATTCGCTGTTTTGGCGGGTGTATGGCGTCAACGGGGTTTCGGACCAGCTTGCGAATGCGCCGCTCCCTGGCGAGGTTTTTCTGCTGATAGAGTGCATCGCCCCCACGACCGACCGGGCATCAGAGGTGGTACGGACGATGAAGCAGTATTTGCTGCACTTCGGCTACGAGGGCAGGCTGTCCACCGGCGGAAATATTGCGTTCCCTTTTACGCCGCCAGAGATTTCGGTAGGGACGGCTTATAAGTTTAATATCTATCACATTATGGAAACTGATCGATTGGGAGAATTATTTCCGATAACAGTCGAAGATATTTAAATAAATATGAAAAAAATTTAAAGCCAACGACAGATAAATAACTCCATCACACCAATCCCATGATACTTATTTTAAATAACAAATCCAATTTAATAACATAGTTAAAAATTAAATTTCCGATGATAAGCAAAAAATTCCCCCCTGCAAACTCCTGT
>Ga0209768_10003135_pt1 | contig 10074 bp, 5 predicted proteins | sample LauGreSBDMM110SD_3_FD_187564 | JGI IMG/M metagenome (GOLD analysis project Ga0209768, IMG submission 187564) | Freshwater lake microbial communities from Lake Michigan, USA - Sp13.BD.MM110.SD (SPAdes) (version 2) | ecosystem: Environmental > Aquatic > Freshwater > Lake | place: Lake Michigan... | reverse complement strand
TGCATGCGTATATTGAATGAAAGGACCCGTGAATCCATGAAAATCAATACTTTCTTCTGGATTAAAAATCATTTTCTTTTTAGGGTCTACTCTTAATAAGAAAAATTTAAGGGCACCTAATCCAATGGTATTATATAAGGCTGTTAATTGTAATTGTGTAAAGTCGGCAACCTTACCCAATGATTCCGTTTTCTCTTTTGAAATGTTAATCATTTCCTCCACTAAATCATCTGCATCCACCACCGTTCCTTCCCGGCTTTTCATTTTGCCAGTTGGTAATTCCACCATGCCATAACTTAAATGGTATATTCCATCTGCGGCAGGTAATTGCAATTTTTGACAAATTAATTTCAATACTTTAAAGTGATAGTTTTGTTCGTCCCCTACTACATAGATACTTGCATCTGTATTAAATTCTTTTTGTTTCACTTCGGCCAATCCAATATCCTGAGTCATGTATACAGAAGTGCCATCTTTACGTTGAACAATTTTTTCATCCAATCCATCGCCTGTTAAATCTATCCAAACAGAACTATCTTCTTTTTGATAAAATACTTTTTTCTTTAAGCCTTCTTCCACTAATTCCTTGCCTAATAAATAAGTATTGCTCTCATAATAAGTTTTTACAAAATCGGATCCAATTTTTTTATAAGTCGTATCAAATCCTTCATACACCCAGGCATTCATACGCTTCCATAAATCCATAGTTGCAGCATCACCTTGTTCCCATTTCAACAACATTTCTTGTGCACCTTTTTGAATAGGCGCTTCTTTTTCTGCTAACGCTTGAGTCATACCACCAGCCACAAGTTCAGCTACCTGTGCTTTATAAGCATCATTGTATTTAACGTAGTAATCGCCTACAAAGTGATCCCCTTTTTGTTGGGTATCGGAAGGAGTGGCACCATTTGCAAATAATTGCCAAGCAATCATACTTTTACAAATATGAATTCCTCTATCATTTACTATACATGTTTTTACCACCTCGTTGCCTTGTAGTTTTAAAATCTCGGCAATGCTCCAACCTAAAAAATTATTTCTTAAATGACCCAAGTGTAAAGGCTTATTGGTATTAGGGGAGGAATACTCCACCATAATTTTTCTCGGCGCATTATTTTTTGGCAATAAATTATCTGGTGTTGCACTTTTAATTGTTTCAAACCAAAATTCATTACTGATACTAAAGTTCAAAAATCCTTTTACGATATTAAAATCAGTTAAAACGCCTGGCATTGCAGTTAACATGGCGGCGCCCAATTCATTGCCCAATATTTCTGGGCTTTTACCCAATTTTTTAACAAACGCAAAAAGCACAATCGTATAGTCCCCCTCAAATTCGGTTTTAGTGGCATTGACCAATACCTGTTCCGGTTGTATATGAACACCATATAATTGGTGAATACAATGGGCTGTATGCTGTTTTAAATTAGGTATCAAATTCATAAAAAAGGGGTTACCGATTGCAAAAGTAATTAATTAAGATTACCTTTAAGCTATTCATGTTGAAACTACACGATTTTATTAGCAAATTAATCCTTGACCTAATTGATTGGGTATATCCTTTATTTAGGAAGTTAATGCCTATTCACACCTTTCGTTATGCAGCTTGTGGAGGGGGCAATACGGTGTTAGATATTCTTGGTTTTTATCTTTCCTACAATTTCCTATTTCAAAAAATGCCTATACATATTGGTTGGCTTACGATAAGTCCACATATTGCTTCCTTTATGGTAAGCTTTTGTGTAACCTTCCCCATTGGCTTTTATTTAAGCAGGTATGTGGTATTCCAAGAGACTGCAGTAAAAAAGACGGCACAGTTATTAAAATATTTCTTAGTCGTATTGGGCTGCATTCTATTAAATTATATTTTCCTTAAGTTGTTTGTAGACTATTTAAGTTGGTATGCAACGCCTGCTAAAATAGTGACAACCTTTTTCGTGGTTATTTTTAGCTATACCAGTCAAAAAAACTACACTTTTAAGGCCACTCAGTCTGGAGATATTGAGGCGATCTAACTGCCTTTTCTACACATTTATTCATTCTGTATGCCAATTTTGGCCTAATCTAAAGTGGATTTCCTGCCATTTATGCCATTTTTTCACCCAATATCGGGTTAAGCCATTGTGGCACAATGATTGTCTTTAATCAAGTAATTAATCATTGAAAATCAATCATTATGGCAAAAATAATAGGAATTGACTTAGGTACCACAAACAGTTGTGTATCAGTTATGGAAGGTGGCGAACCAGTAGTAATCGCAAATGACGAAGGTCGTAGAACAACCCCTTCGGTGGTTGCCTTTCTAAAGAATGGCGAACGAAAAGTAGGTGACCCTGCAAAAAGACAAGCAATCACGAATCCGCAAAACACAATTTCTAGTGTGAAGCGTTTTATGGGTCGTCGTTTTAACGAAATAACAGAAGAGAAATCTCACTGGAGTTACAAAATTGTACAAGGCGAAAATGATACCGTACGCGTAGACATTGATGGCCGTATGTACACACCTCAAGAAATATCTGCAATGGTTTTACAAAAGATGAAAAAAACAGCAGAAGATTATTTAGGGCATGAAGTAACCGAAGCGGTGATTACTGTTCCAGCTTATTTTAATGATGCACAAAGACAAGCAACGAAAGAAGCAGGTGAGATTGCTGGTTTAACAGTTCGTAGAATTGTGAACGAGCCAACCGCTGCTGCTTTAGCATATGGATTAGATAAAAAGAATATCGAACAAAAAATTGCGGTGTTTGACTTAGGAGGTGGAACTTTTGATGTATCTATCTTGGATTTAGGAGATGGAGTATTTGAAGTGAAATCTACCAATGGTGATACACACTTAGGTGGGGATGACTTTGATAAAGTAATCATGGACTTTTTAGCAGATGAATTTAAAAATCAAGAAGCAATTGATTTAAGAAAAGATCCAATGGCTCTACAACGTTTAAAAGAAGCTGCAGAAAAAGCAAAAGTGGAATTAAGTTCTTCTACAGAAACTGAAATCAACTTGCCTTATATTACTGCAGTAGACGGTGTTCCAAAGCACTTAGTATTAAAATTAACAAGAGCGAAATTTGAGTCTTTAGCAGATAATTTATTTTCACGTTGTATTAAGCCATGTGAAATTGCTTTGAAAGATGCGGGTTATTCTATTAGTCAAATTGACGAAGTAATTTTAGTAGGAGGTTCTTCAAGAATTCCTAAAGTACAAGAATTAGTAGAAAAGTTCTTTGGTAAAAAACCTAACCGATCTGTTAACCCAGACGAAGTGGTTGCGATTGGTGCAGGTATCCAAGGTGCAGTATTAACAGGAGATGTGAAGGATGTATTATTATTAGATGTGACTCCATTAAACTTAGGTATTGAAACCATGGGTGGGGTAATGACAACGATGATTGCTTCTAACACAACGATTCCTACAAAGAAGACGGAAGTTTACTCAACAGCTAGCGATAATCAACCTGGTGTACAAATTCATGTAATACAAGGAGAGCGTCCAATGGCTGCACAAAATAAAAGTTTAGGTATGTTTAACTTGGATGGTATCCCACCAGCACCAAGAGGCGTTCCACAAATTGAAGTCACTTTTGACATTGATGCGAACGGCATCTTAAACGTAAGTGCAAAAGACAAAGGAACAGGTAAAGAACAAAAAATCAGAATTGAAGCGGGTAGTGGTTTAACTAAGGAAGAAATTGAAAAAATGAAAGCCGAAGCAAAAGCCAACGAAGCATCTGATAAAATAGAGAAAGATAGAGTTGAGAAATTAAATGAAGCAGATAGCTTAATATTCCAAACAGAAAAGCAACTAAAAGAGTTTGGAGATAAAATTTCTGCAGAGAAAAAAGCACCTATCGAAACTGCTTTAGAATCTCTAAAAGCTGCTCACCAAGCGCAGGATGTTGCACAAGTGAATATTGCTTTAGAGCAGATGAATACTGCCTGGACTGCTGCTAGCGAAGAAATTTACAAAGCACAACAATCAGGTGCAGAAGCAGGTGCTGCTCCAGGCGCTGACGCAGGTCAAGCGAATAGTGGTGCGAGCAACGATACAGTTGAAGACGCACAGTTTGAAGAAGTGAAGTAATCAATTCGGGTTGCCCGATTTATTGATAAGGTTTTATAGAGCCCTCCGGAAACGGGGGGCTTTTTATGTGTAATATTATTACCTTAATTTTCAATATCTTTAGCCACAATTTTTGATATTGATGAAGAAGAACAATAATAATAATGCTAAAAATACAGTGAGTAGTACTGTAAAAATGAATGTAGAAAAAAAAGCAGTGGTACAGACCAGCGAATACCTTTCGGTGATTTTCACTACCCTTTATTTGCTAGTTCACTTTGTAACGGATTGGGGTGGTGCCGACGTAATGGGTTCGCAATGGTTATATACGGGAACTTTAGATTTTTTTGTATTGGGGTACATTATTATAAATGTGAATCAATATAATGCTGCCATTGAAAATATTTTTAAACATAAGTTTACACTACTCTATACCTTTTTTGTGCTATGGGCATTGGGTTCTTATTTTTATGCCATTAATCCTACCGAGTCCCTGGTTTGTTTGGGACGCTTAGTATCCACCTTTCTCATTTTTATAAACCTTTCTATTTTATTTTATAGGAAAAATTATGAGTGGATTTTTCAAATGGTTGCATATGTTATTACGGCGATTTTAATTTATGATGCCCTTTTTGTGTTGTCTAATTTCACAAAGAATTTAGACACCATGGATCTAGACCAGAATATTTTAGCCTTGATGGGAAACCATGGAAACAAAAACGTAATGGCGGCGAGCTTAGTAATTAAAATTCCTTTTTGCTTGTACGTAGTTTTAAATAGTAAGATTGTTGGTAAAATGATAGGGGTTTTGGGATTACTACTTGGTTTTATTGCCCTTTTTGTATTAAACACCAGATCCACCTTTGTAGCTATTATACTTATAGGGTTGCTTTATATAATCTTTACTTTTTTAAGTTTAGGCAAGCAACAGATTAAAAATATATTAGTACGCCTTGCGTTTTTTGTAATACCATTAGTGGTATCCTATTTTGCTGCAAATGCATTGTTGAAAAATGCATTAAGTATGCAAGACACCGCAGGAGGGTATGGTACCATCGAATCGAGATTAAAAACAATTAATATCAAGGATAATGAAAGTAGTCGTATTCATTTATGGGGCACTGCCTTCGATTACTTTAAGAAACATCCCATTTTAGGAGGTGGTTATGGTAACTGGAAGCTAGCTTCTATACCATATGAAAAATCAGTTGCCAACGAATTATTTGTTCCTTATCATTCACACAACGATTTTATTGAAAATGCTGCGGACCTTGGTTTATTGGGAGGCTTGGCTTATTTAGGTTTATTTGCTTTTCTATTTATTTTTACCATACAAGCATTTATAAAAGTCAAGTATCAAAAGTATCGAGAAATTATTGGCTTTGCCTTTCTGGGTATTTCCTGTTATTTTGTAGATGCGTTTTTAAACTTCCCAGCAGAACGACCAGCTATGCAAACTATGTTTACGGTTTGTAGTGCTTTAGTATTTGCTCCCTATTTTCTATTGAGATCTACTGATGAAATTAAAAGTAAATTCTCCATTTTTATCCCTATTCTATATTTTATAATTGCATTTTTATTCATTACGCCATCTATATACATTGCCAATCAAGTGTATGCTTCTTTTAAGATTCAAAAATATGTAATGGGAGAGATTAATGCGAATCCGGTATATGCGACCGATTCTGTAACTAGATTGCCTACTATACCTAATTTATCTACCTCTGCTTTGCCTATCAAGGCCTTAATCGCTAGGTACTACATTAGAGATAAGAATTACCCAGCCGCCATTAAATTATTAAAAGAAAGTGCTAAGGACAATCCATTCATACACTACAATGATTTTTTATTAACCAGTGTTTATGCGTCTTTAAATAATTATGACAGTACATTGTATTATGCTAAGCAAGCTTTTTATAATTGGCCTAGGGCAACGAGTTATTATAAGAATATGATTTTTGCGGCTGTTAGAAAAAAAGACACGGTAGAATTAGAGAAGGCATTTGCAACTTCCATTAAATATTCTAATACTGCACTTACTTATGAAGAGTATATTAAAGGTTCTTTTGAATTAAGAAGCAAAACGCCTGCGCAATTAAATGCGTTACTTGATACTGCAGCTAAGAAATTTCCGAAGGATGATTTTAGTAAAACGAGAACCATTATAAATAGTAATGGCGCCGTTGCTTCAACAACCAATCAATTTGCTGTTTTAGGATTACAAAGTTTTCAAAAAGGGAATTTTTTAGAAGCTGCAGCAAACTATAAGAAAGCAATTCAATTAGAACCTGCTAATTTCACTCATTATGAGAATACTGGAATCTGTTTGTATTCTGCCAAAAATTTCACGGATTGTATTTATTATTTTGATAAAGCTGCTGGCTTTAAAGAAAATAATACGGGCAAGTCACAGTTTTATAAAGGACTTTCTTTAATGAACACGGGTAAAAAAGAGCAAGCTTGCAGGGCATTGAATGCAGCAAAAGCAAAGGGCTATTCCGAAGCTGACCAATTTATTAAAACCAATTGTCAGTAATTCCGTACTTTCGCGCATCATAATTGAAAATAATGAAGCGAATTGAACGCCATAGAGCCATATTAGGAGTAGACGATAAAGCCACTTTAAGCGATTTAAAAAAGGTATATCGTAAGATTATGATGGAGTGGCATCCTGACAAATTTCAGGATAGTGAGGAGTCTAAAAAGATGGCCGAAGAAAAGTCTACTAAATTAATTGCGTCCTATCATTTTTTAGTAAGCGTACATGTTGAGACCCATGCCGCTACAAAGACGGAATATACAGCTACCATTATGGAGGCGAGTATTGATGATTTTGAATTTAAATCTGAAATTCTACGGGTTGTTTTTTCAGATGGCAATGAATATGAATATTATGGGGTACCCAAGGCTATATATGTAAAGTTGGTAAATTCAGATACTCCCGATCGCTTTGCCCGTAGGCATATTTACGAAAACTACCTATACCGTAGTACTAGTAAAATTGTGGGAGATAACTAATCGCCCCATTAAATGTTGTTTAAATCTTTTTATTTACCCTGTGTTTATATTAAACAAGGTAATTTTTTCGTCTCTTGTAAGTAGTTACGCTTAGGTTTAGTTAAATTTGTAATTCAAATAGTCAAATAATTAATATGGAAAATAGTCAAGAAGCAAAATGCCCTTTTACAGGTGCAATAGCTACACCGGGTAAAGTAGGAAATGCAGCAATGGGTGCTAAAAATCAAGATTGGTGGCCGAATCAATTACGTTTAAATATTTTGCGTCAACATTCTAATTTGACCAATCCAATGGATCCTGATTTTGATTATGTAAAGGAATTTAATGCTTTGGATTTAAAAGCAGTTAAAGCGGATATTGAAATTTTGATGACTACTATTCAGGACTGGTGGCCAGCCGATTATGGACATTATGGACCTTTCTTTATTCGTATGACTTGGCATAGTGCAGGAACCTATCGTACCACAGATGGTCGTGGTGGCGGTGGCGGTGGTATGCAACGTTTTGCTCCATTAAATAGCTGGCCTGACAATACCAATTTAGATAAAGCGCGTTTATTATTATGGCCAATCAAAAAGAAGTATGGTCAAAAATTATCTTGGGCTGATTTAATGATTTTAGCTGGTAACTGTGCACTAGAATCAATGGGCTTTAAGACCTTTGGTTTTGCAGGGGGAAGAGAAGATGTTTGGGAACCACAGGAGGATGTGTATTGGGGAAATGAGCGGGAGTGGTTAGGAGATAAACGTTATACAGGCGATAGAAATTTAGAAAATCCATTGGCAGCTGTACAAATGGGATTAATATATGTGAACCCAGAAGGGCCTAATGGTAATCCTGATCCTATTGCTTCAGCAAGAGATATTCGTGAAACTTTTGCGCGTATGGCAATGAATGATGAAGAAACGGTTGCCTTAATTGCAGGTGGACATACATTTGGTAAAACACATGGTGCTGCAGATCCAATGAAATATGTAGGTAAAGAACCTGCTGCTGCAGATATCGCAGAACAAGGACAAGGATGGAAAAATACATTTGGGGCAGGAAATGGAGTACATACTATTACCAGTGGGTTAGAAGGTGCTTGGACGACTACGCCAACAAAGTGGAGTAATAATTATTTTGAAAATTTGTTTGGATATGAGTGGGAGTTAACAAAAAGTCCTGCTGGAGCCCATCAATGGAAACCTAAAGCTGGAGCAGGTGCAGGAACCGTTCCCGATGCACATGATGCATCTATTAAGCACGCGCCAATGATGTTAACGACTGATATTGCTTTAAGATTAGATCCATCCTATGGACCTATTTCAAAAAGATTTTATGAAAACCCAGATCAATTTGCAGATGCATTTGCAAGAGCATGGTTTAAATTAACGCATCGTGATATGGGCCCTCGTTCAAGATATTATGGAGCAGAAGTGCCCAACGAAGTATTAATTTGGCAGGATCCATTACCAGCTGCAACCTATGCTGCGATTGATCATAAAGACGTAGAAACATTAAAAATTAAAATAGCTACAGCTGGACTTACCATTTCACAATTGGTTGCTACAGCGTGGTCAAGTGCTGCTACTTTCCGTGGTTCTGATAAAAGAGGAGGCGCTAATGGAGGAAGAATTCGTTTAGCACCACAAAAATACTGGGCTGCCAATAATCCAACACAACTTTCTAAAGTGTTAGATGCATTAGAAGCGATCCAAAAAGATTTTAATGCAAGCAATGCCCCTAAGCAAGTATCTATTGCGGACTTAATTGTTTTAGCAGGTGGAGTGGGTATTGAAATGGCTGCTAAAAATGCAGGCAAGGAAATTATAGTACCTTTTACTGCAGGAAGAGTAGATGCCAATGAAGCGGATACTGATGTAGAATCTTTCGCGGTATTAGAACCGATAGCAGATGGTTTCAGAAATTATATCAAACCGGGAAATGTGGTTTCACCTGAGGAAATGTTAATTGACAAAGCACAGTTGTTAACCTTAACGGCTCCAGAATTAACGGTTTTGGTTGGTGGCTTACGCGTATTAAATACGAATTATGACGGGTCTAAACATGGTGTATTTACCAATACGCCAGAGGCATTAACCAATGATTTCTTCACAACCTTAATTGACTTTAGTACAACTTGGTCTGCTGCTACTACGAATGGCATTTTTGAAGGGAAAGATAGAGTAACGGGTAATGTAAAGTACACCGGTACTAGAGTGGATTTAATATTTGGTTCTAATTCTGAATTGCGTGCTTTAGCCGAAGTGTATGCGACCGACGATGCAAAGGATAAGTTTATAAATGACTTTGTGGGCGCTTGGACTAAAGTGATGAACTTAGATAGATTTGATATTAAATAATCACATCATTAACTTTTAACAATAATAGTTTACTAAATCATATAAAAATGAAAACTAAAATTTTAACAGCAATTGCAGTCTTTTTTGCATTGCAGGTAACTGCTCAAGTAAATGTTTTCCGTGGTCCAGGATTTGAAATAAGTTATCCTACTAGTTTTAAAGCTCATGGTGCTCCTGGGTCTTTAGAATTAAATCCCGAAAGTGTTTTCTTTTCTTCTCCAGATAATTTAGTTGAATTTTATATTTTCTCACCCTTACACAAGGGGGTTGCGAATGATATTGCGCTAAGGGCTAATGAGAAGCAATCAGCAGTTCAAGCCACCAATGGTAAAGCTACCAATGCAAAGTTTTGGACTATTACAGCAAAGGATAATAGTTATGAAAGAACCTACCAGGAATCTACTGATGTAAAATCTGGAGACAACTGGGTGATTGGGTTAAAGTATAAGAATCAAGCGGCATTTACTAAATACAGAAATGAATATATAGCGTTTAAAAAGAGTTATCGTAAAACAAGTTCAGGTACTGTTACTGCAACTGTTGCTGTAGGCCCGAAGTTAAATGCGAGCTTTGCATACGAGGAAAAGGATGATGCTGAAACAGGCAGTACTTTAACAACCGTTTATTTATTGTATAAAGACAATAAAA
>Ga0209768_10003134_pt1 | contig 10074 bp, 5 predicted proteins | sample LauGreSBDMM110SD_3_FD_187564 | JGI IMG/M metagenome (GOLD analysis project Ga0209768, IMG submission 187564) | Freshwater lake microbial communities from Lake Michigan, USA - Sp13.BD.MM110.SD (SPAdes) (version 2) | ecosystem: Environmental > Aquatic > Freshwater > Lake | place: Lake Michigan... | reverse complement strand
CCAACAGAGTATCTCTGGTCAATTCGGGAAGAAGTGCTTTCGAACCTAGCTGAATTTGGCCTCTCGCCCTTAAAGCCACTAGGGATTGCTGATCGGGTCTTGTGGGATCGAATCGTTGGAACAGTACTTTTTGAGAAACTTGATTTTGACGCGTTTGAGGCGTTTGATTTTGATGTCTGGACATACCTAACAGTCCACTTGTTTTGGGACTTTCCTAATTGGCGCTTCCCAGGCAAAACGTTCACTTTCTCAGAAACGGCAGTATCTGAAGATGATCCAGCGAGCGATTTAGAAAATGTGAAACGACCAAGAGACCGAGTAGAGGGGGGACTCCGTAACGTATTGTTCCGCTCATGGCTTCGGGTTTACGTTTTGGGTCCCGATTTTGTCGTCGGCACAGATATTGATTTTGCTGGCGAAGACATTCTTGACAATCTTTTTGGTCGTCCCACTATAAGTCGAAATCATCAATTTTCGCAGGCGATTATGCAAACCCTATACCGCAACGCCCCTAAGAAAATATCTGGTCGTCATTTCATATTCCGTGAGTTCATGAAAGCAATTCGACGTCGTACCGCTACCGTGAACTTCACAGCGATTGGAACTGGGCTTGAAGTTGAACTAGATAAGTTGTGGCTTGCTTCAAAAAAATTGGTCGATGAAAGAAAAAATCAGAACCAAAATTAAGCATATTTGTGTCTAGATGAATGGCTATTTGCCTTGTTTAACCCAAGCGTGCCTCACCCAACTACTAGGATTTCAAGAGTTATGACGAAGCGGACTCCAAGCAACTCACAACAACTATCGTTACCTATTGGCGGAACAGCAACAGCCTCAAGTTTGATCTACGAAAAGCCGTATGTCGAAGAAGAAGATCTCACTTCGCGCCGAAAATTGAAAATCGTTGATCTTTTCGCAGGTATTGGTGGTTTTCATTACGGAATTTCCGCCGCTGCGTCGCGACAAGGTTATGGAGTCAAACCCTTGCTTGTTTCTGAGATTGAGCCTTCATGTCAAGAGACTTATCGCCTCAATCACAATTGTGAAGTTTCGGGTGACATTAACAAAATTGCTTTGAACGATTTTGCGGGCACTGCGGACGTGGTTACCGCCGGCTTTCCATGTCAACCGTTTTCAAATTCAGGTTTGAAATTAGGACTTTCAGATCCAAGGGGTCAGTTCTATTTTAGAATCGCAAAAATAATTGAACATTTTGAAGCCAAGTCTTTCATTCTTGAAAATGTCCCAGGCATTCGGATGAATGGTGGTCAACTTTCTCCCTCAAAGCTTGCGGTTCGTCCTCAAATGATTGGACAAACAATGAAATACCTTGAGGAGAATCTTCTCAAACTGCGTGATTATTCGGTCCGTTGGATGGAGATCAACAGTTCAGATCTGGGCTCCCCTCAAGTTCGCAAACGTGTTTACATCATTGGGGTACACCGTGATTATGGCGATGAAATCAATCTTGAGTTCCAACAATATGCGCCTAATCAATTTATTGACGTTGTCGATGAAGTGAAAATCCCAGAACTGGAGTTATCTGAAAACCAGCGAACGAACATGCTTTCATTCATGTCAAAACCCCCCTCATACAAAGATGGCATGCGTCGCATTGGAAATGCTTATCTCTGCGCAGGAGGAAATGTGGGTCAGGGCTACCATGCCTATGGAATGGTCCCAACCCTCACCAAAGTATGGGCACGTTTTTTACCGATCTACTTTCCCCATGGCAGGGAGAATTTGCCGAAAAATGACTTGAAAGAGTTTGAACCTAATCAGCACTACGGCAAGGGATACCTCCGAAGAGCTTCAGTTCGCGAGGTCATGCGCCTCCAGGGGTTTCCGGACTCATTCGTCCCCCATGTTTCGAACCGAATTGCCTATGAACATGCCGGCAATGCCGTCAACGCGAAAATTGTTCGAGAAATTGCAGACAGTATCTTCTCGAAAATTCTTTGAGTTAAAGCAAACAAGAAAGAGACTCTCTACTTCTTAATGAGGGTCGTGGCAATGGTATGAATGTAAACGTAATTATCAGTTGCTTTAACTGCTTTAATTTGTGAAGCACTGCGCACTCCAAATCGGTAAGTTGATCACACAACGGGAGAAATTTTGTGAATCGCCCCTACATGAGTGAAGGAATCGCTGATCTTGAGAATTTGGCTAAGGCGAATCTTGGTGATTCAACAATAATCACAAATATCATCGCTGAATTAGGTCACCGCAAGTCGGGTAGAGCTAGAAATTTGCTCGCGCAGTTACAAAGAGGATCCTTATCAAAGGTAGTTGAGAATCAACCTGTATCCGACAAAAAGGAGAAGTCGACAAAAACCGCGACAGCATCAACAGAGACTGTCCTTTCTGTGGTAATTCAGCCCCCATCATCAGCTTTTCGCACTCTGCAGGAGGCCTACGACATATTGCGGGAGACATTTACTGAAGATTCCGAGAAATTGGCTCGGTGGGGCATGACTTCAGAATTACCGATATCAATTCGGAAACTTGTTTTCAATGAATGGAAGAAAACGGTGAAGAACGAACCAGACATTTTTGGTCGATCTCTTGACCGACTTCTGTTAGATATGGACGAGTTACTGGTTAACGACAAAGAGGCTCGGAGATAATCGTGGACTTCAATGCAGAGAATCAAGTTTGGCGCAGATGCGAAGTGGCATGGATGGCGCATCTAGCTGCTGATCGTTGGTTAGTCACAAGACTTGCTGATGCCGCCAACAATTTTGAAGACTCCGGTGCCCCGTTGATGCAAGTGGGTGGTCGTCTACTTAGAGCACCCGATCTTCAAGTGACTCGAGACGGACGTACCGAGTTCTGGGAAGTGAAATACCGAAGCAGGGCCGACCTTGACCCGCTTACTGGACAATCTGAATACTGGGTGACCTCCGATTCACTTAATGACTATTTAGAAATCGGACGGGTTTCAGGAGCGCCCGTTAATGTCATCCTGCACGATTCACAAGTTTGGAAGAACAGTCAAAAATGGCTCACTTGCGACATTGAGACGATCCGAGCGAACGGGCGAAACGACCGTCGACATCAAGCCGACGGTCAAGAAGTGGACGCGTGGGTTTGGCCTTCGTCAATAATGACGTTGACGAACGGACCTTCGGTTGAAGTCGTACCCCCTCGGGCCAACCCGATTTTGCAACCCGTTAATGACGAGGAACCCTATAGCGACGAGATCGTCACAATGGCCGAACGCGTTCTGCGACGAAAGCCGAAAGCGCCTGAGTCAATCGATGAAAGAGAAGGCTTACCTCCAGGTGTCTTTGATGTCCTGAGATCAGACTGCCGTATCAGACTCGATGCACTGCGCCGCTCTCTTGGCATAACTGATTTACCACTGTATTCGGTCATGCGCCTCGGGGTGGAGGGCGTGAACCTTGACGATCTTTTGAGTCTGATGCGTTATGGGATCAGAGTCTTTCTTGTTTCTGAGATGCGACCCGAGCTCGATGAGTGGATGGAAGCCTGTATTTCGGCCCGACTTTTTGAGTGGGCTGAGGCAAGCGTTCCTAACCAACTGCAGGGCTGGGTTGTTGATGGCGAACTTGCAGATGAACATCGGAAATTTCTCTCCCCAATCCATAATGGGAACTTCAACTTTGGTCAGTTTGTTATCGTCCACGAAAATCCTCACTCTGACATTCTTGTAAGTGCTGGGGCTGGGTCAGGCAAAACCGAAACTATGTCCGAGAGAATTGTTTTCTTACTAGCGACATCTCGCAAACACCTAGACCCTCGGGATCAAGAGAAACCTCTCGATCTCGATCTCGGCGATATTGCTCTCATCACATTCACCCGCGAAGCAGCAAGCGAGATGAGATCACGAATTGCACGAACGATCCTCTTACGACAACGACTTTGTGATTTGTGCGTACTACCGACGACGGCATGGATTTTGGCGATGAGCCGGATGGAGGTGGATACCATCCACACCTACTCCAAAAAAATCATCCAACGTGATGGCATCGTCATCGGTCTAGGTCCGTCTTACAAAGTCAGCTCCCAAACAATGGATTTTCGGCGCTTGATTGAAGAAGAGCTTTCTATTCACATCGGCGACCTCATCACAAGCAATAAGAGTGAGGACATTCCTCCTTTTCACGAATTACGCGAACAAGTGGAACGACTGTGGGGAAAGCTTTCAGGGACTGGGTTTTCGCCATTGGCAGCTGCCTCTGGGGCAGTTCCCAAGATTGATTGGGGGACTCCAGCTGATGGTCTAGTTGGTGATGTAACCGATGGTCTAAAAAATGTTGTGTACGAAGTCGCACGCAAAATGCTCGATCTGTGTTCGCGTAACCAAACCATTCCGGTTGATGAACTTGTACAGAGCGCCTCGCGGGTGGTGGGGGAAATCGGTACCAAATTACGCCATTCACCACGGTTCCTATTTGTGGATGAATTCCAAGATACCGACAGTGAACAAATCGGGATGATTACCTCTATTCGGAATAAATGTAACGCGCGAATCTTCGTCGTCGGAGATCAAAAACAAGGCGTCTACCGTTTCCGTGGGGCCGAAGGAAATGCTTTTGGTCAACTTGAGACATCAGCAATGAAACAAGGGTTTTCTTTAACTAATTTTGAACTGAAACTAAACTTTCGTTCATCGGCAAAACTTTTGGACTCAATGCATCCTTATTTTGATTCGTGGGGTCAAAAAAAGTTTCTTCCTTACGGACAGCAGGACCGTTTGATTGCTACAACATCCGGTGGAGATTCGCTAGCTATTAAGCCTGTCCAGGCACGGGCGGTAGATCAAAATCTTGTTGAGCAAATCGCTGATTGGCTACAAGAAATTGACCAGCGACCAAAACTAAAGATCGGAATTCTTTGCCGCCGAAACAAACAAGCGTTCCAGGCCCGAGAGCTACTTCGAGAAGCAGGAATCCCCTGTGAAATTAAAGTTGGTGGAGATTTTTACCGGTCACCTGTAGTAATTGAACTTCGTGTTTTACTTGAGGCAGCTCTTGATCCCTCAGATGATATTGCCCTATTAGAGCTGTCTGAATCGAGATGGTTTCCGGGTATTTGTGCAGCTTCCCCACCAGATTTTCTGACCCAAGAAGAGAAGGCCGAGTGGGAAGCTACCAAAACTACCTTTGTCTCCTGGAAAGATCGATTTTCTTCGCTTGGCGATCACGATTCTTTCCGTCGTGATGATCTTGATTCGTTTCGTTTTCGTGTCGTCGTACTAGGTCGTCGACTTCAGAATCTTTCTGCGATGGCTTGGCTCATTGAGTGCAAGAGGCTGTATAAACCAGAGTTAGTTGCTTATCCAGATCCAACAGACCAGGTGGAGAGATCTCGGTACGCTAGAGGCTTTGATCATCTTGTCACAAAACTTGATGAAGAATTCAGCGATGCACCGTTGTCGCCGCACCTGATGCTTGAGCACTTACGACTGAAGATCGCTACCGATCGAAGCGAAGATGAGCCTTCTGAGGATCCATCTGCAAGTGCCTCTGTCACTGCGCTGACGGTTCACAAATCCAAGGGGTTGGAGTACGACTTTGTGCTGGTGCCTTTCACGAATGATTACTTTTTTGCCGGATCTAAAGATACGGACGAATCAGTCGTAGTGGTGAAAGGTGCACCACGGTTCATCTGGAAGTGGAAGTCGGGCTCAAACAATGTTTTCACGAATGTTGATGTTTCTGATTCCGCGGTTTGGTCATTGGAGAATAAGGAAAAGGTCAAAGAAGAAACGCGTTTGCTCTATGTAGCAATGACTCGAGCTCGAGAAAAACTAGTCATATTTACTTCGGCGACACAGCCGGGTCAGCCCCCTTCAAAATGGAATGATCTTCTGAGGATGGTGGAGTCGTGACGACAACCAAAAATGTTTGGCGGGCACTGGGACTAGCCAATGTAGATAAGCAAAACGTTGAGAACGCCGTAAAAGCGATCGGATTTGGATGGGAGTCCAGCATCCACGTGACGGCCACCGCTGAGCTCGCTAAGTTGTTTCGCAATAATGGATTGATCTCTATTTCAGTTATTGAGTTGGACGACATCATCCGCTGGGCTGGCATGCCGGCGGCAAGACGAATTCCCGTAGAGGACTACCCTTCATTCTCTAAGTATCTGGAAATTGAGGACCAAGAGAGCTCTCGAAAAGCATGGCAACTAGCTCTCACTAATTGGCGTCAAAATGCGATGCAAAAAGCACATCGTCTCGGAATTGATATGGATTTTGAAATTCGGGATCATTTACGGCGCCATGCTGCTGATCAGGAAGCCTCCAGAATTTTGCTTGGAATGTCTACCGAGTTAAGGCAGGCGATTGTTTTCTTAATCAACGCCGGTTTTCAACCAGACGACTTTAAGGAGTCCGACCCTCCCCTTCGTGTTGCTCTTTCCGCATGGCGAACCCTTGAAGAACGCCTTCCCGAGTGCACAAATACCCGCAGAGATCTATGGGAGCGATACAGCGATATCACTTCACCCTCCGATGCTGAAGGATTTGATCTACAACAAAGAGTGAAATTGACCCTTCAACACCTAAGTGGTAACGACTCCGAAAAAGTCAGCATCGTTTATCACGGCTTTTATTTCTACACACCTCCTCAGTGGGCACTCTTTCGCTTATTTAGACAACTACCAAATATTGATCAGCTGTTCGTCGTGCACGACGATGGGGTATCTCGGGCTTTTGAAACTTGGCGGCGATACTTTGTGGAGCGATGGAACATGCCACGGGTGCAATACTCAGGGAGTTCGTCAAAAAATCAACGCATCCAGGCTCTCTCCAATGCCCTTGAAGGACGGAAAGTAGACGACGCAGCGCTTCTTGGACGACTGCGTATCGTCAGATGTCGAAACACCACCGAATTCGTACGTGAGTGGACCGAGGAAATTAACAGAGCACGCGCTGGTGGGGATCCATCCCCGAAGCTTGTAGCTGCCAGTGCACAAGAGATCAACCGGATTCTTGCAAGGATGACGGGCGAAGTTGATTCCGTGGTCAATTTAGCGAATCTTCCAATCGGACAATTCCTGCTTGCGCTTCACGAGTGTTACGACACAGCAACAGGCAAGGTGCCGGATCGAATCTTGTCAGCAAACAGTCTCATAAATATTGTGGCGAGTGGTTTTTTAGATCGTGAACAGGACAAAGTACGTCCCTCGTATTGCGTAGCAGCGTTCAAAAGAGCTCTACCTTACTTTTCTGATCTTCGATTGATTCATGATTGGCAAGAAAGGGCCCTCACACTTGAACGACTTGTCATTAGTGAAGTCGCTCTCCTTGGTCGTCGTCTTGATGACCAGTCTGATGTTGATCGAATTGCAACTGCTGTCGCTAACGAGTTGCGCTTGACGCCGTGGTGCGATCTAACTGATGAAGAAGCTTGGGTTATTCGAGAGTCAATTGACAGAATCGCAGTGCTCGTTGATGAAATCGTTTCTGAAGGTATGGGCAAACCCAAAAATTACCTTGAATGGGTTCGACGGAGCCTTGAACGAGCAATGGTCAACCTGACTAAAGAGGAAAGAGCTGAACTAGAAAAGCGATTACACAATGCCGAAGGGACACCAGAGTATGACTTGGACCTTGAAGGAATCACAGAAATAGTCTCAATGATTCTCGGTCGAAAAGTTGATTTCAATCTTGATGGTTCGCCCATAGCTGATGACGACAACGATGACCCAAACCGGGTTATGGATATCCGATTTGCAGATGTCTACGGTTTTGAGTCTCCAAAGGGAAATGTACATGTGGCGAATCTTGCTGACACAGTGTTCCCATCAACAAATTCAACCTATATGTGGCCCTTCTCTGAAGACAGTTTGCGCGCCGATCAAGGTGAACCGATGGCTGTTGAGTTATTGCGAACTCGCAAAGAAAACGGTTCTCTAGAAGGTCTCTATGTTTTTTGGTCGGTACTTGCAGGCGTTGCAGAAGATCGCACAATCACTATGAGTTGGGTCGCAGAATCTTCAGATTCGTTACATAATCCATCAGTGTTACTTTCGTTACTCGCGAGAGTTAAAGACAAACGCGACGGGGGTCCGCTTGAATCCATATTGGGTGGTCTTGAAATAGGACCAGCCACTGGAACGAATGTTTCTAATCCCATCTATGTGCCAGTTCCAGTCAATTTGAGTGTTGCTTCCAATGACGAGTTAGCGATCGCCGAGAGCAGAGTTGACCGAGTTGCAGCTGGTTCAGCATTCATGTGCCAACGTCGCTTTGCAATTCAGTGGGCCTTGGGCAAAAGTGCATCATTTCAATCGCCTCATACCCAGTCAATTCTTTTTGGCAATGTGCAGGGGGCATTGATGCGGAGGGGAAGGTTCGGAGGTTTAGAGCCACGCGATCGCCAAAATCGGATCTATGCCCTTACTCGAGATATATGGCGACATCTAACAATTGGTCAAAGGAAGAGCAGCAACGCCAGGGCTCGAGTCCGCGTTCAGGGATGGACCGCAAAATGGCCGTGGGTGTACACCCTTGGAGGAAAGAAGGACGGGTTGACGAGAAAAGATTCGGCCTACCGAGTGGCCTTTGGTGATATTCCGTTACCAGCGAGATTGTTGAGCGGTGACAACGGCGAGATCGCTCTACCCGATCCAGATTCCGAAGTCACTAAAGCAACATGCGATATGTGCCCCGTAGCATCGCGATGTTCAAAACGAAGATTTGAATAAAGCAAAAGTGCCCTTTAGAGAAAAGATTTTCAGACGGTTCATAGATATACCGCAAAGACTAATTTTCGCTAGTTGCTTTTCTTCTTCTCATAACTTCTGTGACGGTCGTAAGCATCCCAGAAGTTATTCTTCTGACTCCACGAGAGAACAAACTCAGATGCCTCGTCTACTGGCATGCTCGGTTGCAAAACTTCGGGGATTTCATTAAGCAGAACCGTGCATGCTCGACTCAGCGATGCCTTACTCAAAACATTCCCGTATCGCTGGAAAAGTTTGGAACCTCCACTCCACCTATTGCCGTCCCATTTCAGAATTTTTGATCTTATTGCCACCATTGAAAAGAGGATTCCCCCGGAATCATCTGCGTATTTTCCAAATTCGACATAACTAGCGAGGGACCGAAGAATCTCATCAGCAGTCATGCTCTCATTTAACTCAGGTAGCACAGGGCGGGAATGACTATGCCAATCCAATTCACCCAATGTGAGGACTATTCGTTCAATTCGCTCTAGTTCTTGAGCAGACTCGCAATGAATTTTTACACTGACACTCCTCGTTGAGGAAATGACATTTACTTCTGTTTTGTTCTTCATATTCTCTAACTTAGCCAACCTTGATTATTACAAAGTTGCAAGAGGCATAAGCGTTATCACACTTGTCAATCTCATATCTATAGGACATTGATTTACCTACGTAATTGATTCTGTATGATCACAGAATGTCTCAACTTGATAATTTTCGCTTTTCCTGCCTCAGGGCAGTCACAAACTTGGATGCCAGAACTAAACCGTGGCCCGGGTATCGGGAAGAGCTGATGCAGATTCTAGGAGACTCGCCTAATTCTCAGGACGTCTTTAACATTGGTGCTCAATTGAAAAGAATTTTTAAATCAGAAACTCGCACACGGAGTCAAGGTGATTTAAGTCGAGGCGGTGCTTCTTGGGAAATTCTCGTCACTTGGTATCTGAATCTATTATTTTGGGATACCAACGTCGTTGCATTGAGACCAAGTAAAAAGTTGCTGCCATCAGTAGTAGCTGACGCGATGGCGGTCAAGGTAAAGGGCGTTATAACTAGTAAAGAAACTGATGTCATTGTTATTGAGGTGCCAGAAAGCAATTCTTCAATCGATCTAGACATGAAGGCCATTGATCAAACGATTCGTTCAAATCCGCAGGGCGCATCAGTTGGCGTGGTGCAATGCAAGACTAACTGGAACGACAACGCGCAAATCCCGATGTTGTGGAACATCGTCTATGCAGCTCAAAATTTGCAAGTTCAAAACGTCGTAGTCGGTTCTAATGGTTTCTCACCATCCAGTTTTGGCAAATTCTCATATGCTTTTATGACCGTTCCAACAAATACTGAGAGAGAAGGAAAAGACAGTTTCAAGCA
>Ga0209768_10003131_pt1 | contig 10077 bp, 10 predicted proteins | sample LauGreSBDMM110SD_3_FD_187564 | JGI IMG/M metagenome (GOLD analysis project Ga0209768, IMG submission 187564) | Freshwater lake microbial communities from Lake Michigan, USA - Sp13.BD.MM110.SD (SPAdes) (version 2) | ecosystem: Environmental > Aquatic > Freshwater > Lake | place: Lake Michigan... | reverse complement strand
GACGCAGGCCATGCCGGCGATGGTGGCCACGGTGTAGAAATCGGTTTGGTTCATGAGCGTGTACTGTCAGTCTGGCTTGCCGGGGTGCTCAGGTCGGCGCTGCGGCATTTTTTCCAGCATCAGACAGGCGGCCACGGCAGCGGCAATCGCCACCAGGATGTTGAGTTTGAGGGGCAGGGCAAAAGCGGCAACGGCCGCCGCACCAGCCACGCCTGCCGAAACGGCACGCAGGCGCGTGGTGGCGAGCGAACACAAGATGCCCAGCAGCGCCAAAATGGCAGCAAAGCCCAGGCCCCAGGACAGCGGAATCGAATGCGCCAGCACGATGCCCAACAGGCTGGGCCCCACCCAGGCTGACCAGCTCATGGCGGCATTACCGGCCAGGTAGGCTTCTTGTGCGCGGCGAGTTAGCGCTTCATCGCTGGGATGCGGATAGCGTTTGGTGAACAACACATAGCTCAGATCGGCTGTGAAAAAACCGCTGACCAGTCGCCGCCACAAAGGCTGGTGCATCAGGTAAGCGCGCAGATGGGCGCTGAAAACAATGAAGCGCAGGTTCACGCAAAAAGAGGTGGCCAGAATCACCCACATGGGCGCGCCCGCCGCCAGCAGCGGAATGGCCGCCAGCTGTGAGCTGCCGGCAAATACCAGCAAGGTCATCAGTACCGCTTCAAAGCCACTCATGCCCGACTTGGCCATGGCGACGCCGGTCATCAGGCCCCAGGCCGCCAGACCGGGCGCCACGCTGGCCATGTCTTTCAAGCCGAGACGGAATTCAGGGTGTTTGAACAAGGCAGTCAAAAAAGGCTCATTTCAAAGTGTCCGTGTGGTTTGCCGCTGCAAAAATCTGACCGGGGTGCAGCGCAAAGCCATGCAAAAAATCGGCAGCCTCTAGCGCTTTGCCACCGGCTTTTTGCAGCCGTGTGGCGCGCAGCACGCCTGACGTCGTGGCGATGTCAACGCCTTCAGCGCTGACAGCGATAACTTCCCCTGGCTGAGCGGCCCGTGAGTGCGGCGGCAGTGCCTGGGCGCGCCAGAACTTGATGGTCTCGCCGCCCAGCACGCTGCTGGCCACCGGAAAAGGGTTGAAGGCGCGCACACGGCGCGCCAGCTTGGTGGCCGGCTGCGTCCAGTCGAGCGCGGCTTCGCGCTTGTCGATTTTGTGCGCGTAGCAAACGCCGTCAGCTGGTTGGACCAAGCCACGCAAAGCGCCGGTTTGCGCCTGTTGCAAGGCCTGCACGATCAGTCGTGCGCCAAGTGCGGCCAGGGTATCGTGCAGTGATTCAGTGGTGTCCTGCGGGTCTATCGGTAGCGTTTGCACCAGCAGCATGTCGCCGGTGTCCAGCCCGGCGTCCATTTGCATGATGGTGACGCCGGTCTCTGCGTCACCCGCTTCAATGGCCCGGTGAATAGGCGCCGCGCCGCGCCAGCGCGGCAACACCGACCCGTGAATATTGAGACAACCAAGCCGGGGCAAGTCAAGCACCCACTGCGGCAGGATCAGGCCGTAGGCGGCGACCACCATCACGTCGGCGCGGGCTGTTTCGATGGCGTTGCGGGCAGCAGCGGCGTCTTCGGGGTATTTGCCGTCGAGGCGCAGGCTGCGCGGCTGAGCGACGGGGATCTGGCGGGACTGGGCCCACTGTTTGACGGCAGAGGCTTGCAGCTTCATGCCGCGGCCGGCGGGGCGGTCGGGCTGTGTCAGCACCAGGGCCATCTCAAAGCCGGCCTCGTGCAAATGCGCTAAAGCCACGCGGGCGAATTCAGGGGTACCGGCAAAGATGACGCGCATGCGTCGATTCTAGGTGGCCGCATGGACGCCGGCGGCCTGTAGGCGGTGTTAGCCAACTGCGTCCCGCTCTTCGTCTTTCTTTTGTTTGACCAGCTTGGTCTTGATGCGGTTGCGCTTGAGCGGCGAAAGGTATTCAACAAACACCTTGCCCAGCAAATGGTCCATCTCATGTTGAATGCATACCGCCAGCGTCCCATCTGCTTCGTAAGTTTGCAACTGGCCGTCCAGGTTGAGTGCCTGCACTTTCACCGCGATAGAGCGCTCAACGCCGTCGTAGATGCCGGGCACCGACAGGCAGCCTTCTTCGCCGAGCCGGGTTTCTTCGCTGCGCCACACCAGCTCGGGGTTGATCAACACCATGGGCTCATCGCGCTTTTCGCTCACGTCAATGACGATCAGGCGCTCATGCACGTCCACCTGTGTGGCCGCCAAGCCAATGCCGGCGGCTTCGTACATGGTTTCAAACATGTCGCTCACCAATTGAGACAGGCGTTGGTTGACATCAGCCACCGGCTTGGCGACGGTGTGCAGGCGAGGGTCCGGGTATCGAAGAATGGTCAGTTGGGTCATCGGGCGTGGGGTCTGAAAAAAGCAGGCCTCATTTTCGGTCAGATTGGCGCGCTTGGCCGGCTAAAGGACGATTCATTCTATTGAATTCATTTCGAAAGTTATTGGCGCTTTAAAAGGAAATAAATTAACCTACAGGTACTCATTTAATTCAACCCGGGGATGCAACATGTTTAGCCACCAATTGAGCAGCGATGAGGCCAATGAATTAAGCGCCTGGCTACGGCTGTCCCTGACAGACGGCGTGGGCAACGAAACCGCGCGGCAGTGGCTGGCGGCTTATGGCCTGCCGCAAGCGATTTTTGAAGCCGACCCGGGCGCTTTGAGCGGGCCTGCAAGGGAGCGCTTGCGCCGCGCCATCGAGACCGTGCCCGAGGCCTTGCCTGCGCAGCTGGCCCGCACCCTGGCCTGGCTGGTGCAAGGGCAGGACCGCTGCATTGTGACTATGGGTGATGCCCATTACCCGGCATCTTTGCTCAACATCGCAGACCCGCCGCTGATGCTTTACATGATGGGCAGCCTCGTACCCCGGCCTCAAGCGAACGCAAGCCAAGGCCTGGCCGGCATGCCCTGTCTGGCCATCGTCGGCAGCCGCAACCCGACGCCGCAGGGCCAGATCAATGCAGCGCAATTTGCCCAGTCTTTGGGCGCTGCGGGTTGGTGTGTGGTGTCGGGCTTGGCCATGGGGGTGGACGGTGCGGCGCACGAGGGCGCTTTGAACGCCGGGGGCTACACCGTGGCGGTGGTCGGTACGGGGCTGGACCGGGTGTATCCCCGCAAGCATCTGGCGCTGGCGCACCACATTGCAGAGCGTGGCCTGATTGTCAGTGAGTTTGCGCTCGGCACGCCGCCACTGACAGCCAATTTCCCCAGGCGCAACCGCTTGATTGCCGGCCTGAGTCAGGGCACGCTGGTCATCGAAGCGGCACCCCAGTCTGGCTCGCTCATCACGGCGCGGCTGGCCGCCGAGCAGGGCAAGGAGGTGTTTGCCATACCCGGCTCTATTCATTCTCCGCTGTCACGCGGCTGCCACCTGCTCATCAAGCAGGGCGCCAAGTTGGTCGAGTCGGCCCAGGACGTGCTCGAAGAGCTGCCTGCACTGCCCGGCAAGTTGCAGGCGCTCGACACGGGCGAAGACGCCCCAACGCCGGACGGCACGCCGGCGCAGGACGCACAGCCAGAGCATCCCTTGTTGCAGGCGCTGGGCTTTGATGCCACCAGCCTTGATGAACTGCAGGCTCGCACCGGTTGGGCAACAGCCGTTTTGCAGGCGCAATTGCTGGGGCTGGAGATGGATGGCGATCTAGCCCGACTGCCGGGTGGAAAATTTGTACGCATTGCCAAGGGCTGACGCGCCCGGATGTCAAAAACTTGCGTTATATTGGGGCTATATGTTTGAAGTCTTGGTGTACGTTTATGAAAACTATTGGCAAGGTGACGCTTGCCCGGCACCGCGTCAGTTAAGCCGCAAGCTAATCGCCGCCGGCTTCGAGACCGACGAGATTGAAGCAGCGCTGAACTGGCTGAGCGGCCTGCATGTGGCGGCCCACAACACCCGCGCCAGCGGCCTGAGCAAAGAAGACTCCGCCCCACCCCCCGAGCATCCCGTTTTGCTGCAAGCTCAATCCGCCGACAGCATGCGTGTTTACTCTGTGGCTGAGCAAGACCACCTTGGCGCCGAGACCTTGGGCTTTGTGAGCTTTTTGGAGTCGGCCGGCGTGTTGCCGCCGCACATGCGCGAGATCGTCATGGACCGTGCCATGGCCGCCCCCGGTGATCCGCTGGACCTCGACGACCTGAAAATCATTGTGCTCATGGTTTACTGGAGCGTGGGCGAAGAACCCGACGCTTTGGTTCTGGACGAACTCTGCGAAGACGCTGACTACCGCGTGGCGCATTGAGTCGCCTGCGCCAGCCGTGAAAAAGCCCGCTTGCAGCGGGCTTTTTTGTGGCCAGGTGCGGCGGTCTCAGACCGTTGCGCCCGCGTTCGGGTCGTTCGGGTCTTCGTCTTTCTTGCCCGTGGGCTTGATCAGGTCTTCGCGCTTGATGCCCAGCCACATGGCAATCGCCGCCGCCACAAAGACCGACGAGTAAATGCCGAACAAAATGCCGATGGTCAGCGCCATCGCAAAGTAGTGCAGGGTCGGGCCGCCGAACAGCAACATCGACAACACCATGATCTGCGTCGAGCCGTGCGTGATGATGGTGCGGCTGATGGTCGAGGTGATGGCGTTGTCGATGATCTCCACCGTCTGCATCTTGCGATAGCGCCTGAAGTTCTCGCGAATCCGGTCAAAGATCACCACCGACTCGTTGACCGAATAGCCCAGCACCGCCAGCACCGCAGCCAGCACCGCCAGCGAGAATTCCCACTGAAAGAAAGCAAAAAAGCCCAGGATGATGACGACGTCATGCAAGTTGGCAATGATGGCTGCCACCGCGTACTTCCACTCGAAGCGAAACGCCAAGTAAACCATGATGCCGACCACCACCATGGCCAGTGCTTTGAGTCCGTCTTGCGCCAGTTCTTCGCCGACCTGCGGGCCGACGAACTCGGTGCGGCGCAGTTCTACCTGAGCATCTTGTGCTTTGAGCGCAGTCATGACGCGCTCGCTTTGCTGCGCCGTACTCACGCCTTTTTGCGCGGGCAGGCGGATCATCACCTCACGTGAGGAGCCGAAGGTCTGCACTTGCACATCGCTAAAGCCCAGGCCGGCGACGGTATCGCGTACCTTGCCGACGTCCGCGGCCTGCGTGTAGCCCACTTCCATGACGGTGCCGCCGGTGAACTCGACCGACAAGTGCAAGCCACGCGAAAACAGAAAAAATACCGCCAGGAAAAAAGTGGCAAAAGAAATGACGTTGAAAATCAGGGCATGCCGCATGAACGGTATATCCTTGCGGATTTTAAAAAACTCCATGGCTTGCTCTTTTCTCTGGGGTCGTGTTCAGGGGGCCGAAGGCAGTGTGCTGCGCGCCGGCTTGTCGCCAGCTGCCGCATCAGGCGCAGGGCGCCAGATGGTGCCGATTGAGACGGACTTGAGTTTTTTCTGCCGGCCGTACCAGAGGTTGACCAGGCCGCGCGAGAAGAACACAGCCGAGAACATGCTGGTCAAAATGCCGATGCAGTGCACCACCGCAAAACCGCGCACCGGGCCAGAGCCAAAGGCCAGCAAGGCCAGACCGGCAATCAAGGTGGTGATGTTCGAATCCAAAATGGTGGCCCAGGCACGTTCGTAACCCACCTGGATGGCGGCTTGCGGCGCAGCGCCGTTGCGCAGCTCTTCGCGCACACGTTCGTTGATCAACACGTTCGAGTCAATCGCCATGCCCAGCGCCAGCGCCATGGCGGCCATGCCTGGCAGTGTGAGCGTGGCTTGCAGCATCGACAACACGGCGACCAGCAGCAGCAAATTGACGGCCAGCGCCAGGCCAGAGAACAGGCCGAACAACATGTAATAAGCAGTCATGCAGGCGACGATCACCAGAAAACCCCAGATCACGCTGGAAAAGCCCTTGGCAATGTTTTCCGCGCCCAGGCTAGGACCAATGGTGCGCTCTTCAATGATGTCCATGGGTGCAGCCAGCGAGCCGGCGCGCAGCAGCAGCGCCAGGTCGTTGGCTTCGCTCACGTTCATGGTGCCGGAAATCTGGAAGCGGTTGCCCAGTTCGCTTTGAATCACCGGTGCGGTCAGCACCTCGCCCTTGCCTTTTTCAAACAGCAAGATGGCCATGCGCTTCTTGACGTTTTCGCGGCTGACGTCGCGCATGATGCGCCCGCCCTTGGCGTCCACCGTCAGGTCCACTTTGGGCTGCTGGTTTTGCGAGTCAAAGCCGGGCTGGGCATCGGTCAGGCTGTCGCCGGTCAGGATGACCTGCTTCTTGACAATGACCGGGCGGCCGTTGCTTTCTAAAAAGCGCTCGGAGCCGAAGGGCACGATGCCGCCGCCGCTTTCGGCGGCGCGGGCTTCAGCGCTTTCGTCCACCAGGCGCATCTCTAGCGTGGCGGTACGGCCCAGAATGTCCTTGGCCTTGGCCGTGTCCTGCACGCCGGGCAGCTGCACCACGATGCGGTCCAGGCCCTGCTGCTGAATCACCGGCTCGGCCACGCCGAGTTCGTTGATCCGGTTGTGCAACGTGACGATGTTTTGCTTGAGCGCTTGCTCCTGCACGCTGCGGGCGGCTTGCGTTTTGATGCTCGCTGAGAGCTTGAACTCGCTGCCATCCGGCGCACCTGTTGTTTGCAAGTCGGGGAACTGGTCTTGGACCAGGCGGGTGGCAGCGTCCAGCGTGGCCTGGTCGCGCACACGGATTTCGATGCTCTGGCCGTTGCGGCTGATGCCGCCGTGGCGTATGTTCTTTTCGCGCAGGACCAGGCGCAAGTCGCCGGCCAGCGATTCAGCCTTCTTGGTCAGCGCCGCCTGCATGTCCACTTGCAGCATGAAGTGCACGCCGCCGCGCAAGTCCAGACCCAGGTACATGGGTTGTGCGTTCAGCGCAGTCAGCCAGGCCGGTGAGCGCGACAGCAGGTTCAGTGCCACCACATAAGACGGCTCGATCGGGTTGGGGATCAGCGCTTTTTGAATAGCGTCCTTGGCCTTGAGCTGGGTGTCTGTGCCAGCAAAGCGAGCACGCACCGAGTTGCCGTCCAGGCTGACTTGCTCGGCAGTGAGGCCCGCGTCCTTGAGGGCTTGCTCGACCCGTGCCACCGTGGCGGCGTCCACCTTGTTGGCAGACTTCAGGGCGGAGACCTGAACCGCCGGCGCTTCGCCAAAAAAATTGGGCAGTGTGTACAGCCCCGCCAGCATCAGAGCGATCAAGATGATGGCGTACTTCCAGACCGGATAACGATTCATGAGATGGTTTTCACAAAGGCTTAAGGCGGAAATCGCCCGGGCGGCGAAAGGCCGGGTTTACTTGATCGTGCCCTTAGGCAAGACCTGTATGACGGCGCTGCGCTGCACCTGCACTTCAACACCGGCAGAGATTTCCAGGGCCATATAGCCTTCGCTCAGGCTGCTGACCTTGCCTAGTACGCCGCCGGCGGTGGCGACTTCGTCACCCTTGGCCAGCGCGTCAATCATGGCGCGGTGCTCTTTTTGTTTTTTCATCTGCGGGCGGATCATGACGAAATAAAGCACCACGAACATCAGCACCAGCGGCAGCATGCTGGTGAGCGAGGACATCATGTCGCCACCGGCGGCAGCTGCGGCGGGGGCGGTCTGGGCAAAAGCAGAAGAAATAAACACAGGCATCTCCACGTAGAGTCAATGAAAGTCAAAACGGCAAGAAGACCTCAGGGCCAGTCCGCCGCTTAGATAAGCCAACGATTGTATGCGCGGCCCCCGCGCGACCGGCCGCCTGCGGCCGCTGTTTTTGTAGGGCTATTGGCTTATAGGCCGAGCATCAGTTGCAGGTTTTGTACCGCTGCGCCCGAAGCGCCCTTGCCCAGGTTGTCAAGGCGGGCGATCAGCAGGGCATGGCGGTGTTCTTCGTTGCCGAAGACGCGCAGCTCCATCTGGTTGGTGTCGGCCAGCGCCGTGGCGTCCAGTTTGCCCGACTCGCCGGCCGATTCAACCGTCACCCAGGCGCTGCCCGCATAGTGCGCGGCCAGGGCTTGCTGCAAGTGCGCGGCCGTGGGTTTGCCGGGCAGCATGTCCAGGTGCAGCGGCAACTCGACCAGCATGCCTTGACGGAAATTGCCGACCGAGGGAATAAAGATGGGCCGGCGCGTCAGGCCCGTGTAGCGGGTGATCTCGGCCAGGTGCTTGTGCGCCAGACCCAGGCCGTAGACCTCAAACAGGGGCGCGGTGCCGGCTTCGTAAGCTTCAATCATGCTGCGCCCGCCGCCGGAGTAACCACTCACAGACGGCAGACACAAGGCAAAGTCAGGAGGAATCAGGCCGGCGTCAATCAGCGGGCGGATCAGCGCGATAGCGCCGGTGGCGTAGCAACCGGGGTTGGAGACGCGGCGCGCGCCTTGCACGGCGGCCTTTTGGCCGGCAGCCAGTTCGGGAAAGCCGTAGACCCAACCGGGCGCTGTGCGGTGCGCCGTCGAGGCGTCAATGATCTTGGGGCCGGGCTGGCCGCTGGCCGAAGCCATGGCGTCAATGACGACCACAGTTTCGCGGGCAGCGTCATCGTGCAGGCACAAGATGACCATGTCGACACCCGCTATCAGCGTTCGTTTGGCGGCGGGGTCTTTGCGAAGTTCAGGGGCGATGCTGACCAGCTCGATGCCGGCCATGTTTTGCAGCCGCTCACGGATCTGCAAGCCGGTGGTGCCGGCTTCGCCGTCGATAAAAACTTTGGCCATGGTGTCTATTCCTGTCTTTGCGGGGCTTGGCGGCTCACGCATTGGCGCTGGCGTGCCAAAGCAAGGTGTAAGTTGCAATCAATTATGGTGCATCGCAGCATGCTACAGTCATCGGCTGTCAAGTTCGGCACCCGCTGAAGCGACATTGTGGAGGATATGCACCGAGCGCGCATTTCCTGATCAGGCTGTGCGGCGGGCCCCTTCACCGCTACGTTCTGGAAGCTACTTCATGAAAATTCACGAATACCAAGGCAAGGAAATCTTGCGCAACCACGGCGTGCCTGTGCCGCGCGGCATTCCGGCATTCACCGTTCAAGAGGCGGTTGAAGCTGCCCAGAAACTCGGCGGCCCGGTGTGGGTGGTCAAGGCGCAAATTCATGCCGGTGGTCGCGGCAAGGGCGGCGGCGTCAAGCTCGCCCGCAGCATCGAAGAAGTTAAAAAGCTGGCCAGTGAAATCCTGGGCATGCAGCTCATCACGCACCAGACCGGCCCGGAAGGCCAGAAAGTGCGCCGCCTCCTGATTGAAGAAGGCGCGGACATCAAGAAAGAATATTACGTGTCGGCCGTGACCGACCGTGCGACGCAAAAAGTCGCCATGATCGTCTCCAGCGAAGGCGGCATGGACATCGAAGAAGTGGCGCATTCCACCCCCGAGAAAATCATCACCGACTTCGTCGACCCGGCCGCCGGCCTGACCACATCGCAAGCGCAAAAGCTGGTCGCCGGCATTGGGGTGCCGCAAGCCTCCCAGGCCCAGGCCATCGATGTGCTGCAAAAGCTCTACAAGGTCTACATGGAGACCGACGCTTCGCTGGTCGAGATCAACCCGATGATTCTTGAGGGGAACGGCAACATCAAGGCGATTGACGCGAAGTTCAACTTCGACCCGAACGCGCTGTTCCGTCACCCCGAGATCGTCGCCTACCGCGACCTGGACGAAGAAGACGCGGCTGAGGTCGAGGCTTCCAAGTTTGATCTGGCTTACATCAGCCTGGACGGTAACATTGGCTGCCTGGTCAACGGCGCCGGCCTGGCCATGGCCACCATGGACACCATCAAGCTGTTCGGCGGCGAGCCGGCGAACTTTCTGGACGTCGGCGGCGGCGCCACGGCCGAGAAGGTCACCGAAGCTTTCAAGATCATGCTCAAGAACCCGGAAGTCAAAGGCATTCTGGTCAACATCTTCGGCGGCATCATGAAGTGCGACACCATTGCCGAAGGCGTGATCACCGCCTGCAAGGCCGTGAACCTGTCGGTTCCGCTGGTGGTGCGCATGAAGGGCACCAACGAAGACCTTGGCAAAAAAATGCTGGCCGACTCCGGTTTGCCCATCATTGCCGCAGACACCATGGCTGAAGCAGCGACGAAGATCGTCGCCGCTGTCAAATAAGCCCGGCCCCAC
>Ga0209768_10003120_pt1 | contig 10092 bp, 8 predicted proteins | sample LauGreSBDMM110SD_3_FD_187564 | JGI IMG/M metagenome (GOLD analysis project Ga0209768, IMG submission 187564) | Freshwater lake microbial communities from Lake Michigan, USA - Sp13.BD.MM110.SD (SPAdes) (version 2) | ecosystem: Environmental > Aquatic > Freshwater > Lake | place: Lake Michigan... | reverse complement strand
TGACATTGACTCCTTGCGTCGAGTCGCTGAATACTGCAACCGTTTGCCTGTACACCCTCGACATCCGTATGTCGGCGACTTGGTATACACCGCATTTTCTGGCAGTCATCAAGATGCCATTAAGAAAGGCTTCCAGGCTCTTGCAAAGGACTACGACCAATGGGGAGTTCCATATTTACCAATCGACCCCAAGCATGTCGGTCGCAGTTACGAAGCAGTCATTCGTGTCAACAGTCAGTCCGGAAAAGGTGGCGTTGCATACATCATGCAAGCAGAGCATGGATTCGATCTGCCGCGTCGATTGCAAATTGAATTTTCGCAAACTATTCAGCACATCACTGAAGACTCGGGCACCGAGATTAGTCCTCCTTTGTTGTGGCTGACATTTCAAAATGAGTACTTGCCTACAGAACCGGCATGCATCTTGCACGGACATGAACTGCATAGCGACTCAGACTCTGGTCTCACCAGCATCACGGCGCAGTTGGTGATCGATGGCCAACATCAGACTCTTCGCGGCGAAGGCAATGGGCCAATCGATGCCTTTGTGCATGCGCTCCGAACAGGGCTCAACGCTCAGATTGATGTCGTGGACTATGCAGAACATGCCATCGGTCAGGGCTCAGAGGCCACTGCAGTTGCCTATGTAGAGACCGTCGACAATGATGGCAACACTCGTTGGGGGGTCGGAATTGACCCAAACATCATCTCTGCCTCACTGCGTGCCGTGCTCGCAGCATACGAACGTCAAGGTCGCGCCTCTTAAAATACACAACTTGCGTGTTCTGCGACTAGTTTTAAAGTAGACCTTGTATATCAATACGCAGGGCCAACAAATCGACCAAAGAATACCCAGGAGGATTCAAGATGAAAGTAAGCGTTGACTTTGATATTTGTGCGTCAACAGGAGCATGCACGCAAGTCGCTCCTGAGATCTTTGAAGTTCGCAAAGATGGATACCTCTACATTTTGCAAGAAAACCCCGGTGAAGAACTGCGCGAAAAGGCAACGCAAGCAGCAGACCTCTGCCCAACCGCAGCGATCACGATCGAAGGCTGATACTCGTCCGTGAGTTTTCTTTCTACGCTTAACGCACGCTGGGCAGCGACCGGCTCGCTGTTGTGTGTCGGGCTAGATCCAGATCCAGACAAGTTTCCGAGCGCGCTGCGCAATGACGTTGGCAGTATCGCCAGATTCTGCATCGACATTGTCGATGCCACTGCTGAGTTTGTCTGCGCCTTTAAACCCCAGATTGCTTACTTCGCAGCAGTTGGAGCAGAAAAACAACTCGAAGAACTTTGTCAACATATTCGCGCCAATCACCCCACTATCCCGTTGATTCTTGATGCCAAGCGCGGAGACATCGGAGACACTGCCGCACTATATGCGCGCGAAGCATTTGACCGCTACGGCGCACATGCTGTCACCGTTAGTCCGTATTTAGGCACAGACAGCATCGAACCCTTCTTGGCGCACGCCGGAAAAGGTGTGTTTGTTTTATGTCGCACGTCCAATGTCGGAAGTGGCGAATTTCAGTCTCAAGTGAGTAATGGCATGCCTCTATACCAACACGTCGCTACTCGGGCGGCCACTGATTGGGCAACGAAAGGTGAAGTTGGACTTGTCGTCGGTGCCACGTATCCAGAAGAACTCAAACTTGTTCGCGAGATTGTTGGCGATATGACATTGCTTGTTCCTGGAGTCGGGGCCCAAGGTGGCGATCCTCACGCAGTTGTCACTCATGGCTCTAACAGCGTGGGTCGTGGTTTGATTGTCAATTCTTCTCGCGCAATCTTGTATGCAAGTGACACAGACTACGCATCTGGCGCACACGATGCCGCTCGAGCAACGGCAGCATCGCTGGTGTAATCGTTGCTCGTCAGGCGTGTAGCGCCGTGACTTCAATGATTCCGGGCGCTTGACGAAGAGCATCTAACACATCGTCTGACACTGCAGCAGACGGCGAAATCACCATCAGTGCTGTGCCTGCAGTCAGGGCACGACCAACGTCCATGTCTGCAATATTGACTCCGGCGTTTCCGAGCAATGTTCCGACTAAGCCAATCACACCTGGACGATCGTCATTGCGAACAACCAACATGTGATCAGACGGTGGCATGTCAGTGATGTGGTCATCCACCATCACGATGCGAGCCTGTCGTCGCGGTCCAACAAGAGTCACTGCCAAGCTATGGCTTCCGGCACGCAGTGTCACCAAGTTGACATAGTCGCTATTAGAAGAACCTGTTGCTACTTTTGTCTCTTTGATTTCTATACCTGCAGCCGCAGCAATCTGGGGAGCATTTACATACGTCACCGGATCGTTTTGCACAATCGAGAAGAATCCTTTGAGAGCGCTCAGCGTCAAAATACGAGTGTCATAGCCAGCGATTTCACCTGTGGCAATGACTTCGAGTTGTCCAGGTTGAGAGCCAGCCATCGAAGCAAACAATCGACCAAGACGTTCGGCTAGGGGCAAGAACGGTTTCAAAGTTTCGTTTGCATCGGCAGCAGAAATATTGACGGCATATGGCACAAAGTCTCCGGCCAATGCCAAATTAATCATGTCAGCGATGTCATCGCCAGCCTTGTCTTGTGCTTCGCGAGTGCTCGCACCCAAATGTGGAGTGACGACCACGCCTTCTAGGCCAAAAAGTGGTGATTGAGTTGTTGGTTCTTTATTGAACACATCAAGCGCAGCGCCCGCGATTACTCCGGACTTGATTGCTTCGGCAAGTTCTGCCTCGTCAACGATGCCGCCACGTGCAACATTGATAACCCGCAACGATGGTTTTGCCTTAAGCAACATCTCACGACCAATGAGCCCAATTGTTTCTTTGTTTTTAGGTAGATGCACTGTCAAGAAGTCTGCTTCTGTGATGAGACGATCGATATCCATCAACTCAATATTCATTGCACGTGCACGCTCTTCAGAAACATACGGATCAAAGGCAATAATGCGCATTCCAAAAGCGGCAGCGCGCTGGGCGACTAGTTTTCCGATTCGTCCAAGTCCGGCGATTGCAAGTGTCTTGTCAAGAAGTTCGACTCCTTCCCATTTGCTTCGCTCCCATCTGCCTTGTACGAGTGCAGCATGTGCTTGGGGAACATTTCGAGCAACAGCCAACAACATTGCCATCGTGTGCTCTGCCGCTGACACAATATTTGATTCAGGAGCATTGGCGACCATCACCCCGCGCTTTGTGGCGGCCTCAACATCAACATTGTCTAGACCAACTCCGGCACGTCCCACCACAATGAGATCTGACCCTGCTTCGAGCAAACCCTCGTCTACTTGGGTAGCGGAGCGCACAATCAACGCGCGCGCGCCCTTGATGGCAACACGCAACTGCTCAGGTGTGAGATCTATTTGTACATCTACGTCGTGTCCGGCCTGTCGAAGTCGGTCAAGACCGCGTTCGGCGAGTTCTTCAGAAACAAGGATTCGTGCCATATATCTATTCTCGCTGACAAACCAGCAAAAACTGCTATTGATTAGGTCCGCTTAACAAAACGTTCACATCTGCCACTAGCGTTTGGAGCGTTCAGACCACATCTCAAAGGGGAATACCATGACACACAGTTTTTTATCTGATGACTGGATGGCCGCAGCGCGTGCAATCCGCGAAAAATACGCCGCAGAGGCAGCCAAAATTACCGTCTCGCTTCGAATCAATCAGACCATTACCGGTGTTCCGTTTGGTGATGGCACTGTCTATGCATTTATGGACACGTCAAGCGGCGCACTCAATACAGATCTGGGTGTTCTTGAAAATCCTGATGCAACAATTATCACTGACTACGACACGATGCGCAAACTTTTAATTGATCAAGACCAGGCAGCCACCATGCAAGCATTTATGGGCGGAAAAATAAAAGTTGAGGGCGATATGATGAAAATTATGGGTATGCAAACCGCAATGCCCCAGGATGCCATCGCCATCAAAATTGCAGCAGAGATAAAAGAGATCACCACTTAATTCTTGCTATGCCACTTTTCTAAACTCACTCCGGTCAGTTGATGTCACTTTTGATGCAACAAGCATTCCTGCTCCAGCAAACACCGCACCTGCCAGAAGTGCGTACCCAAAACTTTCTACTTCACCATGCGACATCGTGGATTCATGAATTGAAATCATCACAGTTGAACCCACCACTGCGCCCATTTGATTCATGAGTTGCTGCATGGCTCCAGCGACTCCAACATGATCATCATCCACTGCATTGGCAACAAGTGCAGTGAGTGCTGGTGATGCAAGTCCAAGACCAACTCCAGATAATGCCAATGCCCCAGCAATAAAAACATCGCGTGTTCCGAGTCCAACGAGCGACAGTGACACCATCGAGGCCATCACAAATCCAGCACCAACCATGCTCGATACTCGTTCACCAACGCGCATGGTGACAAAACTTCCCAACGGAGCCACGATCGAAAACGTCAGTGGTCTCGCAATGACGAGCCAACCGATATGACCAGTCGTCATTCCTAAACCTTTGTCGAGTAATTGCGGCACAATAATAAATCCACCCATGTAAGCAAAATTTGTCAGTGACTGACTGATGATAGGAAATGCAATATTGGGAGTGTGCAACCAAGACAGTGGCATTAATGGTTCCTCGACACGGCGCTCTATGCGAACGAACTGACGCAGCAATAGAATTCCGAGTGCGATTGAAATAACAATTCGCGGGCTCGTCCAACCCCACGCATAACCCCTGCTGATTCCGAACAGCACTGCCGTTGCGCCACAACCAAGTGTCAATGACCCCCACACATCAAACTTGACATTCTTCATCCGACTTGTTTGAGGTAATAACCAAAATGCAACGGCCGCTCCAACGATGCACAGCGGTGCCTGCACAATAAAAATTGTTCGCCACCCAATCGACTCCACAAGAGGCGCACCCAAGACCACCCCTAACACTGGTGCACCTGCCGTAGTGAAACTCCAGAGCGACAGTGGCATCACTCTGTCTTGGGGCTCAAACAAACGATTGATGTATGCCATCGCTGCTGGTCCCGTGGCTGATCCAGCGCTCGCTGACAAGATTCGAAACGTGATCATTGACGCAGCATTCCATGCAACTGCCGTCAAGATTCCAAAGAAGCCGGCAAACAAAAGTCCCAGCACAAATACCCGCTTGTGACCCCAAAGATCGCCAGCTTTGCCATAGGCGGGTCCGACGACGCCAAATGCCAACATTGGTCCGATGATTGCCCAGTTGAGAGCACTCACCGAAGTGTCTAGATCAGTTGCAATTCCCTCGAGCGACACGACCAATACGGTGATCGTAAAACTTGTCGCAAAGAGACCACCTAACACCACGGACAATGTTGCCCACTGACGACTGATGCCTACCCTGCGCGCAATCTTGCGCGGAAGCATCATCGTCCACGGAACTACCGAGACTTCATCGACTCCAGCATTTTCAACGGTGATCGTGTCTCGTGGACGAAGGATTGAACCACTGTCATCGTTGGAATTCACGACATCATGTCTATCGCAGTGAGGCAGCCATTTCGGCGAGTGCTGCTGTGAGTTCTGCCACGCTCCATCTGTCTTTGTGGTCAACTGACTCCGCCATCTCCCACGAACGAACTCGAGTGACTTCACCACCCTTTACAAAAAATGTCTCACCAGTAAAAGCACACTCTTCAGACGCCAAATACGCAACAAGTGGTGAAATGTTTGCTGGATCCCATTCATCAAATGTCGCCGCATTTTGTGGAACAGCAATATGATCACCAAGACCAGGAGTGGCAAGAGTCAGTCGCGTGCGAGCAGCAGGAGCAATGGAGTTGCTCTTAACATTGAAGCGAGAAAGTTCTTTTGCCAAAATCTGTGAGAATGTGGCAATGCCCGTCTTGGCCGCACCGTAATTTGATTGACCAGGATTCGACATGAGCCCCGATGTCGAAGATGTGTGTACCAAATTACGTGCACGAGTGTTTCCGGCTTTGAACTGCTCGCGCCAATATGCAGCGGCCCATCGAGACGGCGCAAAATGGCCTTTGAGATGCACTGCAATAACGGCATCCCACTCAGCCTCTGTCATGTTCACCAATAACCTGTCTCGCAAGATTCCGGCGTTATTCACCAAGATGTCAAGATCACCAAATGTCTCAACGGCCATATTTACCATCCGTTGCGCGCCTTCCCAATCGGCGACATTGTCGTAGTTCGCTATGGCGCTACCACCCATTGCAGTAATTTCATTCACGACTTCTTGTGCAGGGGTGGCGTCATTGCCCGTTCCGTCATTTGCTCCGCCCAAATCATTCACCACCACTTGCGCACCTTCATGGGCAAATAAAAGTGCGTGCTCTCGACCAATGCCTCGTCCTGCTCCGGTGATAATTGCAACTCGACCGTCTAGTGCACCCATGTTTATGTCTCCCTGAATTTATGGGTAACAAAAACGTCACACCACTGACTACAGATTAGAGATGCGACCTAGGGGAACACGAGGTCAACGGTATTTCCAAGAAGCATTTTGGTGTAATTGCGCACCACCTTGCCCTTGACTAGTGCCTTCGACAAGCCCTTGGCGCCATTACCGCTGACTTTGCCAACGATGAGGCCCTCTTTTTCTAAACGCTCACGCACAACTATTAAGGTACGTCCGTATATCGCTGGCAAGATGACTTGTTTTTGTCCTGATGAGACAGCGATCAAGACTGCAGATCCGCGCGGTACTTTTTCGCCGACACCGGGCAGTTGGGCTGAAATGCGACCCCGGCCGATTGCGAGTGTGGGTGATTCACCTAAATTGGTGACGGTCAAACCCAACTCAGTCAACATCGTCGTTGCTTCTTCAACTGATAGTCCAACTAATTTAGGAAGCGTGCGGGGTGCCGGACCAGATGACAACACAAGTGAAACCGTGGTGCCCTTGACCAATGTGTCGCCCGCCTTCAAAGTTGGTTGATCAGGGATAGACCACGAGAGCACCGTTCCGATTGCGATCACTTCGTCTGCGAGCTCGGTTGTTGCTGGCACTAATCCAAGTTCGGAAATCTTTACCCTTGCCGCATCAGTGGTCAAGCCGGTGAAATCTTCTAGCGCTGTCAGCGTTGGCCCTTCTGACACAAAAAAAGTTATCGAGTCTCGTTTTTTCACAGATGCACCGACAGCGGGATCGGTGCGAATGATCTGATCTTTTTGCACAACATCGCTGCGCTCTTTAGACACCAACACTGTCCATCCATATTGTGACAGCACATTTCGTGCTTCAGCTTCTGGTATTCCGGACAAATCTGGAACCAGGTGTGATGGATTCAACACTGTGTTGTACGCAACGGTGCCACCACCAGCAAGTGCCATCACGACAAGAACAGCGAACGCAATTCGTTTCTTCCAGCGACGTTTTCTGGGAGTCGGGGTTTGACTTGTGGGATCTTGAGCCTCAAGCGATCGAAGAAAATCAGCATCAATTGCAGTAGGTTCTGTCGAATCGCGACCAATCGTGACGGGGTCTGGTGATACGGGGTTTGGCTGCATCACGCTCGCGCCCGCTGGGACATGGATATCGGGCATTGGCAGAAGCGGAGTCGTTCGAATAATAATTGGTGCACCCTGCTCTGTTCGGGGCGCACCAAATACTGGTGGATTTGCTACTGGCGGATTTGCTACTGGCGGATTTGCTACTGGCGGATTTGCTACTGGTGGATTTAATACAGGACGTTCAATTGGTTTGGACGGATCTGTGCTGGCAACTTCGTCGTCAAATAATCCAGTTCCAACAATCTCAATGGGTGTTGGACGCGGCAAATTTTCTGCTGCTTGTACAAGTGCTTGACCAAATTCGCGAGGCGTAAAACGCTCTGACGCATCGGGTCGACCTGCGCGCTCAAGTACTTGTGCCAGTGCTCCAAAATCTGCGTTCACTGGCAAAAGTTTTCCGATTCGATTAGTTAATGCGGTGGCGGCTGAATCACCTGCAAACGGAATCACTCCGGTAAGTGCTTCGACAAGTGTGAGCGCCAAGGAATACACATCGCTACTCGCCGAGCGATCAGAGCCTTGCCCCAACTCTGGCGCGGCATAGTTGGCTTGCTCAATTCCTAAATTGTCAACAGCGCGAAGTGGCGCGCCAAACCCCACAACTCGCACGCGTCGATCAAGTCCAAAAACGAGTCTCGACGGTCTGATGTCTCCGTGGACGATGTCTTGCTGAATGGCTGCATCAAGTGCGCGACACACGTCGATTCCCACAATCAATGCCTGTGACGGAGTCAGACGACGACCTCGATCCAGGAATTCTCGCAATGACCCCCCAGCAATGCGTTGTGCCACTGTGTACACGTATCGCGTGCCGCCAATGGTGACGTCACCGTGATCCAGCATCGACTCAATCACGGGGTGTTGCAACAATGTCGCTGTCTGACATTGGCGCTCAAACATGTCCAAGGCATCGGCTGGAGTCGTGGAGCCAAGCGAGATATCAACCAAACGGTCCAGTTCGGTCAGGCGCACGCCGAGAGTTTCATTAGACAACAGATCGAGTGCATCAAACTGCGCGGTACCTTTGACAGTGAGACTCGAATCGGCATCTACTCGAACGTGGTCCAGCCGATACCGTCCTGCAAGGACAGTTCCCAGCACACTCTCCGACCCACTCATGACCCATGAAATCTACCGTTATTAGGCTGTCCATTGTGCCCGTGGGCCCCAAAAGAGCCAGAATAGAGACGTGGCATCTCAGTTTCACCCCAAAAAACTGCTTATTCCATTGGGTTTCATCACTGGTCTTGCCCTGATTGTTATTGGCCTTAACTCAGCCCAGACCGGTAGAGACGCGCAAAAACTGCCCGCAGAAGTGTCCAGTATTAATCCAGGACCAGGCGACATCGTGTTGCGTCAGTCCCAAATTTTTGTTGACTTCACCGATGGCTACAACGCCGTTCTTATTCTGGATGGTCTTGAGTTGCCCGTCACGCGACTCGACGAACTGTCAGGCGCAACCCAAATGATCCAGCCCGGTGCACAGGTGGATATTCCGGCAACAGCAATCTATGACCCGGGAAACTTTACGATCTCATTTCAGCCACAAGTTGGAGCAGCAATAACTGGACTCTTTCAGGGCAAACACATTGCATCAGTTTTGTTCTGGAAAATTGATGCGACTCGCGATAAGGCCAAGTCGTTTACATGGGAGTTCAGCGTCAACTAAGTATTTATTGCACTGGTGGCAGATTGCCAGTTTCTAGCAAATACTCAAAACCCTCTTGATCCAAAATGGGTATCTGCAACTCTTGAGCACTTGTCAGTTTGCTTGCTCCAGCACCATCACCGACCACTACTGCAAATGTTTTTGCACTCACTGACCCTGGACTTTTGCCACCACGATCAGTAATGGCACTTTGGGCACTTTGGCGTGAATAGTTTTCAAGTGTTCCGGTCACGACCACAGCTTTGCCGACCAGAGTTTGTTTTGCAGTCGAGACAATAACGTTTCCGAAGTCAACACCTGCTGTGCGCAGCTTTCGAATAATATCTATATTTTCTTTTTGGGCAAACCACGACGAAATTGATTGCGCAATGACATCACCAACACCATCTACTTGGGCAAGTTGTTCAGGAGTTGATTCAATAATCTTGTCAAGTGTTCCGAATACTCGAGAGAGAGACTCAGATGCAGCAGGGCCTAAGTTCTTGATGCCCAGCGCTGTGAGCAACTTAGGTAACGGTCTTGTCGCAGAACCACGAATGGCAACAACTAAATTTGTCGCACTGAGTTCGGCGAATCCGTCTAACGTGAGCAATTGTTCGACGCTGAGTGAATATAAGTCGCCAACATCGCTCACTAGTCCTGCATCACTAAGTGCAAACACTGTGCGCTCGCCTAAACCCTCGATATCCATTCCGGTACGCGATGCAAAATACATTATGCGCTGATCGCGCTGAAATGGACACGATGGCTCAACACATTTTGTATCTGCAACGTCATCTTGTTTTACCAATGCACTGCCCATGGGGCATGGGCATACAGCAGGGAAAGTCCATGCAACGGCACCTACTGGACGCAGTGACAACACAGGTCCAACGACTTCGGGGATAACGTCTCCGGCCTTTCGTACGACCACGGTGT
>Ga0209768_10003116_pt1 | contig 10094 bp, 6 predicted proteins | sample LauGreSBDMM110SD_3_FD_187564 | JGI IMG/M metagenome (GOLD analysis project Ga0209768, IMG submission 187564) | Freshwater lake microbial communities from Lake Michigan, USA - Sp13.BD.MM110.SD (SPAdes) (version 2) | ecosystem: Environmental > Aquatic > Freshwater > Lake | place: Lake Michigan... | reverse complement strand
CCGCCGCCTGCAGCGCTGCGCTCTGCATGCAGCGCAAAATTTTGCAAGCTGACAATGAACAGCACTGCCCAGCTGCCAAACAAAACTGCAGACAGCAGGAACGCACTGCGCCAGCCGGCGCTGAGTGCAAAGCACGCCACCACTAACGCCGGCGCACCCAGCCGCCCCAGCGCCTGAAAGCCGTGCATCAAAATCAATCCGCGCGCGCGTTCGCTGCCGTACAGCTGGCTGATTAACGAGTTCACCGGCACCCCCAGCCCGTGCCCAAAATGAAAAAGCATCAACGCCGCTGCGAATGCAGGCGCGCTGGCCGCGCCCCACAGCATGAGCGCACCCGCTGCCGTGACGGCCAGCGCTGCACCCAGCACCCAGCGCGGGCCGCTGCGGTCATACCAAATGCCCGAGAGCACCGAGCCGCTGGCCATTACCAGTGAGCTGGCGCTGAGAATGGCCCCCATGCGCGTGTGCGACAAACTAAATTCAACTTCGAAGCTTCTGATGAGCGCCGGCAAAAGCCCGACGCCCACCAGCCCGATTAAAAAGAAGTAGGCGTGGCTAATCCCCCGCGCGGCGGACACTGGCGGGACATGAGTTGTTTTCACACAACCTTCATTACAATACAATGCGCGCGGGCAATGGCAAGCAGCAGTTGCGCGGGTGGTTTTCCGGGGCGGGGTTAAGCTGCAGCCGCAATGGTTGTCACCAAACTGGCTGGCAGCGCAGTTCAAAGTTTCAGCGGGAGTAGCTGGTTCGTCAAGCGCGAAAAATCGCGCCAGCGTGCCCGCCGCAGGCAGGCATTCAATTTTGTGCGCCGCTGGATATCTAAATTGGATGCGGTCTTTAGCGCCGTTTTTGTGCAGGGCGCTGGCGCAGCGCTGGCATGATGCCGTATAATGCCCCGCGCCTACAATAAGCCGCTATCCCATGAAGAATATACACACCGAAGAGACCGGCGATTTACTGCAGCAGATAGCCACGGAGCTGGCGTTTGTGGAAACGGGCAGTGCAGCCAGCCTTGCCACCATCGCTGCACTTTTGGCAGAGTTGGAGAAACTCACCGGCACGCCTGTGCCGCCGCCAATTGCGCTGGAGATTGCCACTGCCGCCCAATTTGCCGAGGCAGTTGACGCAGCGGGCGGCGCGCTTGCAGCCGATGCCATGCCGGTGCTGCAAAAATGGTACGAACGCCTGGACAAAGCCTGCCAGGACTGGCTGGCCGCGCCGGATGCGCCCGCAGCGCAAGAACCAACCATGACCGTGGAGCTGGGCGAAGACACCGAGCTGCTCAATGAGTTTTGCAACGAAGGCAAAGACCTGCTGCAAGACATTGAGCAGGGTGTTCTGGTGCTGGAAGAAAATCCCACCAGCGCAGACACCTTGAATGTGGTCTTCCGCGCGTTTCATACCTTCAAGGGCGGTGCGGGCTTCCTCGGCCTGGAGCCAATCAAGAATTTGGCGCATGAGCTTGAATCCTTGCTGGATGCCGCGCGCCGCGGCGACCTGACGATTGACACCTACATCACAGAGTTGATCCTCGCCGGGCGCGATGCGCTGCAGCAATTCCTGAGTGAGATTGGCAAGCGCCTGGGCGGCGCTTTGAAAGGCGAAGCCATCACGGTGCCCACCAGCGACTTGATTGCGCGCGTTAAAGCGCGCCTCGCGGGTGAAAATCCTCTGCCTGCAGCCAAACCGCAGCCGGTTGCTGCCGTTGCGCAGCCGGTTGCTGCTGTTGCGCAGCCGGTTGCTGCTGTTGCATCGCCGGTCGCTGCCATTGCGCAGCCGGTTGCTGCCGTTGCGCAGCCGCCAGCCAAGTCGGCGCCAGTTGCCTCAAAAACCAACTCAAACAAATCCAGCCCCGGCAGCAGCAACGAGCGCCTTGCCAGCTTTGTAAAACTGGACACACAAAAGCTGGATGTGCTGGTGGATCTGGTGGGTGAGCTTGTGATTGCCCAGTCCATGGTGCTGCAGCACCCGCAGGTGCAAACCTTGAACGACCGCAATCTGGCGCGCTTCATGCGCCAGCTGCATGGCATCACCACTGACCTGCAGCACAATGCCATGTCTTTGCGCATGGTGGAGATCCGCGGCGCCTTTCAAAAAATGAACCGGCTGGTGCGCGATCTGTCCGGCGTCCAGGGCAAGCAGGTGCAGCTGGTGCTGTCTGGTGAAGAAACCGAGATTGACCGCAACATTGTGGAGGAGTTGGGCGACCCGCTGGTGCACATGGTGCGCAACTCTGTGGACCACGGCATCGAAATGCCCGAAGTCCGCGTGGCGCAGGGCAAGCCGGCGCTTGGCACCGTGCGCCTGCATGCCATGCACTCTGGCGGCGGCATTGTGATCACCATCAGTGACGACGGCAAAGGCCTGGACAAGAACCGCATTCTGGCCAAGGCCATTCAACGCGGGCTGATTGATGCGGACGCCACACCCACAGAAAAAGAAATCTTCGACCTCATCTTCCTGCCCGGCTTCTCGACCGTGGACAATATTACGGACATCTCCGGCCGCGGTGTGGGCATGGATGTAGTCCGCGCCAGTATTTCCCGCCTGCGTGGCCGGGTTGAGGTGCAGTCCACACTGGGCCAGGGTTCGGTTGTCACCATCCGGCTGCCGCTCACAATGGCAATCATTGATGGCATGCTGATTGGCATTGGCACCGAACGCTTCATCATCCCCAGCCTTTCCATTCGCGAATCTTTCCGACCGCTGCCCGGTGTGGTGGCCACCTCCCAGGGCCGCGGCGAGGTGGTGAGCGTGCGCGGCAAACTGATTCCGCTAGTGCGGCTGGGCGACCAGCTTGGCATTGAGTCCACGGCCAAAGACCCCTGCGACGGAATTATTGTGGTCACCCAGTCTGAATCCCAGCCGCGCGGCTTGCTGGTGGACCGGCTGATCGGAAAACAAGAGGTGGTTATCAAGTCTTTGGGGTCCGCCTTCAAAGGCCAGGCCAGCATGTCCGGCGCAGCCATTCTGGGAGACGGACTGGTGGCTTTAATTCTTGACATTGAAAACCTTGGCGCGCCACGCGCACACCACAAAAACCAGCCGGTGCCAACCGCATGACAGGCGCCGCTTTGCCCGCCGGGCAGCGCCGCCAATGGCCTGCCACCAGCATCCGGCTCAACTTTAAACCGCAGCCACGCGCCGGGTTCCCATTTAACCCGCCCGCCATTTAACAGGTGTTTGCATGACAAATCAAATCCAGACGGACAACCGGCCCAAGCCCGGAAAATATCTGACCTTCATGCTTGGCGCGGAGCACTACAGCCTGCCGATCCTGAAGGTGCGCGAGATTATGCGCCTATGCCCGATCACACCGGTGCCGCGCATGCCGGTTTACATTCAGGGGGTCATCAACCTGCGCGGCAAAATTGTGCCCGTGCTGGACCTGCGCGCGCGCTTCCGGCTGCCCGCGTTTGCGGACCAGGAGCGCGTCTGCATCATCGTCGTGCAGCTGGAAAGCAGCGATGGCGGCACCAACCTGATGGGCATGATTGTGGACATGGTTGAGGAAGTCTCGCAGTACGCAGAGGCGGAAATTGAGCCCACGCCTGATTTTGGCAGCCTGGTAGACACGCGCTACATCACCGGCATGACCAAAACCAAAGGGACGGTCAAAACCTTGCTGGACCTGGACAAGCTGCTCACAATGGACGGCGACATAGACCTGCAGCAGGTTTACCGGGAAGTGGCGTAACGTGCGCCCGCTGCCCACCGCGCCACTAGCGCCCGCAATCCGGGCAACATTTTAACAAACACGGGAGAATAGACATGCTGAACACAAAAACTTTACGCTACATCATCTTTGCGCTCTTCACACTCGCGCTTGCCGTATCGCCTGTAATTACCAATATGGTCCTGAATGAAATTAAAATCCACGGGCCGATTTACGAAAGCATCATTTCCGACAAAGACTTAATTGCAGACATTCTGCCGCCGCCCGTGTATGTCATAGAGAGTTACCTCGAGGCGACCAAACTCATGGCTGCATCAGAAGGGGCGACCAAAATGGTATCAACCGATGCTGCCGTAAACCGATTAGCCGAGCTACAAGCCCAGTACAAAGACCGGCTCGCCGTATGGGCAGCCGACCCCCACCTCAGCGCCGAAACGAAAAGCCTGCTTGCAAAAGACTCTAATGAGCAAGTAGTTGCCTTTTACGATGCAGTGGAAAAGGACTTGTTGCCGGCTATTCGCGCCAGCAATCCAAACGATGCTGCAGCGGCTTTCGCCACGGTGTCTGCCGCCTATGAGGCGCACCGCGTGGTTATTGACAAACTCGTGACTGCAGCACTGGCGGACCTACCCATCGAAGAAGCAGCAGCGGTAGCAGCAGTGTCAAACTCGCTGTGGCGCACGGCCGCCGCTTCAGCCATCCTGGTGGTGCTTGCGAACGCTGTAATCTGGTATTTTGCCAGGCTGACCTTTGGCCCGCTGGATCGCATCACCGAAAACTTGGCAAGCGGTGCTGAGCACTCATCCGTTGCCGCCGACCAGGTGGCGCAGGCAAGCCAGCAACTGGCCGAAGGTGCCAGCGAGGCGGCTGCGGCCGTCGAAGAAACCAGCTCGTCGCTTGAGCAAATGTCCAGCATGCTGCAAAGCACAGCCAACAACACCGTGAAGGCCAAAGCGCTGGTGAGCGAGGCGCACATGGCTGCGCAGAATGGCTCTGCAACCATGAGTGAGATGACAACCGCCATGCAGTCGATTGCGCAGTCCAGTGCCGAGGTGGCAAAAATTGTGAAGAGCATTGATGAGATTGCGTTCCAGACAAATATTCTGGCGCTGAATGCAGCCATCGAGGCGGCGCGCGCGGGCGAGGCCGGCGCCGGCTTTGCCGTAGTGGCAGACGAGGTGCGCTCGCTGGCGCAGCGCAGCAGCGCGGCCGCGCATGAAACCGCGGAAAAGATCGAAGCGGCCATTATGAACAGCCGCAATGGTTCGCAAAGCCTCGTCAAGCTGGGCGAGTCCTTTGCGGCAATTGCGGAAAAGGTAAACCAGACGGACAGCCTGGTAAATGAAATCGCAGAGGCGGCCAAGGAGCAGTCCCAGGGCGTCGGACAAATCTCTGTGGCAATTGTGCAGATGGGCAAGGTCTCGGCGCGCAACGCCGGCAACGCGGAAACAACTGCGGGGGCGGCAGAAGAGCTGAGCGCCCAAGCCAAGCAGCAGATGAGCCTGGCAGAAGAACTGCGCGGCGTAACCGGCAGTGTGGCTGCACCCGCGCGCCGCCTGCGTAACGCTGGTGCTGATGCTGCGCACGCAGAGTGGCAGTCGCCGCGCCAGCTTAAGGACCAACAGCAGCCTGCGCGCAAGGCGCTGGCACTGAAAGACAGTGACGCCGACAAGCACTTTAAAGACCAATAGCCCGGCTATGTTTAAATGGCGCTAGATTTTGGAATATCGCCGGCAGCTTATAAATACATCAGCGGGGTACTGTACAAGCACAGCCGGATTTTTTTAGGGCCGGCCAAGCAGCAGCTGGTGTCGAGCCGGCTTGCGCACCGGCCCCGCGCACTCGGGCTGGCGTCTTTCGACGAATATTGCGACTTTCTGCGCACCAACGCGTCCGGCGATGAGATCGAAATGCTGGTTGATCTCATCGCCACCAACCACACCTATTTCTTCCGCGAGCAGGCGCATTTTGATGCGCTGGCCGCGCAGCTGCTGCCGGATTTGCTGGCGCAAGTACCCAGTGCGCGCACGGGCCTGCGCTGCTGGTCGGCGGCTGCATCTTCGGGTGAGGAGGCGTTTTCACTGGCAATCACACTTGCTGAATACAACCGGAGCCAGCCGCCGCTGCAATGGCACATCTATGCGACCGATATTTCGCGCCGGATTTTGGAAAGCGCGCGCACTGCCATCTACCCCGAGAAGAAAGTAAAACTGCCGGCAGCCGGCTTGCATGCGCGCTACTTTCAAAAAGGCAGCGGGCCCTATGCCGGCCAATGCCGGGTCAAGGCAGATTTGCGCGCGGGCGTCACCTTTGCGCAAGTCAACCTGTTTCAAGCTGCCTACCCCGTGCCGCAGCCCCAGCACATTATTTTTTGCCGCAATGTGCTCATCTATTTTGACCCGCCTTCGCAGGCGCAGCTGGTCAAGCGGCTCCACGAGTACCTGGCGCCGGGCGGCTACCTGGTCATCGGCCTCTCGGACAGCCTGCACAGCATGCAGCATCAATTCGCCAGTCTCGGGAGCGGCATCTTCCGCCGTTAAGATTATTTTGATGAACGCACGCAAGATTGCCAGTTCATTATCAGGGCAGGCACGCAATGCCTGAAAAGATCCGCGTATTGGTAATTGACGATTCGGCGATGGTGCGCAAGGTGATCACAGACACACTCCACCAGGACCCGGACATCGAGGTGGTGGGCACAGCCCAGGACCCGTTGTTTGCAATTGAAAAAATTCCCAAGCTCCGGCCGGATGTGCTTACGCTGGACATGGAAATGCCGCGCATGGACGGGCTTACATTTCTGCGCAAACTTAAAGCAGAAAAATCTACCATCCCGGTGGTGGTGGTAAGCGCACTAACGCAGCAGGGCTCGCAGATGGCGCTGGATGCAATGGAAGCCGGCGCCTGCGATATTTTGGCCAAGCCGGACGGCAGCTACTCCATCGGAGCGCTGGCCGGCCGGTTGGCGTTTCATGTAAAAGCAGCTGCGCGCTCGCGCCGCCAACCCCAGCTGACGCCGGTGAAAACCGCGCCGGCAAGCGGCAGCGTACGGCCCGTGGCAATTGCATCCGGCGGCCTGGATTTGCGACTGATTCTGATGGGCGCGTCCACCGGCGGGGTGGAAGCGTTGCGCTATTTGCTGCCCAGCCTGCCGGCCGGGCTGCCGCCAATTGTTGTTGTACAGCACATCCCGGCCCATTTTTCTAAAGCAATGGCGGAACGCATAAATCAACTCTGCGATTACGAAGTTCGGGAAGCGGTTGACAACGAGCCCCTGCAGCCCGGTGTTTGCCTCTTTGCGCCGGGGGACTTTCATTTGTTGATCGTGAAGCGCTTCGGGGGTTATAGTACGCGCTTGACGCAGTCGCCGCCCATTCAATATTGCCGGCCATCGGTGGACGTTTTGTTTCGCTCCGGAGCGGACGCTGCCGGGGCGCACGCGCTGGGCATTTTGCTCACGGGCATGGGCAGCGATGGCGCAATTGGGATGCAGGCCATCAAGCGCGCCGGCGGCCGCACCCTGGCGGAACATGAAGACAGCTGCGTGGTTTATGGCATGCCGCGCGCCGCAGCCAAGCTGGGCGTGGTGGACCAGGCCGTGCGGCTTGGCCAGATGCCAGACGCAATTATTAAAGCACTGGACAGCGTGCCGCGCTGACCCGCAAACCGCAGACAAGCTGCCCGCACAGCAGCCACAAGCCTTGGGGGCCACTATATGAATGAGCGTTCACTTCTGTTTGGGACCACGGCAGCCGCACCCGCTGCGCCCGTGGACGAGGCGCCCAGCCCGGAGCAAATATTTTCGGCGCGGGTGTTGGTGGTTGATGACAGCAAAATGATGCGCATGGGCATCATTCGCTCGCTCAAGCAGCTGGGCTTCCAAAATATTACCGAGGCTGCCGACGGCCGCGCAGCCATTGAACGCATCAAAGCCGAAGCCTTCGACCTGATGCTGCTTGACGTGGAAATGCCCGAGATGACCGGCATGGAAGTGCTGGCCGCCATGCGCGCTGATGCTGCCATTAACTGGCTGCCGGTAATTGTAATTTCCGGCGGTGAAGACATCGCCAACGCGGTCAAATGCATTGAGCTGGGGGCGGAGGACTATCTGCCCAAGCCCTTCAGCCCGGTGCTGCTGCGCGCGCGCGCCACCACCTCCATTGAAAAAAAGAAACTGCGCGACCTGGACAAGCTGCGCATGCAGCAACTGCGCAGCCAGCATGAACTGGTGCTGGCCGAACAGGAAAAAACAGAGCGCCTGCTGGCCAACATTTTGCCGAAGTTTATTTCCGACCGGCTCAAGCTTGGCGAGGAGCTGATTGCAGACAGCCACGATGGCGTATCGGTGCTGTTCGCCGACCTGGTGGCGTTCACCAAGCTCTCGCGCACAACCAGTGCGCCGGACCTGGTGAGCTTTCTGAATGAAATGATGTCCGCGTTTGACCTGATAACGGAACGCAGCGGGCTGGAAAAAATCAAGACGATTGGCGACAATTTCATGCTGGTGGGCGGGGTGCCGCAAGCCCGCGCAGACCATGCGCAGGCGGTGGCCGACGTGGGGCTTGAGATGCTCGAGTCTGTGCGGGACCTCAACCGGGCGCAAGGCACCAACTTTGAAATCCGCGTGGGCATCAACAGCGGGCCGATTGTGGCCGGTGTGATTGGCATCCGCAAGTTTACTTATGATGTGTGGGGGGACACGGTGAACATCGCCAGCCGCATGGAATCTTCCGGTGTGGGCGGCCGCGTGCGCATCAGCGCCAGTACGGCAGACCTGCTGCGCGCAGAGTTTGACCTGGAGGACGGCGAGGTAATCGAAGTCAAGAGCATCGGCCCCACGCAAACTTATTTTGTGCTTGGCCGAAAAGGCGCAGCCCGGCGCTAAAAAATACTGCGCGCTGCCCAAAGGCAGCGCGTGCCCACCGCCCGCAAAGCAGCTGCCGCACTTGCGCGCGGCACATGATCATCCAGATTCATTCTCCGTCTTTATTTTCCGTCTTCATTCTTCGTTCATATTAAGTTTGTGCGGCTGAAGGCGCGCCACTGCTGGCGCCAACCACTGGCGCAGTTCTGCACTTAATTTACCGGGCTTAACGCGCAGCCTGCGCACCCATCCAAGCGCAGCGCGGGCGCACCCCGCAAAAACTGCGCTGGCCATTGCACCAAAAGCCGGCCGAATCGTGCTATTCTGTATGCTTAGTCAAGGTCATGAAAATTCCCGCCTTCAAAATGCCGGTTGCAGACGCCATTGAGCGTGGCGCGTGCGGCGTTGGCTTTGTGGCAGACCAGCATGGGCGCGCTTCAGCGGAGATTTTGCAGCTGGGCCTGTCCGGGCTGGTGAACTTGCAGCATCGCGGCGGGCTGGATGCAGACAACAAAACCGGTGACGGCGCCGGCGTGCTCACGCCCATCCCGGGTGCGTTCTTTTCCGCAGCGCTGGCGCAGCTTACCGGGCAGCAAGCAGCGCCAGAGCGCATCGCAGTTGGCATGTTCTTCTTTCGGCCGGCGCATTTGGAACCGGCTGCCGCAGCGGTTGGCCATGCGCTGGCAGCGCACGGCGTGCCGCTGGCAGCGTGGCGCAAGCCGCCCATCAATCCGGACGTGCTGGGCCCGCAGGCGCGCGCACGCATCCCGCTGATCCGCCAGGCGCTGATTGTGCGGCCGGCACATCTGGCAGCTGCGGAGTTCGAGCAGCGCCTGTATTTGGCGCGCAAGGCATTTGAGCGCGAGTCTGCGGCCAATGGCTGGTCAGCCTATGTGGCTTCGCTGTCCGGGCGCACGGTTGTCTACAAGGGTTTGCTGCACGCGCCGCAAGTGGGCAGCTTTTATCTGGACCTTGCGCACCCGCATTACGCCGTCTCTTCGGTTGTCTTCCATCAGCGCTACAGCACCAACACGCTGCCCACCTGGGAGCGCGCGCAGCCCTTCCGGCTGCTGTGCCATAACGGCGAGATCAACACCATTCAGGGCAATGTGGCGTGGGTGCAGGCCCGCACAGCGCAGCTGGCGGCCGCCGGCGGGTTCACGCCGGCTGCGCTGCAGCCCGTGATTGATGCCAGCGGCAGCGACTCTGCCATGCTGGACAACTACGCCGAGCTGCTGTGGCAGACCGGGCGCCACCTGCCGCATGTGCTCTCCATGCTGCTGCCCATGGCGTGGGAAAAGCTGCCCGACCTGCCGGCCGCCGTGCGCGACTTCTACGCCTACCATGCGCATCTGGCAGAGCCCTGGGACGGGCCGGCTGCAATTGTGTTCAGTGACGGGCGCGTGGTGGGTGCCACGCTGGACCGCAATGGCCTGCGCCCGCTGCGCTACGCCGCCACGCGCGACGGCCTGGTATATGCCGCCTCAGAAATTGGCGCGGTAACACTGGATGCCGGGCAGCTGACGTGCCTTGGCAAACTGGGGCCGGGCC
>Ga0209768_10003108_pt1 | contig 10104 bp, 3 predicted proteins | sample LauGreSBDMM110SD_3_FD_187564 | JGI IMG/M metagenome (GOLD analysis project Ga0209768, IMG submission 187564) | Freshwater lake microbial communities from Lake Michigan, USA - Sp13.BD.MM110.SD (SPAdes) (version 2) | ecosystem: Environmental > Aquatic > Freshwater > Lake | place: Lake Michigan... | reverse complement strand
AATATAGAAAATATTAATAATGATTTAAATAAAATAGCAAAACTTCTAAATTTTATAGGCGATAATAAAGAAATGTCTGAAAAAATAACAAATGATATAGTAACATTAAGTAATTATATAACGGATGATAAAGTAGATAATGAAAAATTAGAAAATAATATACTTGAAAATTTAGGCAAATTAAATCATTATATATTCAAAAATAAAGATGAAGATGAAGATGTAGCTATAATAAGATTAGAGACAAATTTAAATAAAATAAAATATGACGTCAATAACTATAATAATGATAATAATATAATTAAAATTCATGATATTTTAAAGGCAACTTTTAAGAATGATATTAATATTATTATTAAAGATATTAAAAATGATAATAATTTTTATACAAGTGATGTCGATTATGAAATGAGTAAATATATAAAAAACATTGAAAAGTTATTATTATTAAAAGATTATAAAATAGATGGAGATAATGATGAAATTAATATATGCATAAAAGAATATAATGATTTAATACAAAATATAAAAAATAGTAAAGATGTTACAGATGATAATAATAATATAGAAAAAAATTTAAATGAAGCATTAATTATTGAAAAAAAAATATTAGTTGATAAATTAAAATATAAATATTATGATAATATAAAAAAAATTGATAAATTTAAAGATAACATATTTGAAATTATCAATAATATAGATAAAAATATAGAAAAAATAAAAATAAAAAAATCAACCTTGATAGAAGATCCCGAGCAAAAATCTACCGAGACACAAACGGGAGGTAATTATTCAAATAATATAATAAATAATAATAAAAAAATAGCAAATTTAAAGAGAACTAAATATAATGTATGTGGATATGTTACCGATATTGAAGGAAATATGGATTATTTTAATAAATATGTTAAAATATCAAAAATACTTGAATGGACTAATAATAATAAAAATATATTAAGGTTTAAAAAAAAGAATAGCATTTTTGTATATGGAGGAGATACACAAGATAAAGGAAATGCCGATATTAGATTTGTGAATATCTTACTTAAATTTAAAGAAGATTATCCTGATAGAGTAATATTTATTATAGGAAACAGAGATGCAAATAAATTACGTATTCCGTCAGAATTATTTGAAAAATATAATAATGAAAATTTATTTTTAAAAAAATATGATAACTATCCTTATTGGATAGATAGTAATAAACGTATTACATTAAGAAAATATTTAAAAGATAATAATTATGAATTAAATATTAAAAATAGATTAAAATATATAATAGAATATACTTTAGGATTTAAAGATGGTTTTGAAAAAAGAAGAACAGAATTATCAATAATTTTAAAAAAAAATATTAGTAAAATAACAGATACAGATGTAATATCGAGTTTTTTAAATTCTGTTATGCCATTTCCTGAAAATATAGAATTATCAAATGATAATTACATGTTGAAATATTTGAAACAAGGACAAATAGCATATATATTTGGCGAATATATATTTGTTCACGGAGCTATAAATAAATATAATATAGGAAAAATACCGCAAAATAATAATAGAATAGATGATATCAATATATGGATAAATGAACTTAATTCATGGTTTCAAAAAGAATTAAGTAAGTATATAAATAATCCAACGATTGGAGGAATTACTAAAAAAAGAAAAGCATACAATATTATTGATTATGTAATACCAAAAAATAAAAGCATTTCTGTTGTATATGCTAATAATTTAAAAAATGGCAATGGGAAACATATTAATAAAAATGTTAGTAAAATATTAAATAAGTATGGAATTAAAAATATAATAACAGGACATAAACCGCATGGCGATTGTCCATTGGTAATTCGTAATAAATATATAACTGCTATAAGTGCTGATACTTCTTATAGTAATGCTAATTATTTGAAAGAAAAAAATAAGATAGACGGAGATAATCGTGGAAATGCTGTATGTGAAGTTCTTCTATATTCAAATGGATATATAAGAATTCATGGAAAATATGCGAATAATAGCAAATATAGTTATATATTAAAAAAAAAAGTTAATAATAAAATAATAGAATTGAATGATTATATTGGTATGCAATTAAATAATAAATATTGGGTAAAAAATATAAATAATATTAATAAAAAATTATTAATATCATATGGAAAGGATTATGAATTGTATGATAAATGGATAAGTTTAAAAGAAGTAAATGATTTACTTAAATAAATTTAATCATATACGTATCTATTAAATCATATCCATTCTTTCTATAATAATTTCGAACTCCTGTACCACTAATTACAGCAATTTTATTATATCCTTCTGATTTAGAAATATTTTCTGCTGTTTCTAATAATTTTTTCCCATATCCTCTATGTTGATAAGAATTTTCAATATTATTTCCTACATCACTCATATTTGAATATACATGTAATTCGCGAATAAGTGCTGTATCATTCAATATTACTAATTGTTCATTAGTATCTTTAAGTTTTACTAATCTAAGTCTAATAAAACCAATAAGATATTTATCAGTTATTAATGATATAAAATATTCATTTCCTGAACTGGCTTTATATGTTTCAATATCAATTCGTATATCATCACAATTAATATTATTATCTTTAACTTCACGGCATCTAATACAATTACAACTCCAATTATTTTTTTGCATATCAATTTGCAATAATTGTCGCATATTTACATATTTATCTTTATAACCACCACTAATATACGTAGATGGAATATCTCTAATTATTCTATTGAGCCTCTTCCATCTCTGAACTTTTTGTTTAAAATCTTTAATAAGTTCAAATAGTAAATAATCATCATATGGGACATATGATCCTTCGTCATACCAAATTTTTATCTGTGTCCATGGAACAATTGCTGTAGGATATATTTTATATTGATCAACTTGTAATCTTTCATCGTATAAAGAATTATCTAACATTTCTTTATCCAATTCATAAGATGAACCTGGTAAATTAGGCATTAAATGTATATCTACCTTATAACCATTATCTTTTAACAATTTAATAGCATAATATACTTTTTCTATAGTATGCCCGCGTTTTATTTTTTTTAGAACTTCGCTATTTGTATGTTGAACACCCAATTGAACCCTTGTACAATTATATTTTCTAAATTCCTTGATTTCATCAATAGTAATAGTATCTGGTCGCGTTTCTAATGTTAAACCGATAATATGTATTTTAGCAGTCTCATTTAATAACAATTCTTCTTCTAAAGACATTATATCCCTATTATCATAATAAGTATTAGCGGCATAATAAACCTTGCGAATAAATTGATCTTTATAATTTTTATGATAATTAGACCATGTTCCACCTAATATAATTAATTCTAATTTATCTACAATATGTCCCATTTTAATTAAAGTATCAACGCGAGAATTAAATTGTAAAATTGGATCAAAATTATTTTCGTTTGCTCTCAAAACAGCAGGCTCTCTGTATAAATATGAACGAGGTTGATCTATCCAATTATTACCTTCGTGACCTTTCTCATTAGGACAATAAGCACAATTATGTTTGCAGCTAAACTTACCTACAACTTTATCACCATTATCATCAATATATTCAGGTGTTCCAGATGTTAAAATAGTAATTACTATAACACCAGAATTAGATTTAGATTTTTTTTTAGTAATTAGTTTTTTCAGATTAATATTATTTAAATTTAAAGAATTATAAAAATATATTAAATTTGATTTTGATAAAGATATTTTATATTTTTTTTGAATATCTTTTTGAAATTTAATAACATCCTTATCATTTTGTATATTTTCAATATTATTTATAAGTTCTTTAGAAACTATATTATATTCTTTTTCTGTATATATAGTATTCTTATAATCATTATAATGTTTTATAATTGCATGTTTTTTTTCAACTATATTTTCAATATCTATATCATTCATAATTATAAATATATTCAAATATTATAAATCAGCAATCAATTTTTAATATCATGTAATAATAGATATTATATATATTAATAAATGAGCGGTAAATATCATGCTCCATCTTTGATTGCTATGCTTGAATCTCTTTCTATAAATGATGAAGCAGGACCAAAAATGCGAGATACAACGCCGCAACCTCAACAACATCAACAATCTCTACTATCACAATATAATCATCATCCAGTGTCTCGTCAAGCATCGCAAGAACCACTATTTTTTTCATATCAACAACCTCCTCAGTACCAACCTCAATATGAATCACCAGCAGCTACTAATAAAAATTATTTTACTACCCCACAACAAACCAGAAGAAGTTTATATGATAGAACGCCAGAAGAATTACAAATAGAGGAAGAATTAGAAATTATTATAGAAGATCCTAAAACTAATGATAAACAAATAGAAGATAAATTACCAGATTATTTTGTTCCATCGTGGATAAAATATAGAAATGCTGAAAGAAGAAAGATTCCTTTTTCAATATTAATATGGTCAAGTGCTAAAAATGAATTAAGAGATCTTGATGAATTATGGTGCGATTATAATGGAATAGCTAATTTTGCAACTAAAAAATATGATTATAATCCCCGTGAATATTTTGCAGCTCTATTAGATAATAATAAGGATGCAATAGCTATGGTGCAAAAAAGATGTGGAACAGGAATAGAATCTTATAGAAATGTATTAAAATATTTATTATTATATAATATAAAAAGAATACATAAAATAGTGCAATGGGATGATAAAGATGCCGAAGGAGTACCTATTTATGATGCTACACCTAATAAAATATTTAAGAAAATAAGAATACAAAATATATTTGATGGACAATCTCTAAATTCGCATGAACAAGAACTTATTAAAATTATGAACGAAGAAGCCTATTTTTTATATTCTTTAAGTAATAGACCAAATATATCAACACAAAGTTCTCCTTTTAATGATCTTGAAAATTATAATGTTATAACAAATAATGAATTTTATGAATTAGTAAATACTCATTTTAGAATATTCTTAAATCGTGTAACTATAAGATTTTGGAAATCTCTTAGATTTAATAATCAAATATTATAAAAGGGTAGTAGGTTATGATATTTTACTATTTTATATGATATGTAGTTCTATAATGCCTTTTTATAATTCTTTAAGTTTCTTTTTTAAGTTCATTATATCTTCAATCCATCTTGCTAATTTTTTACAACTAATAATATTACATACTTAATCTAAATCTAAACTAATACTATTAAATAAGTAATATTTAATAGCTGATAATTTATATTATACTTTTGCACTTCATTATAAATTACCTAATAAAAATAAATAAAAGTTTTCTTAGAAGAGATATAACTGATAATAAAGCAAAATTGAAACATTAAATTATTCAATATGCAAAGAAGGTAACAAATTTTATTAAGTTTTATTATATATAGTAAATAATATATTATAGAACAGCAATTTAATAGTTTATTTTTATAGACAAGACTGATTATAATTGTTAATATTTATTCATATATTTTTTATCAAATGAAAAAAAATTAAAAGGTTTATTATTTATATTATTTATTAATAGTTTACTAATAAATTTATTATCAAATGATTTATGATTTACTTTATTTTTTAATTTAACTAATCCAATACTATTATTACCTTTTTTTTTATTTTCTCTAATTATATCATTTGATGTTTTTAAATTTTTTAAAAACATAGTAGCTAATTTTTTAAATTGCGCATAATTATCGGATTTCTTTTTAATTCCACTATTTTCACTTAAAATCTTATTACCACCCATATATTTTACAACCATTATACTATATAATAAATATATTATTATTTATAAAATTAATGTATATTAAGATATAGGATATTGGAAATATACATAATTATCTAAAATTGATTGTAGATTAGGGTTTTCATAAGTAATAATATTATTAATATTAAATGTTGTATCATATGTTGTATTAAATGTTGTTATTATATCTGATATTTTTTTACCAATATTAAGCGTATGGTTATTAATATAATTTTCTTTAATAGCATTATCTTCAGAATTGTATGAATATAGAGCATTATAAATGTTTTTTAATTTTTCCAATTTTTCACTTACTTCGTCTTTACCAAAAAGACCAATACAATTCATTAAACCATCACCTCTACTATTTATACTAATACTTGCACTATTATTTTTATATATTTGAATATTTTTATCATATTCGTTTAATTTAAATAAATTATTTATAGTAGTTTCATATTGTGGTTGTGAAAGAAAGCTTAATAACTTATTATTATACATATCAGGTAAAGTGTTTATATCGATTAAATTTTTAATTCTAAAAATATTAGCATATCCATCTAACATCATATAAATATCTCCAGAAACATTATTATAAAATAGTACTTCAAATTCTTTTAATACAATATCATTAGGTTTAATATCTTTTATATATTTAAATTCATAATATATATTTTTATCATTAGATATGGTTTGGTAAGTATTACCTGATTTTGTGGCAAATTTAGGTTCATAATAAGCTATTAAAGATGTTATAGTAATTTTACATTTTAAATATTGGTTTGTATTTGCTGTTTTTGTTCCTATTTTATATATATATATATTATTATACTTTTCGTTTTCTGGCTTTATAATACTTGGTTCTTGATTATCAAAATCGTTGTTTTTTCTGGCATTATCTTTATTTAGTTGCGTATCATCTTCAACATTATAAGAAATTTTTAACTGATTTGTAGGTATTTCAAATATAGTATTAATTTCTCTTTTACGATATATGTATATAACACCCGAACCACCTCTTGCTGGTACAGCATGCGAAGAACCTCCACCGCCACCTCCTAAACCCATCACACCGGGTCGAGGATTATTTCGATTTCCTCCTCTTCCGCCGCCACCAGTACCTCCCAAACCTCCTGAATTACCCATTACAGCACTCCAATCTCTATGGCAATCCATACCTGACGCACCACCGCCGCCGCCACCTAAAATTATATTAGCTGAATTTCTTAAATTTTTAAATTCTCCGATATTACTTAAACTAATACCATCGCCTCCATCAGCACCATTATGAACATTAGAGCCTAATGAAGAAAAACTTTTTGATTCTGAAGCCCATGAATTTCCTATTTTACCTGCTCCGCCTCCTCCACCCCCAGCACCATATTTACCGGCATGATACCCCATGCCACCACTATTACCATAAGACACAAAGTTAATAACACCAAAGGCATCATTAGTATTTCTATTTAATACATTTCCACCTGGTCTATGCCCTCCGTGACCGGACCCACCTCCTCCCGAACCACCATCTAATCCATTATACATACCACCGGCACCACCACCATATGCTACTATATTAAGAAATCTTTTTTCTCTGTCATAAATTAAAGAATTATTACCAGACACGCCAGTTCCAGTAGTTCTTCCAGTTTTAGTAACTACAAACCCTGATGTTTTATTATCAAACCAGCTTGGTAAATATGGAGTATCTGCTGTTAATGTTATTGTAGGACCACCAAAATTTCCATGGTAATATAAGGTTACACTATAACCACTTGGAACTTTAACAGAACTTAATTCGTCATTTGCTAAACCCATACTCGGTTCTCCGTACATATTATAGTTACCAACTCCTTTTACAAAAGATCTGCCTCCAAAATTAGGTTCAGAATATATTGTAATACCTACATCATTATATCCATCCATAACTCCGCCATTACCTACTTCAAAAATATATTCTATATCTTTTTTAAATAAAACCTCAGCATATACTACCCCACCTCCTCCACCACCTCCACCACCTTCACAACCTCCATTTTCTCCACCACTACCACCACCAGCAACTATAACAACATTACATAATATATCATTGGGAAATTTAACAACATGTTTTTTATTTTGTGAATTCGGATCTGTTAATTGATATATATAAGTATTTTCATTTATATCGTATATTTCACTATATTCGACTAAAGCTGGAGCATTATTATTTAGCTTTTGAATATAATATGATTTATTTTTTTGTAAAGTAACAATATTATTATCATTTAAAGTTACAATTATATCTGCGTTTTTTGTAATTATTTTAGGAATATTATTAAGATCATTGTTTAAATTAGTATTTATAACTAATTCTCTTTTAGTAAGTGTGTTAGGGTCCGCTTGAAAATATTTAAGATATTTAACAATTACTATACCTGACCCGCCATTTCCAGCATCTGCAAATCTTGCTCCGTCTCCGCCATTACCTAAATCTGCTGTTCCGTTAGCAGTATTACTGACGCCATACCAATTCCCTCCATTTCCTCCTTTAGCGTATGTTATTGGTTTCCCTGTAATATCAATACTTCTCCCATTTCCTCCTAAACCAAATATATTTGCCGAAGAATAAGTATATGATTCGCCAACTGTGCCAGCACCCCCACCCCCACCACCACCACCTCCATCATTACGATTAGCATTTGTATTTCCTCCGTTAAATCCTTGATTTGTTGTACCTGCTCCTCCTCTTCCACCATGATCTCCACCTCCTCCTCCTGAACCACCATTTGAACCGGTGGTATTAGTGCTCGCACCTCCGCCACCACCGCCTCCTGTTGCTACTATGTTACCAAAACGACTATCATTACCACTATTTCCACTTGATGAACCTCTAACTCCACCTTTACCTACAATTATATTATAATTACCAGCTACTAAGAGATGTTTTTGCATATATATTAATCCACCAGCGCCTCCGCCACCACCACCTCTATTATTATTTATAATATTACGCCCTCCAGCTCCACCTCCTCCTACAACTAATATATCACATATCGTATCCTTTTCTAATATTAGTGTGTTGTCTGTAGTATAGATTTTAATTTCATATATATTTTCTAAGGTAAATGGTTGTTCATCGCGAATAATTTGTTTTATGTTTTTATATTTATGTAAAGTTATTTCGTGTTTTTCTATACCAACATGACTTCCCAAATCATTTATTAAATTATTTATTACACTTTCATCTGAATTAGTATTAGTACTTTTTTCTCCTAAATTAGTATCAATACTTTTTTCATATAATGGTATAAATTTTTGTATAGTATTAAAAGTATTTAAAAAAATTTGTTTTTTTTCTTTCATGTCGTTATAATAATTCCCTAATCTTATAATTTCGATTACATTCGTTTTATTTAATATTGCAATTAATTTGCGAGAAAAATTATAAATATATTCTAATAATTCACTTTTCTTATATTCATTATTTGCTTTTCTTTCAACATTTAAACATTTTGTTATAATTTCAGTATTCATTTCATTTATATATCCATTAATTAAAGCATTATTTTTAATTAATTCATTAATTTCATCATATGTAAGTATAATATCATCGGGTATTTGAACTTGATTTATTTTTGAGTTATATGGTGTAGCAGATATTAAATCATCTGATTTTAATCGTGCATCTGATGTTTGATATGATTTAATAACGTCAACCTGATTTGTACAATCTAAGTTACGATTAAATTTATATATTTTTACATTTATTCCATCTTGTCGAATAAAATGTAATTTATTTTTAACTATTGTATTATAAATACTTCCATTATCTATATAATAGTATTGATAATCTGTGCCTAATAATCTTGATATATAGCTTTGTTTTTCTTTATCATATACTATATATTTAGAATTATCTTCATTATTTATTATTATATAATCAATAGCATTTATTATATTATCTTTTAAAGTTAATCTATATAATTTAACATTTCCCAATGATAAATTTCTATTATAATTATAAGAACATATAGAGTCGAGAGATTCAACTCTATATTTATTTGATGTAGAATCATCTTCAGGAAGTTTATTAAAAAACATTTGCATAAAAAGGTCTTTGTTTACATCGTTTTTTTTATCTTCTGTAAATTGTATAGCAACATAAGAGTCTGGTTTATAATTAATTAATTTATTATCTTTATATTTATAAGTATTTTCATTCATATTAGTATTTTTTTTCTTAAAACAAATTGCTGTTTCATTAAAATTATTAAAATCATTTACATTATTATTATTTTCTGTAAACTTTTTAAAAGGAACTTTGTATTCACCAGGGTTTTCTTGACTTTTT
>Ga0209768_10003106_pt1 | contig 10108 bp, 11 predicted proteins | sample LauGreSBDMM110SD_3_FD_187564 | JGI IMG/M metagenome (GOLD analysis project Ga0209768, IMG submission 187564) | Freshwater lake microbial communities from Lake Michigan, USA - Sp13.BD.MM110.SD (SPAdes) (version 2) | ecosystem: Environmental > Aquatic > Freshwater > Lake | place: Lake Michigan... | reverse complement strand
ACTCTTATACAGCAATTTGGTGAACCAACTCTACTAAAGATTGATGTCGAGGGTTACGAATACAATGTTCTACAAAGTCTTAGTAAAAAAGTGAATATGCTCTGTTTTGAATGGGCAGAGGAAAAAAAGAAAGAGATTCTCTTAAGCCTTGAGTATCTTCACACCCATAACTATACAAAATTTCATATACAGATTGAAGATAAGTATGATTATAGTGTTAAGGACGGCGATTGGCTAAATTATACAACAATATATAATACAATGAATACTTCTTGTGATGTAAACAGGAAGGACTCATGGGGAATGATATGGGCATTTTAAGAAAAAAGAAGAATAAATAGCATAATGAAGTTTTTATATGTTGACACGTATGTACATCATAAGAATAGATTAGGATTTATTCTTATGTGTAAAGCAAGAAATATAGAGTGTGTACTCTCAAGGTCATATGATGATTTTGCGAAAGAATGGGATTTGGTATTTATTCCATCTGAATACATTCATCCTGGGCAGTTTCCTAATGCCAAATCAATTATGTATGGACCGCAAAATTTTGTATTTGTGAACGGTAACTGGTCAAAAAATGCCCCCGCATTTCCTTCTCATTGTTTTTATAATCTTTTATCTGACTGGGTAATTGATGTACAAAATGAGTTTGGAGGATTGTCTCTGGCTACAAAGTCAATACCTTTCGCAGTTGATACAGAATTGTTTAAACCAGCTGATGTGCCCAAAACATATGATTGTTTCGTATATTTTAAACAGCGTAATACAGATGAATTAAACTATATAACTTCTATTCTAGATAAAAAGAATATAAAATATAAGGTGATAATCTATGGAAAATACAAGGAAGAAGATTACATACAAACTCTACACTCGTCGAAGTTTGGTATCTGGATCGGACGCCATGAATCACAGGGCTTTGCGCTTGAGGAAGCATTATCATGTAACGTACCTCTATTGGTATTCGATTGTACATCAATGTTTCAAGAATATAATGAAAAGAATGAAATCTGTTACAAGAATGAGCTAGGGCGTTATTCTCTAAAAGGTACCGCAATTCCGTATTGGGATAACATGTGTGGAATTACGTTCACAAAAAAGGAAGAGTTCACAGCAAATCTTGACAGGATGCTTGTAGACTATCAAAAGTTTCAGCCAAGGCAGTATGTGGAGAAGACATTATCTCCTGAGGCATGCATTGATAGATTAATAAAAGAGATTACACCAACTTAGAGATAAATTCTAAATTAAAACTATAAAATGAACGATTTAGTTCTCGTAACAAGTGTAATTAATACAGGTAAACTTGCCTGGTCTTATACCGAGACACGAAGCACATATTCTGCAGAGGAAAGATATAATCAATCATTACAAACGATTGATTCTATAAGAAAATACTTACCTGGTGCAAAGATACTATTTGTAGAATGTTCAGATATACCGAACGAGTATGTAGCAGCTCTAACATCAAAGGTTGAATATTTTATCAATCAATATAATATAAGTGAAGCGAGGGAAGCATGCCTTGAGACAAATAAGAAAGGATTTGGGGAGGCAATACAGACAAAGCTTGCTATAGAGTATATTATACAGAAGAATTTAACTTTCGATCGTTTTTTTAAGATATCTGGGCGGTATTTTCTAACTGATAAGTTTGTATCAGATAAGTATAGAACAGACTGTTATACATTTAAGAAACGTGCGAATACAGGAAATCATATTGTGTCAATTTCAACTGTGATGTATTCTTTTCCTATATTATTTCTTCATAATTTTTACACGCGCATAACTGCAGTTGTAGATTATTATAAAACACACGGACCACGAGGATTTGAAGAACTTCTTCCTATAATTTGTGAGCCAAGAAATGAGATTGAAATTATAGGTGTAGCAGGATTAGTAGCAGTAAATAACGAGTATTTTACATGTTAATTCGATACACTTCTTTACATGTATCAGGATTTACACGCAGTAAACGAAGCCTGTCCTTTTCTAGATCTTCTGGATCATCAGGTCTTTTTATAAAGTAAGCCTTCTTATTTGTATTTATCAGCGTAGTATCATCTGATAAGTATGAAATAGTTATAAAAATCCGCTTTGTACTCGGAGGGGCATTAAGCGGGCTAGGATTACCATGCCATGCTGTGTCTGTATTAGTAAATAGAACAAGACGATTAAAGATTGGATGAATTGATAGACATTTAGTAGTGAGGACAGGTGTAGATGATACACACGATGATCCATTCCACAGTTCTAGATAGCACCCGTGTGATTTATCATAGTCGGCACTAAGATATATACCCAAGGTTAAATGCTTTTTCTTATTTAAAATAGGATGTATTCCAGCATCTACATGAATATCGAGGCAGTCGCCACTATCATATAAATGGACTCCCCAAAAATGTCGTTCAGTATCAAGCTGAAGGGGATATTCGCATAGCATAGATAAATGGTTTACAAATGAATCTGATTGAAGTTCTGTAAAAAGTCTAGTTAAGAGAGGTGGAAACTTGTATTTATCACGAAGGGTATACTTTGATTCAAAGGGATTTTGATATCTGTCAAACTTTTCTTTAGGAATATTCAATATTTCACTTTGAAGATCTAATGCAAACTGTCTCTCTAAGAATGAATCTTGAAATGTGTGTGGAAAAGGAAGAGCAGAGTTATATGATTTACAAACTATAGAACTAAGAATGGAAGGATTCATAAAGTCAGAGTAAACGTATTTGAGCTCAGTTAGCTGATCTTTTATAGACTTTCTTGATTCTGTTAATATTGACTTTAAAGTGTAGTATTTTAAAGGACAATCAATTGAATCAATACTAACTGTAGTTGAGAATACTTCTTTGATCATACATAGCAATTCGTATTTTGATACAGTTACTTGGGAATATACGTGAACTGTACGCGATACTAAAGATAATGTGTCTAACTGCTCAAAGATAAAATATGAAAGTTCTAGTGTAGTTAGACCATTCCAGTATTGGTGTAAAAAGCCATTCACTCTTTCTTGCTTATTCTGTATATACCAGGAAAAGAGTCCAGATGACGAATTCAGTTCAGGACCAATGATAGAGGAACGAATAACTACACCATAGGATGGCTCACCAAGATGTTTTGTCAATCCATAAATATCATCTGTATCAGGTATATCTGTTTCTGATACATCTCCATGCTTCCCAGAATATACACAGTTTGTACTCAAATGAATAAAATAATATCCCTTCAGCTGACAATATTTAGAAAGAGAATGAGGGAACTCTTGGTTTATTTGTTTATACTCAGTTGGTGTGTATTTCTTCTGTGGAATACACCCAATACAATTTACAATTGTAACTTTTTCTTTAGTCACATGTACCAGTTGATCAAGTTTGGAAATATTGTCTTTCATAACATCAAATTGAGAACGACTTATTGCTTCTACACTGAGGTTCCTTTTCTTTGCCAGATAAAATAACATAGATCCCATCATACCATTTGCTCCAAGAATAACTAACTTCATAGACTCTGGATAGAATCCAGGAATGTTTTTAAGTCAGATTTAGAGAGTGTATTCATTGAACTGTTGAAAGGCTTTACTGTAGACACAGGCTGTTCAGATGTAGTAATATGAATGTAGTTTTTATCTAAATATGAGCACAGACTTTCAGATTCTGATACAAGATCTTCGTGTATCTTCTCTTTACATCTGAGACCAGTTATCTCATAGTCCTTGCCATATTTTTCACAAAAAAGTTCAAATAGTTCTTGTATTCCTATTGAACAAAGTAAGGGGACGATGATCTCATTCTGCTTCGCATTATGAAGAGCATACTCAATTAAATTAACACTGTGATCAAGGGTCATGAGAAATCGTGACATATCTTTGTGGGTAAGAGTATAGTTATTTGTAGTGCACGATTGATTGCGGAGATAAGGAAGAATAGATCCGCTAGAATTAAGGACGTTACCATATCGAACACCAATGAATCGAATCGATCCACGATAGTTCTGTACAAAGGATTCTGCAATCGCCTTTGAGTTGCCATAGACAGTAATTGGCTTGCACGCCTTGTCGGTGCTTACAAAGAGTACTGTCTTAATATTAGTAGGATACTTATCAAGAGCAAGTTGTACATTGGCAATGCCTTGTACATTCATCTGTACAGATTTTGATGGGTATTTTTCACAGATATCAATATGCTTCAGTGCAGCAGCAATAACAATGAGAGTTGGTTTAAAACGAAGGATACAATATTCAACGTCAGAATATGAAGAAATATCACCAACGTATTGCTCGAGGCTAGGAGAACTATTTACACTGTTTCGAAGGTTCCATTGTTTTTCTTCATCTCTTGATACGTTAATAATTTTGTTGTGTGTAACCCAGCGCTGAACAAGTTTTGTACCGAGTGAACCGCTTCCACCGAATAAAAGAATAGTTTCTTCTTGTATTTTGTTATCATCAAGCTGCTTACACTGTGTTAATGGATCCATAGTGTATATACAGTAGTATTCATTTATTCCTTATGTTCTCAGTCAGTAGCAGTTGACTGTCTTTTCATATGATATGTGTTTGCAGGTTCAGACCAATACGAATTCATTGAATATGTCTTAAGAAGATCATTGTAATACCAATCGGATACATGACGAAATGGTAAATAATTCTTATACATAATTGTTGCTGCCTTGAGGTTAATTAAGATAAAGTTTGCCAGTCGAGATCCTCCATTACATTGAGATGTCGCCTCATTTGATTTTTTATATACAATACACTCAGGTCTAACAGGTCCCTCAATAAAAGGAGCCCAATCACTATCAAAGAGAGTATCCCAGTCTGATGGTAGTTGTTCTAGATATTTATGAATGCGTGAAGGGACATCTGATTTGAATGCCACATTATCTTCCATGATAACAGCAATTTCATATTGATTATCTACGATATCCTTTAATGCTAAGTAATGCTTAATTGTACAGGAAATTTGTCCACGATTAAGATCTTTCTTTGCACAATATGCATTAACCATGTCCTTAGTTATTTCATTCTTATTTGGGTGACATATCCATGTTACATCAGAATTATCAATGCCATATTGCTTGAATTGATCTAACATGAATTGTTTTCTTGAAGAGTCGACACCGTGGATAAGATAATACTTTATCTTCATTCTAGTATAGATTAAATAGATTCCTTAAAGTTATTAATACCGAACATAATCCTTAAGATATACGTCATATAGCGGCGGCAAGTATGTATTTTCTTTTATAGGCACTTTTAGTAACTGAAAGTTGGGGCGATAAAGAATATCAGTTGTATTATCTACATTTTTTTCTATCGATTCAATATTTGTGTAGCGATCAAAGTTAAACTCTTGATGAGAAAATGATTTAAGCTTCATTTGGATACGAGATGCATTACCAAAATAGCTCAAATGCCATCCTCCCTTTTTTACGATGGGCACGGGATGAGAATGTTCCCATGTGCGCATATCTTGAAATGAGAGTTTTACATTCTTATATGCCATATATGTTATAAGTTTTAATCCATGCCAACCACCTTGTACACGTGAGTTTAAGTTATAATAGTACATATCTAATTCTAAACGATTGAGATAGGTGCGATCAAACTCAAGGGTACCGTTTCGTAATTCTTTCATTCTTTCTGGATCACATATTTCGTCTAGGTCAGATGTAAAAATACAATCTTCATCTGATAGTGATAGACAGTCAATACCTCGCTGAATACAGTTTCTCTGAAATGTTTCATTTTTCCATGCTCTATCATCACGAACTGTCGACTGAATAGGAGAGTCCTCGACAACTACATGTACAATCTTAGTGTAAAACTGTCTAAAGAGTTCTTTATTTTCTTTATAAAAAAGCGGTTTTTCTTCACCAGAGAATGTTCTTGTTGATTCTACAAGTACAAAGTAATCTACATAGGGATCAAGTACTGTAAGGCGATAAAGTAGTAAATCAAGTTCATTATAGAAAATAAAGCTATCGATTATTTTCATTTTTAAACTCGGAGAGATTAAATAGCATAAAAATACGAGTTTAAATACTCTTAATTGACGATAAAATATATCTAGAAAGTGAATCTTGTGTAAAGTATTTATTTACAAGATTATTTTGCAGTGTAAGGCACTTGATATAATGTTCCCTATCAGAAAGTAAATGGTTTAGTTTTTCCAAATACTCATCTGCTGTTCTAAACTTTGTATCGTGGTGAAAATCATCTCCATCAGCAAATCCCCAATTTAAATCACACGACATTGTCATTACAAGAGTTCCAGTTGAAAATCCTTCAAATATTCTTTTATTTGGATCACCTACTCCCAATAAATCAACAATAATGCTATGTTGTTTTATTTTATCTATATATTCATCGTGAGATAGACCATTATATACCATCAACTGATGTTGTATCTGATCAAATATACCTTTCCTATCTCTTATGAACGATGGTGTAAAATTATTATCTACATGCTTATAGAGAGAGCCAGCCCACATGGGCGCATTCATTCTAGGTGATATCCATTCAGTTTTCTTATCAAGCATCATTCCAAGAACACACGGTTTAACAAACATCATACACGGAAAAGGGAAGACATTTGAATTATATTTTTTTGTTTTATCATAATTTCTCTTAAAATAGTAATGTGCCTTTATTTTTGTATCAATAACGCTTGGATCATAATCATAATCATAGATATCAAATATAACAATAGTCTTGAACGTATTCTTTGAGATAATTTCTACTAGACGAGTTAGCATTCTATCCATATAATGCTTCATCGAATGAGAGATTGTGTTATAATAATCCATGAGGGGCGCAACAATAAAAAGAGTATCATATGTATCTGATAAAATATTTTCCCAGTCAGTTCTATAATTAAATCCATATTCTTTATATATCTTTTGAGATGTATAATGAGGTGTTGATATATATGTAAAAAATGAGTCTGGTTCATGTGCAAAATAGTCTGCTTCAGGAAAAAGTTTTTTTAAGGAGGGTATGTGCGATGCAGGATCTATTATACAAATAGTCATGTTATTTAATATTTGTTAATATCTTTAAACCGAGTACAACTTAAAAATTTATATTCAATATAGAATATAATGTCGAAAGAAGTTACACTATTTATTACATCATGTGGGCGACCTAAGCTACTTCGGCGCACTATAGAAAGTTTTGTTAAATACAATACGTATCCTATAAAGGAAGTTATAATTTGTGAAGATTCTGCTAAAGAGGGTATTGTTGACTTTACCAAAGATATCTTTCCGTATCCTGTTATATTCTGCTACAATGAGGTCAGGAGTGGGCAAATGAAAACAATTGAACGATACACTCCTTTAATAAAAACACCTTTTGTATTTCATCTAGAGGATGATTATGAATTCTTTGATTATGGTTTTATTGAGTTATCTTTTAAGATAATGGATACAGATAAGAATATTGCGCTGGTTTTACTAGAAGAAAGTCAATACGATTATCCTAAAGAAGATATAAATAATCCTCTTTGTTATAAAATACTATGTTATGGATATAAGAAAGAGATATTGAGTACTTTTAGCTGGAGACCTTCTCTGAAGAGAATAGAAATTCAAAGATTAAGGATGCCCTACCAACCATGGGATGATGAGTACACAATACAACTGCTTATGAATAAACTTGGTTACTATTCTGTTATTTCTACGGAACGTCTTTATAAAGAAGGAACAAAGGGATTTTGTGTTAATATTGGAGTCAATGATCATGTTGAATATAGTGGATCTAGAATACCTACTAGAAGTGACTTTCCAGATAAACTATATCTTACAATGAATGATGTATGATGATTATATTTAAAGTCTAAAAGAACTCACTGCATTTATTTGTCTAAGCTTATTAATATAAGTTGAAAAATCTCTGTTGTAAGTGTATTTATCCCATTCTGCGTCTTTGCCTTCATACCACCCATCTACGTTCTGAGTAGGTATACTATTGTCAATTATGATGTTTCTTTTATTTTCTTCTTTTAGTCTGAAAACAAAATTCCCCCTTTCAGTTAAATCTTCAAAATACATAACATCAGAGACATCACTAATAAGATCTAAAACATGATTCAATGCCTTCCACACATCACCAGTCTGTGGACCTACTTTGCGCAAATTTAATCTTTCCTGTTCATTTTCAGAATGCGGAAAGACATCATCCAATATAATCCATCCACCATTATTTAAATTGTTTATTGAATTATATATATCTTTGCTAACTTGATATGCAGTATGCAATCCGTCAATAAAAATTATATCATACTTTCTCTTGATATGATTTGCAAAGAAGTCATCTGATGTTGTTTTATAATTTACATAAACAGAATCACAATATTGCCCAGGATCAACGCCGTCTTTATTAGTAGTTTGAATATGTTTAAACGTACAGCCTTCCCATACACCAATTTCAAGATAAGCTGGGTTATGTAGATCATAATTTTTTATAATTTTATTTATCAAATCTTCTCTTAACATAATACTATAATTATATATTGGTCCTTTAAGCTTAATATTAAAGATAATTTATTCTTTACTTTTTTTCATAACAAGATGTATCTCACCTTCTCTATATGAATGAAAACTATAATCAAGTATATCAAATCCCATGCTCTTAAATATATTGCATGTGGATTTTCCATTATCTACTATATGTAAACCAAGGGGAACAACTCCGCAATGTACTCTAAATCTATGAAGATCTCCCGGATTTGCAGCATCCCAATCTGGATAAGGTAATATCATATGAATAAGTCCATCGGGTTTAAGAAATTTTGAAAGTTCTTTTATAGTATATTCAGGGCACAATACGTGTTCTAAAGTATGAGATGAATAAAGTATATCATATATTTCAGTTAAGTTAAAAGGACCACTACATATATCAGTCTTTATAATGTTAAAGTTAAACTTCTTAGCATTAGATATTTTTTCATCTACTATTTCTAGTCCAGTAACATTAGTATATCCAAGTTCATTAAGATGTTTTAAACATACACCATCTCCACATGATGCAATAAGTATACTACAATCCTTGGGAATATCTTTGAACTTTTCATTTATACACCTGATTTGCCCATTAGACCAATGTTCTAAGTTAATCTCGTGCGAGAGACCCTCAACGGTTTGGGCAATAATATAATCTTCATAGTTCTTAAACTTTACTAGATCATTTCTTTTATTAGAAAAATTAACTAAAGCTTGTTGTAAATCTTCCATACTATTTAAGTTGTTGTATATACTTTAAATAGCTCTCAGCTTTTACAAGCGCACCGGGGCAATTTTGGGGCTGTATCACGGCGATCACGTTATGAAATTCTTTGAAATCACATTGGAGATAAATCTCCAATATTGAAACTTAAAGATTCTAGTATAAATATAAACAAATTTAATGCAAGAGATATACTATTATTCTCAATCAAAAGAAGATGTCTACTTAAATACTCAATATTTCAAGAACAAAAAAAATGGAACATATGTTGAACTTGGGGCGGTCGATGGAGTATTGTACTCTAATACTAAATTTTTTCAAGATACATTGAACTGGAAAGGAATCTTAATTGAACCTTCACCTAATATGTTCTCATTATTAAAAAAGAATAGACCTAATGATCTAGTATTTAATGAAATTGTAAGTTCATATACAAGTGAATTAGAATTTAAAGTTTCTAAGGAGCATCCTGCTGTATCAACATTAGCAATGTCACAATTAAAAAACTGGGGATTCGGTAGTACTACATCAATTTATATTAAGCCAAGGACCTTAACATCAATAATCAAAAGTACAGATATTTTATATATTGACTTATTGTCGTTAGATGTAGAAGGTCATGAATATGAAGTCTTGCAATCATGGGACTTTTCTGTGCCAATCTATCTAATATTAATTGAACAGCTTGAAGCCAACAAAGATAAGAATAAGTTATGTAGAGAGATTCTTGAAAAGAATGGTTATAGATATGTAGAATCAATAGCTGGAGATAATGATATCTATATAAATGATTCATTACTCACTACTAATAATTACTAACGCCGCTTCGCGGCGCCGCGAATTTTTGAGGGTATTACGGCAAGTACGTCATAA
>Ga0209768_10003105_pt1 | contig 10110 bp, 9 predicted proteins | sample LauGreSBDMM110SD_3_FD_187564 | JGI IMG/M metagenome (GOLD analysis project Ga0209768, IMG submission 187564) | Freshwater lake microbial communities from Lake Michigan, USA - Sp13.BD.MM110.SD (SPAdes) (version 2) | ecosystem: Environmental > Aquatic > Freshwater > Lake | place: Lake Michigan... | reverse complement strand
GAGTTCATAGGATTATTGTATTGGCTGGGAAGAAAATTGCTGGCACTATTGTTCTATAAAATACAGTTATCATTTTAGTATTACTAGGGGTGAGGTTTTGGGAATATGAGTTTTGGCTTCCTACCAAATGAGGGGCAACCTGATTTTGAAGCGCTTCTAAAGCAATTCTCAGAGATGGGAGTTGACCCTAATGCCCTTGCTGGTGCAAAATCATTTTTAGAGAGTATGCAATCTGCCAGTAAATCTGGTGAGCAAAGTTTAATTACCGCAAGTTCACTGCGTGAGATCGCAAAAAATATTATTACGGCAAATGGTGATCTGCCGATTGGCACAATAGATCAAGAAAGACTCTCTCAATCTTTAATGATTGCTAACACCTGGCTAGATAGCGAGATACTTTTTCCAGCATCTGCGTTGCCAAATCAAAGTGCTTGGTCAAAACGAGATTGGCTAGATGCCACAGTTTCTAGTTGGCAGCTCTTATTTGAACCCCTCGCCCTTGGAATGGCAGATGCGCTCTCTGATGTAATTTCTAGCTCCACAACCCCTCGCCCTTGGAATGGCAGATGCGCTCTCTGATGTAATTTCTAGCTCCACCTCACAACTACCAATTGAGTTTGCTGGTAGTGAGAACCAAAGCCCACAACAGCAAGAGGCGATGAAGCAGATGTTAGCCCGGCTACTACGGGGCTTTATGGGAACATTAATTGCTACTCAATTAGGTCAGGGAGTTGGCTCACTCGCTAATTCAATTACTGGCGCTAATGATGTGGCAATCCCATTATTGGCAGGAAACTCTGGCGCACATTTAATTCCACAAAATATCACCGAATGGTCTACTGGCCTAGGTATTGATCCTGAGCAGGTAGCAATATATCTAGCACTTCGCGAAGCGGCCGCCGCTCGCCTCTTTGCAAATAACAGTTGGCTGGCTGGCTATATCAAAGAAGTAATAACTGCTTATGGCAGTGGCATCTCTATCGATGTTGAGTCAATTACTCGCCAAGCTGAGCAGGCAATGGCATCTGGTGAGATTGATATTAATAATCCAGCCTCATTAAACATCGCATTAAATGCTGGACTCTTCACGCCGCAGCAAACACCTGCTCAAGAGTTAGCATTAACCAAACTTGAAATGGTACTTGCGTTAATTGAGGGTTGGATTGATCATGTTATTTCACAGGTTGCCCAGGAGCGAATTCCATCCTTTAATGCATTAATTGAAAACTCTCGCAGAAGGCGAGCAACTGCCTCGCCAATGCAGCAGTTGTTTGCAAATCTACTTGCACTTGAGGTCTCACCAAGAAAAATGCGCGAGGCATCTGCATTTTGGGGTGAGGTTAAAACTCTAAGAGGCAGCGATGGTCGAGATAGGTGCTGGGAGGATCCCGCCTTTTTGCCTATGCCAGGTGATCTAAATGATGTGAAGGCTTTTCTAGAAAGTGTGACCGCACCCGATGATCTCTCTGGGTTGATTTAAAGCTTTAAATAAAAGCGAAATCCCCGGGCGCACGATCTCGTATCTGCCTTCCCCTTGCAGATATGAAACGGTTATCCGGGGACTTCGTATGGCAAAGATATGGGAATAAAAGGTGAGAATCAACTTACAGCGGTGTTTTAAAAATAATTTTTTAAAAGTATTTTCACGCTCTAGCCTGAATTAGTAGGCGTAGAGAATGATTATCAAAGACTCGGTATGGCACAGACGGTAGTTAGCGCTTATTTGCGTAAAATTTGTGATGTTCTCTGTGGATGAAGCTGTGGAGATCGCAACATTTTTGGTGGATAAGAAGAGGTAATGGTGGATAACTTTGAGCAGCAGATTCTCTTCACCGATATCTTGCCGCCCGTGGCCCAAATAACGCAGCGAAAGAAAAGGATTGAAGATAATCTGCCGGCAAACCTGCCTGCCTATCGGGTAATTCGCAAGCAGCGCAGAAGGCGAAGTGTTACCGCCTATCGCCAAGGCGGGGTGATTGAGATTCACATTCCAGCCAAGATGAGCAGGCGGCAAGAGATTGAGGTAATTCCAGAGATGATCTCAATAGTGCTGCGGCGAGAGGCCAGGGAGCGCAAAACTGATGAGCAATTAATGGAGATTTGCAAAAAATTACTAAAGCAGTATCTGCCAGAGTTTGCAGTTTCACCAGCTAGCATCAATTGGCGCAATATGAATGAGAGATGGGGCTCTTGCACAACAGTAGATCGCACTATTCGAATCTCAGATCGATTAGTAGGCTCACCCTCCTACGTTTTAAATTACATTATCTATCATGAGTTAATTCATCTAGAGATTGCTGGCCATGATGATAAATTTAATAATTATCTAACTCGTTATACAGATCAAATGCGAGCAGAGGCATTTTTAGAGGGATTTGAAGTTGGTTGCCAAAGTGGTGGATCTGGCGTAATACCTGCGATAAATATCTAGTTTTACCCACTTTTTATCACTTCCAAAGGAATATTTGCGATTTTACGCGTGGAAAACCCCAGTTGAGCGTGCCGTGAGGGGTATTGTGTTGTTATTCGTGCTCTCATCTAGGAACTACCTAAATGATCCCAAGGGTGCGGCAGATGGAGGATGAAAATGGCTGAAGAGTACAAGGGTGAGGCTTACTGCGTTAAGTGCAAAGAGAAGCGCTCCTTTGAAGGACATGTAAAGGTCTCTGATTCAGGTCGCCGGATGGCACAAGGAATCTGCCCAGTTTGTGGCACAAAGGTAAATCGTATTCTTGGTAAGGCTTAATAAATAAGCAGGTAACCAAATGTAAGAAGCGGCGGTCGCTGGTTTTATTACCAGCCCCGCCGCTTTTTTGTTAACCCTTTCTAGTTAACAGTTGTTATTAACATTTTAAAATTAACTAGCCACCGCAATCTTTGCTGGTCTGCCAGGTAGCCGTTTGTTTTGAATTATTTGACCCTCATCAAATAACTCTCCTCCCCAGATCCCGCATGGCTCAGCCCTGGAGAGTGCACCCTCTAAGCACTTTGCCTTCATTGGGCAGCTGCCACACAATGCTTTGGCTTGGGCAACTACTTGCGGAGTGTCATTAAAGAAGAGCTCTGGATCGGCAGAGTGGCAAGGCAGGCTTAATACTGTTGCTGGCTCTTTAATAGTAGGTATAAAAGGATTATCAGCGCGCTTGTAATTATCCGTAGCCTTGCCATTTTTATTAGCTGCGTAGGTTGCAGCTGATGTGGCAGATGAGTTAGTGGCGTAATCGGTATAGGAGATAACTGGAGCATCCTCGTAAGCCCAGGTGATATCACCTAATCCGATTTTTGCAGTTGGGCCCTCGGCCCAACCAGGGATAAGTAGTTCGCTGAAGAGAACGGTCATCGTTCTCACCTTTCCTTTCGGTTATCTTTCATTGGTTTATTTCTTTTTTCCTTTGCCACTTTGGCTTTTTTATTTGGGAGGTATTTAGATAAAAGAAAAAGGCCCTACGAATCATTAGATTCGCGGGCCCCTTGGCTTCTATCTCGACCTTAGCCGATATAGCTCCCAGGGGTGCGATCTGATGTAAAGGTATAAAAACCCTTATTAGAGCGCTTATTTGTCCAATCTGAGCGATATGAAGATTTCGCTGCAGTGGATGAGATGGCAGGCCAATTAACAGCAGCTGCTGGTGCAGCAACTGTCTTTGAATTAATTAGCTTTGCCATAGCAGCAGGATAAAGCATGGGCAGGCTTTGATGCAACTTAATTAAATTGATCCAGAAATACGCTGGCTTTGCCGGAGTAGGTGATTTGGATTCGCTGCTTTGCCCTAGTAACTCCCACATAAAATAGCCTGCGCTCCTCATTTAAATCATTACCCATTGGTAGTACCCCATCTGATACTCCAATTAAAAATAGGTGATCCCATTCAAGTCCTTTGGCGCCATGCAAAGTGGCAAGTGTTACTCCAGGCAGGGTTGGTGGATTATTTTGCTCAGCCCGATCCTCAATCTCACGCAAAAAGAAGTCCTTTGGCGCCATGCAAAGTGGCAAGTGTTACCCCAGGCAGAGTTGGTGGATTATTTTGCTCAGCCCGATCCTCAATCTCACGCAAAAAGGCACGCATATTTGCCCCACCATTTTCTTGAATCGATTTAGCAAGTCTTAAAAAACCAACTACATAATCAGCATCGCCAAATGGGCGAAGTACTGAAACTAGATCGGCATACCAATCACCAATATCTGAAGGCAGAACTGAGGCGCTTCTAATTACCCGCATCGCATCGCGCACATCCACCCGTTCAAAAAATCTCTCACCTGATCTAATCTGACTTAGGATCTTGGCATTATTAAGCGCTGATTTAACCTGATCCAACTGGGCATTAGTTCTAGCCAAAATAGCGATCTCCGATGAGTCACTGCCACTACTTATTTGCTTGCTAACTTGGCTGACAACATAGGAGATCTCATCCGCGGTTGAGTTAAAGCCATTAACCAATGGCTTATCACCATGAGTATTAGCAGATTGCAATTCAGAGCCATGATCACTTACTAGATTTGCAGTTCGTAGAATTTGATTAGCGGTATTAATAATCTCTGGGGTGGAGCGATAACCTCTGGAGAGCCTAAAGCTTTGCGCATTTGGAAAACGATTTTTAAAGTTAAGTAGGAAGTTTGAAGAGGCACCAGCGAAGGAGTAAATGGTCTGAGCAGCATCACCTACTACGCAGATCTCCTCTCGATTTCCTAGCCATAGATTTAGCAATCGCTGCTGCAGCGGTGAGACATCCTGATACTCATCAACGGTGAAGTAGCGATATTGATCTCTAACCCGCTCCCTTACCGCCCGATCCTCCTCCAGCATGCCAACTGTAAGTAGCAGGGCATCCTCAAAATCTAAGCACCTCTCCTGCCGCTTTAATGATTCATACGCTTCATAAACCTGGGAGATCATCGCCAGGTTCTCATTCTGGCTTTTATTGTTTGGCAATCTAACTGATCGACTATTTGCAATCGCCTGCTCCTGGTAATTATCTGGTGAAATCTCAAGCACCTTCGCCCACTCAATCTCACCGGCAATCTCTCGTAGGGAGTTAACCTGTGCTGGAATTGCTAGCTCTGCTCGAGTAATTGCTTGCCCAATAAATCCAGATTTAGTAGTTAATAATTTAGGAAATTGTCCACCAAAGGCATAGGGCCAAAAATATAAAAGCTGTTTTAAAGCTGCAGAGTGAAAGGTTCTAGCCGCTACATTTGCAATTCCTAAAACCCTAAGCCGGGCCCGCATCTCACCGGCAGCGCGAGCGGTAAAGGTAAGTGCTAATACCTTGGTGGGATCTGTTACACCAGCATTAATTGCATAGGCAATTCGATTTGTAATAACTCTTGTTTTTCCAGTTCCCGCTCCTGCGATAACACAAACTGGGCCACGGATGGCGGTAACAACTGCAAGTTGATCTGGATCAAGATCGGCAAGAATCTGTGCGTTATCTACCGCCATGATTCACTTCCAATTAAATCAACCTCAGCCCCTGGCCCATACCAAGCCTTAATCATCTGGCGAGCAACACTAATTTCAAGTGGCAGTATTAAAGATTTATCTAAAATTGCTGCCTTCATCTCTGCTCTAGAGAACCAACGAATCTCTTCAATCTCCTCCCCATCAGGGCGGGCTAACTGCGGAGTGTTTGTGAGTGCTTCAAATGCAATCATCAATGATGCTGGAAATGGCCAAGGCTGGGATCCAAGATAATTAATTTGCGATAACTCGACACCCGCTTCCTCCCTAACCTCTCTGACAACACAATGCTCAAATGACTCTCCTGGTTCAACAAAGCCGGCAAATGTTGAGAAGCGATACTTTGGCCAAACTTTCTGCCGGCCAAGTAATACCCGATCTTGATCATCTTTTACTAACACAATTACCGCACCATCTGTTCTTGGATAATGCTCACTTTGATCAATTAAACAGCGGCGCACAGAGCCACCAGATATCACAGTGGTAGCGGCGCCACACTGCGCGCATCTTGGATGTTTTGTGTGCCAATTAGCTAATCCTTGGGCATGAACAGATAGACCAATATCCCGAGGTGATAAATGCACACCAATCTCGCGTAATGTTTTAAGCTCTAACTTGCTACCCTCCTCAAGTGGCAGGTGGCGAACAAAAAAAGCCTGCTCATCTTTAATACCTAAGAAGTAATCAGATTGAGATTGATACTCACCCAAAGTTGCACCAGTAACAAGGCTGAGTTGATCACCTGAAGTTGCAAACTTCTCATCCATAAAAGTAATTATTAGCGCACTTGACCAAGTTGATTTTAAGTAACCCTCATCACTTCGCAAATGGGCAGATCGATCAACTTGGGATGCTGCTAGTGGAAGTTTGAGCGGTTTAATGGGCGCCATCACCAGCCGACCCTACTAGCCTGTCATCATGGTTGTCGCCTCCGCTAAAAGCATGCGAATAATCTCCTGGAATCTTTTGCATGGCCAGGTAATTCCGCCAGTTGGGTCACAAAATTGGCAAGCAGATTTAATTACTGCAGCTGGGCAGGTGGGAGGTAATTACAAAGCAGATTTTGTTTCTTTGCAGGAGGTTGATTGTATGCAACCTAGATCTGGAGTTATAAATCAAACCGAACTAATTGCACAAAGTATGGGCCTTAAATATTGGGCGTATCTACCAACAATATCTGGCACACCGGGTGAAAGTTGGCAGAGGATAGATAATCTAACGCAATCAATTATTACTCAGGACTCACCTGCTACCAACCAGATGACATATGGAATCGGCTTTGCTACAAATCAAGAGATTAAAAAAATATATGTTAAGCAACTAGGCCGATCAGTAATTGGTATGCCACTTTTAATTCCAAAAGATAATGGTAAGGGAGTTAGATTTATTTATGTTAAAGATGAACCACGAGTTGCGCTAATCGCTGAACTTGCTAATGGCTTTACCATTACAACAACACATCTTTCATTTGTGCCGGGAGTAAATATCTTCCAATTAAATAGGCTTATCTCATACCTTAAAACTTTACCTGGGGAGCAGATATTAACTGGTGATTTAAATCTGCCCGGCAATATTCCAACCAAAGTTAGTCGCTTTAAATCACTACTTAGCCAGGCCACCTATCCAAGTTGGAATCCAAAGATTCAATTTGATTACATTATGTCGCCTAAGTCTAAAATTTTAGAGGTTACGCCAATACCAACATTAAAGAGTGATATTTCAGATCACTTACCAATTGGGGTAGAGATTAAACTTCAATAGGTATATTGGTAATTAATGCAATCAAGCCGGCTTCATCTAATACATCTGCTACCCGAACTGTTTGATTATCTGCCACATAGTGAAAAGCAGCGCTCACATTTTCAATTGGTATGTTCTTTAATTTTGAGTATGCCAGGCGATACATAGCAAGTTGAATTGCTGCTGTTGCTAAGTCATCACCATCTTTGACCTTACCGGTCTTCCAATCAATGACCTCATATCGATCACCACTTTGATAAACCGCATCGATTCTTCCTCGAATCAAGGTGTTATCAATCATTGTTTCAAATCCAACCTCAACTCCAACTGGTTGCTTAGTTGCCCACTCACTTAGTAGCCAGGCACTCTTTAATTTATCAAATGGGGCATCGGCAAACTCTTCAGCAAGTGCGGAGCTGCTTTGATTAAATAAATCATCCATAGAGATTAGCGATGGGTGCTTAAAATGATTTTCAAGCCATAGGTGAAAATCAGTTCCGCGCCGGGCATATTTATCGATGTGATTTGGCATCGGCCTGCGCAATCTGAGTGCTAACTCCTTTGGATCCTTTGCTAAATAAAGCAGGGTTGAAACAGATAATCTGCTTGGCAGAGTAATAACTACCTTTTTATTTCGGTTAGAGATTTCAGAGAGAATAACCTGCATGTCAGAGAGTAAGGAAACTCTTTGAGTATCTGTTGTTGCTTCATTAATTAACTTATTTACCTCATTAGGTGTAAATGGTGCTGCAGCTTCAACTCCTTTTGCAACCTCCTCTAACTTATCTAATTTGCTGCTTCTTGTTGGCCAGATACCGGTTGTGGGATTTTCTTTAATTGGATTACGACCCTCTGGAACTGGCGTATCAGTAAGAACTGTTCCGCCTTTTATTTTGATTAGCGCATTAGCAAAGGTATTAAACAGAGTACTTGGATCTACTAATTTTTCACCATTTCTAAAGTGTGAGGTTGTGCAGATTAACCCCTTCTTTGCTCGAGTAATTGCCACATAGGCAAGGCGCATCTCCTCCATAGATTTGCGCACTTTCCACTGATCTTCAAATCGCTCTAAACCATCTTTTAGATTTTTATTTGTAGAAAAAGAATCAAAATTAATTGAAGGCAGCTGCTCATAATCTCCCCGCATACTTACTGGAATTGAGCCAGCATTTTTAACCCAGTTATCTGACTTCTTACCAACACTTGGAAAGGTTTTCTCAGCAAGACCAGGAATTGCAACATAATCCCACTCAGCACCCTTTGCTGAATGGATAGTTAAAATTTGCACCGCATCACTTCTAACATCTACCTCTGCCGGCTTTAAACCACCTTCAGTATCCTCAGCAATCTTTAGCCACTGCAAAAAGCCAAGTAATGTGCCGCCATTTTTTTCAAATCTAGCTGCCTCATCTAAGAACCTATCAAGATTTCTGCGACCAGATTGCCAACCATCTCTTACTAATACTTCAGTATCAAGTGATAAAAATTGTTCCACCTCAATAATTGCCTCAGTAATTGAGCCATTTAAATTACGGCGAAGGCCACGAAGTGAGAGTGCAAATTTTCGCAATCTTGCTAATCCCTCTTCACTAAATGCCGGGCTACCTTGATACTTTACAAACTCACCCTGCTTTAAGGTCAATAACAACTCTAAGGATTCAATTATCGAACCGGAGGCAAACTCATCAGCGGTTGAAATAACCTCTATGTTCTGCTCAAGTGCTTGCTTTAACTCTTTACCCCTTGAGTAATCATTTGATCTGGCAAAGTTTTTGGTAAATATACCCAGCGCCATTAAATCCCTTGCTCCAAGATTTATATGTGGTCCGGTCAATAGCCGCATTAATGCTGTTCCAGAATCTGGCATGGTTAGCGTGCGAAGTAAGGCAATAATGTCTGAAATCTCTGGTGTGTGAATTAGGCCGCCAACACCAACCACATCAGTTGGAATATCTAACTCGGCAAAAGCTGATTGAATTGAATCAATTTGTGATCTGCTTCTTACCAATACCGCAAATGTTGATTTTTCATTTGCAGCAAGCCTTTCTCGATCTTTATCAAACCAGTATTTAGCAAAGTATTTTGCGATCTCCTGACCCTCTTGAATTTGCGTCTCATAAATTCCGCAAATTACCTCACCAGTTTTTGCCTTTGGCCGAGCGGCTAATTTATCAATTTGCTTAGTAGTTGAAATCTCGTCAATTATTACATTTGCTAAATCTAAAACAGCAGAATCATTTCGCCAGGTAGTAAGTAAGGTATAACGGGTTGCTTTGCTATTAAAGGATTGCGAGAAGGTATCTAGAGTCTCAGAGCTGGCACTGCGCCAGCCATAAATTGCTTGATTTGGATCTCCTACCGCAGTTACCGGGTGATTATCACCAAAGAGATTAGATAAGAACTTAATCTGATTAAAAGATGTATCTTGATACTCATCAAGTAAGACAACCTTAAATTTATTTCGCTCAATTACCCCAATATCATCATTATGGTTTTGCTTACTCTCCTCAACTAACTTAGCCGCAATAGACATGTGATCATTAAAGGTTAATAAGCCATGTTGTTTGCGACGATTATCAAAGGCTGCCACAATCGGCAAGATTGCAAGCCGTTGTGATAACTCCTCTTTAAATTCAAGCACTGGATTTGTTTGACGATCTGAGAACTCTGAAAGCTTTGCTAATAGTTTTTCAGTATAAGCAATAATCTCATCGGCATTTCGATCATTTTCAGCTAATTGCGTAGATAGATCCATTACCTCTTTAACAACTGAGTTTGGTGATCCATTTATTGGTAGATCATTTCCAGCAAACCTGCTCACCTCTTCAAATGCAATTTGCCATGCCGCTGCCTCACCAATTGGGTCAGCATCAGCATCAATACCAATACGAATTGCATGGTCTGCTAAAAC
>Ga0209768_10003102_pt1 | contig 10115 bp, 10 predicted proteins | sample LauGreSBDMM110SD_3_FD_187564 | JGI IMG/M metagenome (GOLD analysis project Ga0209768, IMG submission 187564) | Freshwater lake microbial communities from Lake Michigan, USA - Sp13.BD.MM110.SD (SPAdes) (version 2) | ecosystem: Environmental > Aquatic > Freshwater > Lake | place: Lake Michigan... | reverse complement strand
CCATGCACCAACAGCGCTCGGGTGCGGTACCCGTGGCTCGAGCCTTTTCCATGGCGCAAGCATTTGGCGACTGGCAAATGGGGCAGAGGGTAGGGTCGATGGTGTCCATTGAGTCAAGCGTATCACCTTAAATGGGTGTGTTCAAGGCAGGGCTACGCAGCTTTTGCAAGGTTTTTTGTGCCCGTTGTGTCTTTTGCCTGTCGCGTTCAATTTTCAGCGCGTCGCTGGCACGTTTGCTGGTGGCACTCAGTTGGTCCAGTCTCAATTGCTCTGGTGTTTTGGGTTTCTCAAGCTCGAAGATTCGCATGCATTTATTTATGGCAACGGATAAATAAATGTAGGAATAGGAGACCAAAGATGAGATTTTTGGAAATTCTACATATTATTTTTGATGAATTTAGAAAAATAGTACAGTGTTTTTCGGAAATAAAATATCACTTCGCATTGTGTTTGCGTGCGATGTGCTCCGCGCACAAGAAACCAAAAGTCATCGCTGGTCCGAGATTGGCACCCGGTCCTGGATAACTTCCACCGAAAATACTAGCCATGTCTGTTCCGACGGCATAAAGACCGTCAATTGGCGCTCCCTGAAGGTCTAGCACCCGCGCATCGCGGTCGGTTGCAAGCCCCATGAAAGTGCCGAGATCACCTGGAAGTATCTTGACAGCGTAAAACGGCGCCTGCGTAATTGGGGCCAGGCAAGGGTTGGGCGTGTTGTCATTGTCACCAAGATAACGGTTGTAGGCGTTCTCGCCACGCCGGTACAGAGGGTCAGTGCCAATGGCTGCGCCGTTGTTGAAAGCGGTAATGGTGTCACTTAGCGCGACTGCATCTACGTCCATTTTGGAGGCTAGTGTTTCAAGGTTATTGCCGCTAAGCAAATAGCCAGAACGTAGCCAGTGGCTGAGCGGCATCGGAAACGGTTTCGCTATCCCCAGGCCGTAGCGGCGGATAAAGCGCGTATCGCAAACTAGAAATGCGGCAACTGGCTGATCTCCTTTGCCCATAGTTCTTGAAGTCTTAGCATCAATCATTGCCCGCACTACATCGTGGTAGGAGTCGCTTTCATTGGTAAAGCGCGTGCCAGCAGAGTTGACTGCAATAACTCCGGGCTTGCCGCGCTCAAAGCTGTGCGGGTAGATGCCGCTACTGCCATCTCGGTAAGTCACTCTTGATACCGGCATCCAAGCGGCGGCATTGCTGTAACCAGGGGCGATATGGCCTCCTACCGACTCAGCCATTGAAATACCGTCGCCGTTATTGCCAGGCGAAGCCAGTGAATAATGTTCAGTTGATATAGGTGCATGTGCAAATAGTTTTTTTCTCCGCTCCAAGTCGTGAGGAAAACCGCCTGCCGCGAGCACTACGCCTAGACGCGCCATTACGTTGACCATTTGCCCTTTTTGCTTTATTCGGGCACCGACAACGCGACCATCCTCATTTATGAGCTCAACCGCAGGCGCATCTAGCCAGATTGGTATGCCTAGGTCAAAGGCTGTTTTTGCCAGACGCGCGACCAGCGCGTTGCCGCTCATCATCATCAGGTCACGTCCGTGAAGGGCAACGTCAAATATGTGGCGCAGAACGCGTCCGGCAACATATAGGGCAGATCGCAGCGAACGCGTGGCATTGCAAAAGTGACGAAAGTCCGGTCCCGAGCCAACTTTGATACCGAAAAGTGTCATTTCGCGCACTGGCGGACGCAACTTTGACAAGTGTTTGCCAAGCTGCAGTCCTTCAAAGGGCTCGGCGCAAATTGCTCTACCGCCTGCTAGCGCGCCCGATCGCTGAGGATGATAGTCAGGGTAATCTGCGCCAAGCAGGAAGCGCACTTCGGTTTCACGTTGGAAAAAATCAACCATGCGCGGCCCCGCTGCAAGAAACGCATCTATGCGCTCTTTCGCATTAGGCGTGCTTTGGCTTTCACCCATTTCGCCAAGAAGATATTCACGCGCTTTATCTAGTGAGTCGATGATTCCTGCCTTTTGCGCCAATGGATTACAAGGAATCCAAAGCCAGCCTCCGGATAAGGCAGTGGTGCCGCCGAACCAGGCTTCTTTTTCAGTCATCAGCACGTCTAGGCCAAGTTTGCGTGCAGTAATCGCTGCAGAAAACCCCCCAGCACCAGAACCGATAACTAGGACATCACAGTGATGGGTATTGACGTGTGCGTCCGTAGAAATACTCATGCAGTTTGCGCTGCCACGTTCTTGCGCCAGGTGATCATGCGGGCGATTCCCTCTTCTATGTCGACCTCGGGCTCCCAGCCAATCAACGTGCGCGCGCGGCTGTTATCGTAAAAAAACGGTGCATCGGTGGTGATGCGAAAGCCGCTCGTCGGCGTGTCGCGGTATTCGGGCTGCATTGTCCCACCAGCGAGGCGTATTACCGTCTCGGCAAGTGCCTTTACTGTCAGAGGCTTACCCCCTGAAATATTAATCGCCTCTCCACTGGCGGTTGAGGCCATTGCGAGTAGATTAGAGCGCGCGACGTCACCGACATAGACGAAATCTTTGGTGTCAGAGCCGTCACCAAACAGTATGGGTGATAGGCCCCGCGCAACGCGGTCATAGGCCTCGATGATGTACAGCGCATTGGTTGATCGATAGTGCTGCCGTTCGCCATAGACAGTGGAATAGCGAAGCGCGAGGTAATCAAGGCCGTGCATTTCGCGGTAGAGTTTGCATAGCTGCTCACCAATGACCTTGGATGCGCCATACAGCGCCGGAGGTGCAGGTACGCCCGCCGAGTGAAAGGGTTCGCTTTCACTGATACCGCCGCCAATTGCACCATACCCGTAGGCCGCCGAGCTTGAGGCGAACACGAGTTTGCCGACATTGCACACATGGCAGGCTTGAAGCACATGCTGGGCACCGCGGATGTTGACATCAAGTCCCAGAGCCGGGTTGTTAGCTATGCCGGCCGACATGAATCCGGCCAGAGCAAACACGCCGTCTATGCCTTCACACGCTGCTTCCAGCGCAGGCTGATCCAGTACATCACCCTGATGCAGGCGCACTCGCTGGTTTTCGCACAAGTCACGTAACGTCGCATCTGGGGCGTCAAAGGATAAGTTATCGTAAAGAACGACCTCTTTCGCGCCTGCTTCAAGTAACAATGCGGCAGTGCGCGCACCGATCATGCTCGCTCCGCCAGTCAGCAAAAAACGCTTTGATGCGATTTGCACTTTCAGTCGACCTTGATGTTGGCCACGGTCACGACTTGTTTCCAGGTCTTAAGCTGCTCAGCGACAAAACGAGTGAAGTCGGCCGAGCTGCTTCCTATGGGCAAGGCGCCTTGTTGTGCAAATGCCTCGCGCAGCCTTGAGCTGGTCATGGCACGGGCAATTTCTCGCTCGAGACGTGCGACGATTTCAGGTGGTGTGCTGCTGGGTGCAAACACGCCGAACCAGTAGCTCATACGGTAATCGGCATAGCCAGCCTCGGCGAAGGTCGGCGTGTCGGGCAGTACCGCGCTGCGTTGTGTGCCAGTAACGGCCAGTGGACGTACCTTGCCGGCCTTGATGTGCGGACCGCCGGTAGCTACGCTGCTCATAACAAGGTCGATCCGCCCGGCCATCAACTCTGGCAGCGAAGCAGCTGCGCCCTTGAAGGGCACGTGCAACATTTGCGTACTGGTAAGGTTGAGCAGGTGTTCTATTGGAAGGTGAGACGAGGATCCAGCGCCGGCCGTGCCATAACTCAATTCATTAGGCTTGGATTTGGCAAGCGCAATAAGGTCTTTCATCGACTTTACCGGAAGGCCCTCACGCACCATAAGCACTGCGGTGGCATCTGCGATCTGACTGATGGCAACGAGATCGCGCAATGGATCAAAAGGCAGATTGGGTTTGAGCGCCGGTGTCATCGCGAAGGATGTTTCGGCTACCAGCAGCGTATATCCGTCTGGCGCAGCCTTGGCAACAAAGTCAACACCGATAACGCCGCTTGCACCGGTCTTATTCTCGACCACTACCTGCTGACCGAGTTGCTCCGCCAGTTCGCGTGCCAACAAGCGTGCAGATGAATCTGTGAAGGCGCCAGGCGTGAAGGGCACGATGATGCGTATTGGCTTGAGTGGCCAGTTGAGCTGCGACTGCGCGACTGCGTGCGGTCCGAGCAACATCGAAATTAATGCCAATAAGACTAAAGTAACTTTAGGAAAGAAATTCAACATGTTGCAGTGTCTCCTTGTTGGGTCGATTTTTGAAACAATAACATATTATGTTGATATGTTTTTATTTGAAGATTTCAACCTGCTGAATGAACAGCGATCATGTCGGCGTCAACAGATCTTTGTGATCTTGGTATTGCACTAAGGCAATTAGATTTATCTAGTAAATTTGAAAAAACATGGGCACCAATGGCCCCCGCACCAAAGCCGCTACCCAAACCTCAGCCTTTGCCACTATCGCCTGGCCAGGTCGCCAATCAACAGGCCCAGCAGCATCAACAATTGGCCCAGCACCTGCATCGAGCTATCAGCCAGTCTAATGCCCAGCAAAGAATCTATCCCCACCTGCCAACCCCCATCCCCAAAGCCGTTAACCCTATAGAGCCCATGACCAATGGCTATGACGATTGGGACAAGTATGAACTTGTCATGCACTCACGTGCCCAGCATCCATTCAAAACCATTAGTCAGATAAAAAGCGCGTTATCGGTTCAAAAGCGTGGTTTTTAGGCCAAAACTTCAGGGCCATTTTCATACGCCAAGGTTTGCCGAAAAAGATGTGTTAGAATAATTTTTAAAATTTATAAATATGTTGGGTTAGCAAAGCGTATCCGAGCAGGGGCTCATGGCGCGGGCGGCCTCGACTGAAAGGCAGACAATGACTGCAGATCCCCGTGCTATTGCACCCACCAAGGGCCTCTTTACCTTCCGTGATGAGATCCCGCCAGAGATGCTGGCATCGGTCGAGGGTGTGAAGCCGAAGGGGAAGGTCGAAGTTCGCCGTGTAATGGTGGGCAACGAAATCCTAATGCTTCATGTGCTGCGCGAGAAGGGCCTGATCGACCCGCTGCACAAGCACGATGACCACGAGACCGTGGCATACCTCATCAAGGGCCGTTTGAGGCTGGTCATCGGGGGCGAGGAGTTCATCGCCGAGGCCGGCACTTCCTGGCGGCACCCGCGAGGTGTCGAGCACTTCAGCGAGGCGCTCGAAGATTGCGAACAGCTTGAGATCAAGTCGCCTCCGCGCAAGACCTGGACCACCGAATAAGCCCCGCTCCGAGTCGGCACGCTCAACCCTGAACATGGAGGTGATTGCATGAGTACCTGGATCGATAGTACCGAGCAAGCATTGACATCCGAGAGCTTGGCGCTGCTGCTGGATAACAAGATCCCTGCCATACGTGTGTCAGCCTTTGCCACGCCCGCAGAAAGCGCCGCCTTCTCGGTCGCTGCCAAGGCCGGGCGCATGCAATACTACAACGTGGTCGATCGCATCGGCTACATCGGTCTGGCCCAGTACCAGTACCGGTGGACCAGGACAAGGGACGAGTTCCTGGCCGATGTCCCCCAGGCCCAGGCCGATGTGCAGGCGGTTTTCAATGCTGCGTCCTTCGATCCGCTGACACGTATGATGGAATTGCTTCGTGCTCACTGGCCCGCTCCGGTTGATGTGGCTCGCGAATCCGGGCGGCCCTATTTCGCCGGTATCATTCGTTCAACTAGTGACAAAATTGATCTGCATGCGGACTGGGCGCCGTTGAACTCGCCCGACTACGCCATTGGTGCCATCGACGGCCAAATAGGCTGGAATTTCTTTGCTGAAGAACTGCAGTCGGGAGGGCACACCAACGTTTACAACAATCCCTGGAACCCTCAAGTGGTTCCGAACGAGATCCCCAAGAGTTACGGGTTGCCGCGCGACCTTACGGAGGGCGTGCCCCGTTTCACGTACCGAGCCACCGCAGGCGATGTGGTGCTATTCAACACGCGCAACCCGCACGAGATCGCAGCAGGCGCCGCCCAGCCCGGTGGCAGCCGCGTGTCCATCGGGTCCTTCATCGGGCGCATGCCCGACCGCAGCCTAGCGCTGTGGGCCTGAGAGACGCCTCCTTGATCCTGGAGATGCTCACCTATGTATTGCAGCCCGGCCACGTTTGCACAGGTCGAGTCTCTGGTCTGGCCGAATATTGGTTGACATGCAGGCGTTGGTGTCTGCTCCTTTCGGAACTGCACAAGGGTTGCTCTACGCGTGCCCTTTACTTTTTGTCTTATGGGGATGAATATGAAGTCCTTGCTTGAGTGGTGCTCCGGTGTATCGCGCTGGCTGGCATGGGTAGGTGGCGCTGCCCTGTTGCTGAGTGCAGGCCTGATTTCACTCGATGTGGTGTTTCGCACTTTATGGAAGGTCACCTACTTCGAGAGCTTTGAACTGTCGACCTACGCCTTTGCTATAGCTACCGCCATGGGAATGTCCTACGCCATGGTGAGCCGGGCTCATATCCGCATCGAGCTTTTATACACGGCGCTGTCCGAGCGCTGGCGCGCCTGGCTGGACGTGTGGTCCTATGTCGGGCTGTCGGTGGTCAGCGTCGTCATGGTTTATTGGTGCGCGCATACCGTGCTGAGCAACTGGCAAAGCGGCGCGCGTTCCAACTCGTCGCTTTCTATTCCGCTGGTGTGGCCGCAAGGCATCTGGCTTCTTGGACTGGCTTGGCTGGCGCTGCTGTCCACACTGTATGCCGTGTACGGGCTCATCCGCTGTCTCCGGGGGCGAACCGCCGACGCCCACCGCCTGCTGGGTACGGCTTCGTTGCAGGAAGAAATCCAAGCTGCCGGCAGCGGCCAGGAGTTGCGCTGATGTTGAGCATTACCCTGATCCTCCTGCTGGTACTAGCGGGCAGCAGCCTGTTCGTGGCTGCTGTGCTGGGCGTGCTTGGTTTTTCACTGGCTACTTTCTTTTCACCTTTACCGCTGGTGCGTGGCCTGGGTGAGGTTGCCTGGAGTTCCACCTCCGACTTCATCCTGGTGGCGGTGCCAATGTTTATCCTCATGGGCGAGTTGCTGTTGCGTTCGGGCGTAACAGACGCAATGTACGAGGGGCTGGATCGCTGGGTAGGGCACATCCCCGGCGGGCTGATGCACACCAACATCGCGGCCTCGGCTATGTTCGCGGCCACCTCGGGCTCCAGCATTGCCACGGCGGCCACTATCGGCACAGTCTCAATCCCCAATATGGACCGCTACGGCTATGACCGTGGTATGTTTCTGGGTACGATCGCCGCCGGTGGCACGCTGGGCATATTGATCCCACCAAGCATCAACATGGTGCTGTACGGCGCCATGTCCGAGACCGCCGTTGGCGACCTCTATCTGGCCGCGCTGATTCCCGGCGTGATGCTTGCAATAGTCTTCTCGATCTACGTCTACCTGCGCTGCATCATCAACCCTGCACTGGCACCGCGCGGCAATGTGTCGACCTGGAGCCAACGCCTGCAGGGCCTGGTGCACCTGCTTCCGCCGCTTATGCTTTTCCTGCTGGTGGTGGGGTCCATCTATGCCGGCCTGGCGACGGCCACTGAGGCGTCGGCTCTTGGCGTGATGGGCGCTCTGATGCTCGTCATCACGCGCAGACGAATGTCGCTGCAATTGCTTTTGCGCTCGTTCGAGGGCACGGTGCGCACCACTTCTATGGTGATGGCGATCGTGATTGCCGCCTACTTTCTTAACTTTGTGCTTTCCACGCTGGGCCTCACCGACGCTGCCGTCAAGTGGGTCGGCCAACTGGGCTGGGCGCCGCTGGCAGTGATGATCTCGATCGTCGTGCTTTACATCTTTCTGGGCTGCTTTGTGGAGTCGCTCACGCTGATGATCGCCACCACACCGATCGTGGTGCCCATCATCAAGCAGTTGGGCTACAGCCCGGTCTGGTTCGGTGTAGTGTTCGTAATCCTTATAGAGACCGCGTTGATCACCCCACCCATCGGCATGAACCTCTTTGTGGTGCAGTCGGTGCGCAAGGAGGGGCCTTTCCGTGACGTGGTCATGGGGTCGCTACCTTATGTCGTGCTCATGTTTTTGCTGATAGTTGGTCTGATCGCGTTTCCCGAACTCGCGCTCTGGCTACCATCCGTGTATGCTGAGAGCCGTGGCTGACACGGAGTTTTTTCAACCAGAGGAGACGTAAATGAAACTTGGACTTATAAGCACGTGGAGCGCTGCTGCGTTGGGTCTGTGCCTCGCCGGAGCTGCACAGGCGCAGTCTTCCCCCAAGGTCAGCCTGCAGGTGGTTGGCAACCTGGGCATCACCACCCAATACCAGGACCTCGAGGCTCCGTTCTGGACCAAGGATATTCCGGCAGCCACCGGCGGCGCGGTTACGGCCAGTATCAAGCCCTGGAACGAGATGGGCCTCAAGGGCCCGGAAGTTTTTAAATTGCTGAGCCAGGGTGTGTTCGATGTCGGCACCACGCAGCTGGGCTTCCTAGCTGGTGATAACGCCATCAACGACGCGACCGACCTAGCCGGTGTTTCACCCACGATCCAAACGTTTCGTGAAGTTACTCTTGCATTCCGTCCGCACCTCGAGCGCTACTACGAGCAGCAAGTCAAGGTCAAGGTCATGGCCATGTTCTCTTTCCAGGCGCAAGTGCTCTTTTGCCGAGCCGAGATCAAGAGCTTGACAGACCTCAAGGGCCGCAAGGTGCGCACCTCGGGTGCCTCGCAGGCCGACTTCATCAGCTACTTTGGCGGATCGGGTGTAAACATTGCCTTCGGCGAAGTGCAGCAGTCCCTGCAAACCGGCGTCATCGACTGTGCCATTACCGGCACCCTGGGCGGCTACAAGGCCAAGTGGTACGACGGTGCTAAGTATCTCTACGCATTACCCATCAACTGGGGCGCGGGTATGGTTGCTTTCAATAACGCCAGCTGGCGCAAGCTCGATGCCGCTACCCAGAAGACGCTCACCACTGAGTATGCGCGACTGGAGAAGGCGGTGTTCGATCAGAACGTGCGCGAGAACGACATCGGCCTGGCCTGCAACACCGGCGGCACCTGTCCCGAGGGCCCGCCAGGAAAAATGATCTTGGTCAATACTGCAACCGGTGACCTTGAACTGCGTCGCAAGGCATTGCTTGAACAGGTCTTACCGCGCTGGGCCGCCCGTTGCGGCGCCGAGTGTGTTAAGAACTGGAACGACAGTGCTGGCAAGGTCGTCAACCTTACCGCCAAGGCCAACTGACGGGCCCAACTCAGCAGCCCTGGTGCTACGCGTCCTGCGGTTGCTGTATTAACCGAATCGCTTCAGGCGTCGGTGTTAAGTACGCAGGGGCATCAGTTGAATGTTGATCCAAAATCAGTGAATTAACAAAGTGGGGGCACCCCTGTGATTTCATGCCCACCCAGCCACCAACCCCCACCCCCAAAGCCGTGACCCCCATAGAGCCCATGACCAATGGCTATGACGAAAGGGACAGGGGTGAACTGGTCATGCACTCATGTACCCAGCACACATTCAAAACCATTAGTCAGATAAAAAGTGCGTTATCGGGTCAAAAGCGTGGTTTTTAGGCCAAAACAATGGTGCTTTTTTGAACTGTAATCGCGGTCACGACAGGCAAAGCGCAAATGGTTCCCGTTTGGCTGTAATAATTTCTTCATGGAACTTGCTCTTGACTCGCTGGACATCACAGCCCTGACCAAGGCCCAGTTGGCTGACGCTTTGTTTGACCAATTGGGCTTGAACAAGCGGGAGGCCAAGGACTTTATTGATGCTTTTTTTGAATTGGTTGTAGCTGAACTTGCTCAGGGCAAGAGCGTGAAGATCTCTGGTTTCGGCAACTTTGAGGTGCACACCAAGACGGCACGACCGGGGCGCAACCCTCAAACTGGGGAGCCTGTGGTCATAGCTGCCAGGAAAGTGGTCACCTTCAGGGCCAGTGGTTCTCTGCGCCAGCAGGTCAACAAAGAAGGCTAAGTCGGCACAAGGATTTTTTATCAACCCTTTAGCTTTTTATCCAACGCGACAAGGCCTGAACATCCTCGGCAAACATTTGCCCTTTTTCTAGTTGAACCAATTGCCCGCTTTTGTTATAGACCATCACCAAAGGAACAGTGGGGGGCTTTTGTAATTCTGCTTTACCTCTTGGGTCTAGCCAGGT
>Ga0209768_10003100_pt1 | contig 10119 bp, 12 predicted proteins | sample LauGreSBDMM110SD_3_FD_187564 | JGI IMG/M metagenome (GOLD analysis project Ga0209768, IMG submission 187564) | Freshwater lake microbial communities from Lake Michigan, USA - Sp13.BD.MM110.SD (SPAdes) (version 2) | ecosystem: Environmental > Aquatic > Freshwater > Lake | place: Lake Michigan... | reverse complement strand
GAGTGGATTGATGTTGACAAACAGGGCTGGGTTTACGCCACGCTCACCAACAACAGCAACCGCGGCGGCGATAAGCAACCTGCCGTAGATGCAGCCAACCCCCGTGCCAACAACACACAGGGCAACATCATTCGCTGGAAGGAAGATGTAGATTTCCATGGAACCACCTTTGCTTGGAACCATTTCATCTTGGCAGGCGACGCTTCATTGGCACGCGCGGAAGCCAAGGGCAACATCAAAGGCGACATATTCTCTTGCCCCGATGGCCTGTGGGTGGACGGTCGCGGCTTGATGTGGATTCAGACAGACATGTCCACTTCCAACATGGGCAAAGGCGACCTGAAGAACTTTGGCAACAACATGATGTTGGCCGCCGATGTACAAACCGGAGAAGCGCGCCGCTTCTTGGTGGGCCCTGCAGGTTGTGAAATTACCGGTGTGACAGAAACGCCCGATGGCAGAACCATGTTTTTAAATGTGCAGCATCCGGGTGAGCCCTCCAACGAACGTACTAACCCGGCTAACCCCACCGCCGTTTCTAACTGGCCCGACAAAAAGGCCACTGGCCGTCCACGCTCTGCCACTGTGGTGGTGCGCAAATTAGATGGCGGCATCATCGGCACCTGATGCCCTTACAAAGCCCCTTTTGCAGCAGTGCTTAAGGGGCTTTTTTTGTTTGGCAATACTCTTAACGAATATCGCCAGCCAAACTCGCAAGCGTGTCGGCAGCAATTTCAACGTGCGACGGATAGTTCGTGTGATCGCAACCTAACTTCACACTGGCTCCAGCCTTGATGGCGGCACACATGGCAGCATTGAATTCAAAACGCACGAAGTGAACTGCTGAAGTTTTTTCGTCGTTCTCTCGATCGAGGTCCTCATCGGCAATGGCATACACACGGCCATGACCTTCTACCTCTACAAAGGTTCGATCTTCAATGCCAATGAGCCGTGCCAGCTCGCGTTTGCGCTCGTTGATGTCGGTGTACTCCAACATCATGGTGGCTTTCCAGTTGGTGCCATCGGGCAGTAAGGGTGCATAGGCTTCAATTTCGTCTTGAATGCCCTCTTCTTCGAAGATTTTTTCAATGCGCAACATTTCTTGAATTTGATAGCGAATGGTGGTTTCGCTTTCAAACTGTAAATTCACATGGTCGCCCAACTGAACGCTGCGAAGTTTGCGATGCGCAATGACTTCTGGTTTGTGAACTTTGCGCCATTTGGTATAGGCCTCAAGTGTCATCAAGCTCTCGGGGGTAATGTGTCCTGTCAATTGCATATGCAACTCCGTCAATTATTTCAAACCGTATGCTTTGCGAACCAAAGTCAGGGGGTGATTCAGTTCGGGCGCACCCAATCCATTCACTTCAAAACCTTGCGCAATGTGGTGACCACCCAATGGGCAATCTGAGCTAATAAAGTCTGGCTTGCTGCCATCTTTCATGGTGGCCATGGCTTTAAAAACAGGCTTGCCAATTTTCATGGCCATATCGTGTGAACCTTTTTTCACACCATAGGTGCCTGCGTGTCCAGAGCAACGCTCAATGGTGTTGATCTCTGTGCCCGGAATCATCTTGAGCATTTCTTCGGTTTTCCGTCCAATGTTTTGCACACGACCATGGCAAGGAATTTGGTAGCTCACATTGCCCAATTTTTCTGGGAATTCTGTTTTGAGAAGACCATCGCGTTTGCGGGCCATGAAATACTCAAAGGGATCCCACATGTGCTCTTTGACCAACTGAGTGTCCGTGCAGTCAGGAAACATCAAGGGTATTTCTTGTTTGAACATCAGTGCACAACTGGGCACGGCAGCCATGATGGCAAAACCATCTTTGGCATATTTGACCAGTTCAGGGATATTGGCTTCTTTCGAGGCCTTGACCGAATCGAGATCGCCCAATTCAAGCTTGGGCATGCCGCAGCACTTTTCTTTTTCCACAATGACATAAGGAATGTCGTTGTGGTTCAAAATTTTGAGCAGATCGTGGCCAATGCCAGGCTCGTTGTAGTTGACGTAGCAAGTTGAATAAATAGCCACTTTGCCAGGCGTCTTTGCGCCATCGACTACTTTGACGGATGTTGCTTCTTCTGCACTTGAACGGAATTTGCGAGTGGCCAATGAAGGCAACCACGCATTTTGATCGACGCCCAAAGTAGACTCCATCAAACTGCGCGCCACTTTTGTTTGATTCACAGCGTTAACAGCCTGAACCACAATGGGAATGCCAGCCAAGGAACCATGGGTGTCAGTAGAGGCTAAGAAACTTTCTGCAGCGCCGACATCACCTTTTTTGAACTTGATGGCCTTGGCGCGCAACATGGTGTGCGGAAAATCCAAGTTCCATTCGTGAGGGGGTGTGTAAGGGCACTTGGTCATGTAGCACAGGTCGCACATGAAGCACTGGTCTACCACTTTCCAATAGTCTTTTTTATCGACACCATCCACTTCCATGGTGCTGCTCTCGTCCACCAAGTCAAACAAAGTGGGGAAAGAGCCGCACAGGCTAACGCAGCGGCGGCATCCATGACAAATGTCGAAGATACGCTCAAGCTCGTTGAAGCAAGACTCTTCGTTGTAGAAGTCTTTGCCTTGCCAATCTAAGGGATGTCTTGTGGGGGCTTCCAAATTGCCTTCTGTGGCCACGTGGTTCTCCTAATGGTGATTCGATTTCGCAAACAGTTAAAGCCAACTGTTTGCGAAATCGCTGCACCCCAAAGAGGTGCAGCAAATCGTTTTAGTAGAAATTAATCGACCAATTCGGTTAAAGCTTTTTGATAGCGGTTGGCGTGTGAACGCTCGGCCTTGGCCAAGGTTTCAAACCAATCTGCAACTTCGTCAAAGCCTTCATCGCGTGCAGTCTTGGCCATACCTGGGTACATGTCGGTGTACTCGTGGGTTTCGCCAGCCACAGCAGAGGCTAGATTTTGACGTGTGGAGCCAATCGGCATGCCAGTCGCTGGGTCGCCAGACTGCTCGAGAAACTCGAGGTGGCCGTGAGCATGACCGGTTTCGCCTTCAGCGGTAGAGCGGAACAAAGCGGCGACGTCGTTCTGACCTTCAATGTCAGCTTTGTTTGCGAAGTACAAATAGCGACGGTTGGCTTGAGACTCGCCTGCGAAGGCGTCTTTCAGGCATTGTTCCGTGCGCGAGCCTTTAAGTGCTGCCATGGTTAATCTCCTTGATATTGAAAAAATGCTTTGACCGATTTGTCAAAGACAAGTTAAGGATAGCCATAACTTGTGAAGGCTTCATTGCATTTCTCAATAGGCTTTATTGATGAAAGCTAATAGATTGGTAGTAACCCTAGGCCCGAATGATTTTCCTGACATGCTCGCGCTGCTTCTAGACAGTTTAGGCGGTAATCTTCTAGCCATAAATGGTCATCTTGACAGGGGAGTTTGCGAGCTCTCAAATCAAGTTAAGGTCTGGCTAATCACTTAAGGAATAAACGTGGCTTTACAAAAAATAAGCGCTTTAGAGATTGATCAACACATGCCATCTTTGCAGCTTTGGCACTTCGATGCCAAGCTTGGCTCAATCACACGAGAATTTGTCCTGGTCGATTTTCTGCGCGCATTTGAATTTATGAAGCAGATTGCCATTGAAGCTGAACGTCACAATCATCATCCCGAATGGCGCAATGTTTACAACAAAGTCACCATCACTTGGACCACACACGACGTGCAAGGCTTGAGCATGAATGACATAGCGTTAGCGCACATTTGCGACCAAACATTTGCTCGTTTTTAATCAAGCGATTCATGACAATCCAAACTCTATTTTAAAAACGCAAACGGCAATCTTGATCTTTCAGGTTTGCAAAGTTTGGTTTAGGCCAGGGCTTTCTCAGGACCCAGCAGCGCTATGCGGAATCGATTCTTTAAATGAACCCCATCCCTAGGCGGCAACACAAGGGGTAATTTTTCAGAGCCTACCTTCACTTGCGCAAACAAAGCGCCAGATCTGGCCTTGCCCTTTTTGTAAATTTCATTCCTTAAACTTTCCAAATCAGACTTGTTTGCAACCAACATCGACTGCGCGAGTCCTGCTGACTTGGCCATGCCAACCAAATCGACCCCAAGCCCCGTCACCGTCTTTTGCATGCCTGTCTCGCCATAGTGTTCGTTGTCAAGAACAACAATGGACAGATTGGCGGGCTTGTGCGCGCCAATGACAGCCAGGGAACCAAGACCCATGAGCATTTCACCATCACCAGTGACCACCAACACGTTGCGCTTGGGTTGAGCCATTGCCAGGCCAAGGCCAATCATGGCAGCACCTCCCATAGCGCCCCATAAAGGAAACGAGAGTGGATGATCGCCTGCGGCAGTGATGTCCCACGCAGGTGCGCCCAGGCCGGCCACAACCAATAGGTCATCCCGCTGGTGTAATAAAAAATTAACGACTTCGCGACGTTGCAATATTTTTTTCATAGCTTGGCCTAATGGGTGAGTTTGCGAAAATCTTTGGCACCTGTGACCTTTTGCCCGATCAGAACTGCAATCGGACGACTGGTGTTAAAAGCCATGTGCAAAGCACCCGCCACCTCCTCCACCACAGCTTCGTGCGTATCACCGCGCCGAACCAGCACGCCCATTGCTGAAAGTACCGTTTCAGTGGCATTGCCCATCGGAACTTGCGACGGATTGAATTCGCCATGGTCTCCGCGCATGGTGATCAAAATGACCAAGGGCATTTGGCATGATGTGCTCAGGGACAGCATGTTGATGCAATTGCCAACGCCGCTGCTTTGCATCAACAAAATACCTTTTTCACCCCCTAACCATGCGCCACCGAGCAAGGAGACGCCCTGCTCTTCGCTGGTCAGTCTGACCACTTTCATCGTCTTGTCTGCTTCACACAGTCGAATCAAGTTGGCATGCCCAGCATCCGGCACCATGGCCACTTGTTTAATTTGGTGCTCGCGCAACAAACTGTGAACAGGTTCTGACCAATGCGTAGGTTTGGATTGATTGGAATTTTTCAAATTTGCTCCCTCTGTGGTTCAAGCCATCAACTGCGCGCCGTTGGCTTCTGTTAATTTAACTCAATCAGCCATCTGCCGTCACAACTGACCCTGCTGAATATCGAAAACCCTAGTATTGCAACTGCATTAAGTCACTACGATCTTTAACATTAACTCTCGGAAAGCAGCACATGACCTTCAAACGCCTTGTTAAGTTCTTTTCACTTGCATTAACCTTAGGCATTGCGCCCGGGGTCATGGCTCAAGCCAACTGGCCCAATCAGCCCATCAAAATCATCAACCCATTTCCAACAGGGGGAACGGTTGATCAAATTTCACGCCTTTTGCAACCACACCTTCAGCAAGCGCTGGGGCAACCCATCATTGTTGAAAGTCGCTCAGGGGCATCGGGCTCCATTGGAACGGGTATGGCGGCCAAATCACCGGCCGATGGCTACACCTGGGTCATGGTTTTTGACACGCATGGCGTCAACCCTAGTCTTTACCCCAATCTGCCATTTGACACCTTGAAGGACCTTTCGCCTGTCATGCAAATTGGCACGGGATCGATGGTGATTACAGCGCACGCCAGCACCCCCTACAAAACCTACAATGATCTGTTGCAAGCTGCAAAAAGCAAACCAGGCGCCATCGGATATGGCACGATTGGCTCTGGCAGCATGGCGCATTTGGCCATGACCTATCTGGGCAACGCCCTCAAGGTAGATTGGACCCACATTCCCTACAAAGGCGGCGGCCCCTTGGCCGCTGATGGCGTAGCCGGGCACGTGCCGGTCACCATGGCCACCTACGCTTTATGGGCGCCCCATTTTGCCAGTGGCAGGTTGCGTCCATTGGCTGTCACTTCCCCCAAAAGAATGCAAGAACTGCCAGACGTTCCAACCTTGCAAGAGCTGGGTATTGAAGGATTTGAAGCCCAAGCTTATTGGGGCTTGTTAGGCCCTGCAGGTATTCCGCCTAACATTGTCAATCGCATGAATGCAGAAGTGGCCAAGGCTTTAAAAATTCCAGCTGTGCAAGAACGTTTAGTGCAAATGGGCGTGGTCGTCACTGCCTCTAGCCCCGCAGACTTTGACCGCTTTATTCGCAAAGAGATTGATAAATGGGGTAAGGTTGTGAAAGAGAACAACATCAAGGCGGGTCAGTGATCTTGTTGCTGCAGGTAAATAGATTTTAAAAATGTAATCAATGGATCAAAAAATGACAAAAGCATATTGGATTAGTGCCTATCGCAGCATCAACGACACCGACGCCTTGGCGGCTTATGCCAAATTGGCAGGGCCTAGTTTGACGGCTGCAGGCGGTAAATTTTTAGCACGCGGCATACCTGCTGCAGTCAAAGAAAATGGGCAGCAAGAACGAACCGTTCTCATTGAGTTTGAAAACGTTGCGGCCGCTCTTGCGGCCTACAATAGCCCCGGATACCAAGAGGCACTTGTGGCTTTAGGCAGCAATGCGGTCGTTCGAGATATTCGAATCATTGAAGGTGTCTGACTTTAATTGCTTTTATGAACGAAACCCTTCGCGCCAAGCTTCGGCAACGTCTTGATCAGCCAGGGCTGGTGGTGGCACCAGGTGTCTTTGACATGGTTTCATTGCGCCTAGCGGACACCTTCGGCTTTGATGCCCTCTACATGACGGGCTATGGCACAGTCGCCTCGCACATGGGCTTGCCCGATGCTGGGCTTGCTACTTACTCTGACATGGTTGGCCGTGTGACAGCCATGGCAGGCATGTCCAAAACACCCCTCATTGCCGATGCCGACACAGGGTATGGCGGCCTTCTCAATATGCGCCACACCATTCGGGGCTATGAGGCAGCTGGTGCTGCAGCCATTCAATTGGAAGATCAAGAATTTCCCAAAAAATGTGGTCATACACCAGGACGCCGAGTGATTCCCATGGCGGACATGGTGCGCAAAATTCAAGTTGCCGTCGACTCGCGCACAGACCCCAACTTCTTAATCATTGCTCGAACCGATGCCAGGACCGCCCTTGGGCTAGACGAGGCCCTGCGCCGCGCAGAAGCCTACGCCCGCGCTGGCGCAGATATTTTATTTGTTGAGTCGCCAGAGTCAGAAGAAGAAATGCGCCTAATTGGAAAATCATTGGATGTGCCACTTTTGGCCAACATGGTGGAGCGGGGTCGAACGCCTGTTTTGTCGCGCGCAGATTTGGAATCCATTGGCTACAAAGTGGCCATCTTTCCGGTCACGGCTTTGCTAGCGGCAGTCCATGCCATGCAAAGCGTCTATCAAGAATTTCAGGCACACGGCTCTTCGAATCAGGGCAGCACCGCACTTTATAACTTTGCAGATTTAACCAAGCTCATGGGCTTTGAAGATATCTGGGAATTTGAAAAACGATACGCCGAAACAAAATAAATCAACGATAAAAACAGGAGACAAAGTCATGAATCAATTATTACGTCGTCATTGGCTACAAGCAGCCCTCATCGGAACAGCCATCGCTTTTGTAGGCAATGTGCAGGCTCAAAACTACCCTAGCAAGCCCATCCGTTTGGTGGTGCCTTTCACACCCGGCGGCGTGACCGATACCAGCGGTCGTTTAATCGCTGAACAGTTGTCAAAACGCTTAGGGCAGCAAGTCATTGTGGACAACAAGCCAGGCGCCTCGGGCAACATTGGTACACAGCTGGTATCTACATCAGAGCCCGACGGCTACACCTTGCTTTTAGGATTTGACGGCACCCTTGTCATCAACCCCCATGTCTTTCCTAAAACCGGCTTCGACACACTCAAAGACTTTGCCCCCATTGGCAAAATTGGCGATGCGGTCCTTATTTTGGTAGCACACCCCAACTTTCCAGCCAAGACCTTGAAGGACACCATTGCGCTTTCTAAAACTGAAAGAGGTGGCCTTTCATACGGCACATCGGGTACCGGCGGAACGCCTCACATTGCCGGCGAACTCTTGCGTCAAAAAACAGGTGCCAACCTCGTGCATGTTCCTTACAAAGGCGGCGGCCAAGCTCTAACAGATGTTTTAGGTGGCAACATACCTTTGGTTTACACCGCCATTGCAAGCGCCATTCCGCATGTGAAGGCTGGCAAGCTACTGCCTATTGCGGTGTCTAGTAGCAAGCGAGCCAGTTCCTTGCCAGATGTTGCCACTTTCATCGAAAACGGTGTGCCTGATTTTGAAGTCAACTCTTGGGTGGGTTTGTTGGCCCCAGCCAAAACACCGCGTGCCATCATCACCCGCATCAACACAGAACTCAATGCCATTTTGAACGATCCTGAAGTGAAGGAAAGACTGAATGGCATGGGCATCACGGCATCGCCAGGAACCACAGAAAACTTTGGCGCCGAACTCAGCAGAGACCTTGCTAAATTTGGACCTGTTGTGAAAGCATCGGGTATTAAGGCTGAGTAAATGCCATTAAAAATTTGCGCAGATTTTTAATTTTGCTGGTTTAAGCTCATTCCTAAATTGGCGGCCTGACGCCGTTCATAGGCCAAAAACTCATCGCTTATTTGACTTCCGCGAACGCCGCCTCTGACCGCACCTGCCGCATCGTCACCAAAATATTCTTTCCACAAGGAGGGCAAGCGTTGCCCCTGTGGAATGCTTAGCCAAAGACGAAGCAAATGTCGTTTGCGCTCTGGCTCATCGTGATCTTCAAAATTGGTGCGTGAATGAATGACCACATAGTTGTTCAATAACTGTAAATCACCACGATCGAGTTCCATCGAATAGCAAAACTTATCATCTGGCAGCAATTCATCCAAAAGATCCAGCAACTCAATTTGCTCTGGCGTTAAACGAGGCACTTCTGGAAAATCGCGCTGAGCTGCCGTGACATTTTTTCGATTGGCACGCAAAGAGAAGAATTCGGGGTCATCGCCCAAGATGGGACACTTGTAAAAAGGGGGCTGTGATGCGTCGTTGGTTCCCTGATAGCTGTAATAAAAAGGCTGTTGCATGACAGGAATCAGGTCAGGTCGCAGGCGTTTTATTTCTTCGACCACAGCCATAGAACTTGTCACTTTGCTTGTGCCACCAGATTTGGCAGTCTGCAAACACATCAAGGCCACCACATCGCATGAGTCGACATGAAAGTCTAAGCCTGCATTGGTGTTGTACCCTCGCCCATTTTTCACTTTGTAGTCGCCACCCTCATCACGAACATCGTTCATGACCTGGCTGGCTCGGTTTTGAGTTCTGGCCACGCCAACGTTCAGTCCAATACCCCAATTGACCAGTCGCGCATCTTCTGCCGACCATCGATCCACGGGAAAACCTTTTAGCAAACACATGCCATAAGCTGTTTGTGTGACAGCAAAAGCCCGGTCAATAGCCTCTTTGGCGTGGCGTTTTAAAGGGAAATCGTTGGCAGTCATTTGCAGCCACGATTTTTCGGTGGCCTTGGCATGTTGAAGTGCTTCTTCAATTTCAAGCGTCGCTTCGCGACTCAGGTGGTGAATCCAAGAAAAATCTTGGCCAAGCTCTTTGGGTAACCATGCGCGTGGTTTTTCGAGATGGGATGAATTGAATGAACGCATATTGGGGTCTATCTTAATAAATAAAGGCGCGTCTATTGATCACATAGGGACAACACCAATGATAAGGTCTTGCTAGAAAGCACCAACTGTCCCTACACTTTAGGCTTAATTTGTACCAACAAACACAGGCTTCACATGAATCGATTTTTGGCTGTCATTCTTTCTCTGTTATCCATCACAAGCTATGCGCAAGATCAAGCCTATCCTGTGAAACCCATTCGCTTGCTGGTGGGCTATGCCCCTGGTGGGGCCACTGACATTGTGGCCCGCAGCATTGCCATCAAACTGCAAGAAACACTTGGACAACCGGTGGTGGTAGAAAATCGCGCTGGTGCAAGCAGCAACATTGCTTCGGAATTTGTTGCGCGCAGTGCCCCAGATGGCTACACCCTGCTTTTAGGCACCATTGCCAATGCCACCAACATGACTGCATTCAAGGGCCTAGGGTACGACACCATGCGTGACTTTGTGCACATCACCCAATTCATGACGGCGCCATCGGTTTTAACAATTCATCCTTCGGTACCAGCCAAAAATTTAAAGGAGCTGATTGCCGTGGCCAAACAAAATCCCGGCAAAATTGCTTTTTCCTCAAGTGGCAATGG
>Ga0209768_10003096_pt1 | contig 10125 bp, 9 predicted proteins | sample LauGreSBDMM110SD_3_FD_187564 | JGI IMG/M metagenome (GOLD analysis project Ga0209768, IMG submission 187564) | Freshwater lake microbial communities from Lake Michigan, USA - Sp13.BD.MM110.SD (SPAdes) (version 2) | ecosystem: Environmental > Aquatic > Freshwater > Lake | place: Lake Michigan... | reverse complement strand
AAGCTTGTATCTCCCACCATCAAAAAGTCTTATCTGACAAGGCTTTACAAGAATCTTCAGCCAATCCCGTGTTCTGCGTAATCCATCTTGTCCAACTCCTGTCCAAAACAGGAGCCATTCATGGCAAGTTTTCGCAAAAGAGCAGGGCGTTGGCAAGCACGCGTCCACCAATCGGGCCAGTCTGCGGTCGTAAAGACCTTTGCATCTAAAGACGATGCTCAGAGTTGGGCTAGGGCAGTAGAACGCGAACTCGACCTAGGCATCTACACCCCGCGCACTGAAGCTGAGGGAACAACCCTCGCGAAGCTTGGAGCCCGATATATCTCTGATGTAGTCCCGTCGATGAAGGGGGCAGATAGCGAGTCGTACCGGCTCAGAAACATCGTACGGCTGCTGGGTCGCATGTTCTGACAGATCGCGCATGCCCGTTAAGAACCAAGATCTGAAGTTCCCGACACGACCGCTCGACGATGCTCAATCCGGACGAATATTGCCTTCCTTGATGACCTTGGCCCACTTGGTCAGATCGTTCTTGAGGAAGGAGTTGAACTGCTCGGGCGTGTCCTGGTACACCACGTCGGCGCCCAGGCTGGTCCAGCGTTCCTTGAGTTCCGGTGACTTGAGGGCCTTGACGATTTCCTCGTGCAAACGATTGACGATAGCCGGGGGCGTGCCGGCCGGCGCGAGCATGCCATACCAGGCTGAAATTTCAAAGCCAGGCATGCCTGCCTCGGCTACGGTCGGCAGATCGGGCGCGGCCGCAGTGCGCATCGAACCGGTGGTGGCGAGCGCGCGCAGCTTACCCGTCTTGACGTGCGGAAAGGCGATCGGCCCGCCCGGAAACATCAGGCTTACGTGGCCGCCGAGCAGGTCGGTGACGGCCTGCGTGACGCCCTTGTAGGGAACGTGCACCATGCTGACACCGCCAAGCTTGTTGAACATTTCGCCAGCCAGGTGTAGGGTACTACCAGTGCCAGCCGAGCCATAGTTGACCTTGCCCGGCTGCGCACGCACAAAAGCGAGCAGCTCGGCGACGTTCTTGACCGGTACTGAAGGATGCACCACCAGCACCAGCGGCGTTACGGCGACTAGAGTGATGGGCGCAAAGTCCTTGATCGGGTCCAAGGTCTGGTTCGGATAGAGCGCCGGATTGATGGTGTGCGGGCTGGCCGTCATCAACAAGGTATACCCATCGGGCGCGGACTTGGCCACCGCCTCGGTGCCGATGGCGTAATTGGCGCCGGCGCGATTGTCGACAATGAACTGTTGGCCAAACACGGCGCTCAGTTTTTCAGCGATGGCGCGGCCGATGACATCACCCGGCCCGCCAGCTGGGGCCGGAACGATAACTTTGACAGCACGATTCGGCCAGGCCTGGGCCAGGGCGCTGGTGCCCGACAGCAGCAGGTAGGCTGCGGCAGCGACCGCAGCGGCGATTTTTGTTCCTGGCCCGATAGTTCTCGACATGCATGGATTCATTTTAATCTCCGGTAGATGATCAATTGAAACAGCGCTTCTTCCTGTTCGTTCCTACAATGCATCGCCAACCGCATGACCCTCGGCTGTGGCGGCGAGCAGGCCGCGAGCCGAAAAACAGTCGCCTACCTGACGTGCGATGATGCCGTGCGCGTGCAGTCCGCTTGCCAGATCATCCTCCGGCGATCGCGGTGTCGACCAAGCGAGAAAGGCGACATTATGGATACAGCTGACGTCCCCATTGTACCGGTCGACATAGTCCAGCCTACCTTCATTTTCAAAACCTTCACTCCAGCGCGGCTCGGCCAGCACGATGATGCGTATGCGTTTTTCATGAAGGCGCCGCAGGATCCCCTGACGCACAACAACGGCGATTTCCTGAGCGATGGTGTCACGCGGCGTGATGATCACGACTTTTTCGAACAGGGTATGCAGGTGCTCCGCCGCGGCGTAGGTGCCTTCGCCGTGGTCCATGTCGAAAATTACCGCCGTACCGGCCTGCCGACTGGTGTGACGCAGCACGTCCTGCATGGCCGAGCGCAAGTCGGGCACCAGCCCAGCCTCACGTACCTCAGCGGGCAACCAGGACGGTGCGACCATGTTGGCGCCGGTGGCCAGCACCACTTCCTGTGGTTGTTGTGCCAGCACATCCTCAAGCGTGGCGCTGCGGCCGAGCACAAAGCGTACTCCGGCGCGTTGGGCCGCGGCTAGCTGATAGTCATACACACTACTGGTGGCTTCGCCTCCCGGCAGCAGGGCGCGCAGACGAGTTTTCCCGCCGACCTCGGCGCTGCGTCCAAACAGCGTGACTTCATGCCCACGCGCCGCCGCCACCCAGGCGGCTTCCAGTCCGGCTACGCCCGCACCAACGATCACCACACGCTTGCGCTCTGCCGCCAAGCTGGGCCAGAAATTGACCTCATCAACACGCGCGAGGCGCGGGTTGTTGTCGCAGGCCAGCGGTGAGCGCAGCGTTGATACTTGCTCCCAGCAGGTATTGCAGGATACGCAGTAGCGGATGTCATGCGCCCGACCCAATGCCGCCTTCAGCGTCCAGGCTGCGTCGGTGATCAGCGCGCGGCCGATGCCAGCCAGTTCGGCCGTGCCATCGGCAATCAGTGCATCGGCCTCGGCCGGATCAGTGATGCGTCCGAGCGCGATCACCGGCACGTCCGGGATGCTGGCGTGTAAGCTGCGGATCAGATCGCGATAGGGCACACGCGGCCGGTGGCCGTCGGGTACGTGCATTTCGAGTGTGCGCGAATGGCTGCCTTGGGCAAAACAGACGTAGTCCACAGTACCTGGCGCGCACAGTTCCGCCGCGATCTGTCCGCCCAGCGCGGCGTTGATACTGTTTGGTAAACCATCATCGCCTGGCAGCTTCAGGCCGACGATGAAGTTGCTGCCGCACAGGTCGCGTATCGCAGCCACCAGTTCCGCGACCAGACGGCAGCGCCCTGCCAGATCGCCACCGTACTGGTCGGTACGAACGTTCGACCAGGGCGAGAAAAACTGGTGAAAGAAGTGGCCGTGTGCGGCCGAGATTTCGATGCCGCTGAAACCGCAGCGCTGCATGCGCACCGCTGAATTGGCGAACTCCTCGACCAGTGCGCGTATCTCATCGGCCCGCAAGGGCCGGGGCATGGTCCAGCTCAGATCATCCGGCAGGGCCGAGGCGCCAATGGCATCGGGTGTACGGCCAAAGTTGTTGCGACCGCGACCGCGTTCCAGCAACTGACCAACTATGCGGCAGTCGTGTATTTCTACCGCTTCGACCAGGCGCTTGATGCCGTTCAGGTCGTCATCGTTCCACACCCCTACCCGGGTAGCTAGATGCTGGTGACGCGCCATGCTAAGAGGCTCGGTTACCACCATCGCCGCACCACCTTGGGCGCGATTGGCGAAATACTGGATCATGCGATCGCTGACCCGGGCGTTGGTCGCCATCACCGTGCTCATTGAGGCATGCACCACCCTGTTGCGCAAGGGTTTCCCGGCAAGGCTGAAAGGTGCAAGCAGCGAAGGATAGGGCGCGGCGGGGGAGTAGGGCGGGAGCGGCGAGTCTAAGACCATGCTTGAACGACCTTTACATGAGAGTAAGTGGTGCGCTGTGATACCAGCCTTGTTCCCTTTTCCGCTTGAGCCATAGTCGGGACTACAGTCATCATGCGCACAGGCTTAGTTGTCGAGTCTGTGCCCGTACAGCTCTGTTCAGCCGGGCTTGCACTGATTCTTGTGTTTTCAAGGATGGGGAAAATTTCAGATAACCTAAAGGCTTCGTGCAGCCAGCGTTTTTTGGAAACCTTGCTCGTTCTTAGCTTGTGGAATTTTGAAAATTAGTCATATGACCACCCAATTGCAAGTATGTCAAGGTACAAAGTGTTTTTATCCTGTCGCATTCCCAGCCGGGTTTGTGCCCACTGGCGCCGAATACTAGTCAAAACAAGGGGGGATCGATGCGTGGTTCTATGGTGGTATTAGGTTTGTGTGTTGTTATGACGGCATCTTGCTCGCGCTCACCGACCTTGGAGTATTCCTTTGATTTGTCGGTCGACGGGCGTCCAGTCATTAAGGAATAGGCCTCCTCTGCTGAAAAGATTGCTGCCATGCAAGAGCGGCACAGACCCTGGCTGGAAGCGGTGATTACGGCTTGTGAGTTCTCCAACTTCACTAAAAAAACCACCGCGGCCAAATCGTCGACCACCTTTTACACCAAGAAAGCGCCGACGAATCCGCCTTCGAACGGGGCCAAAGGAAAACAAGATTGGACTACTGAAAAAGAGTTGAGATCCCAGACTCGGTTTGCATCTGTCGGGGTTTCGGATCCAGTCGTGGTTTGCCGCTCAGGGCTGCCAGGTTCTGCGCCAAGTGCGGATCCTGTAATGCAGTTTCGCGGTTGTAGCATCCAGGATGGAGCTGATTCGAGTCGTCAGCTGCAATATCCGCTGCAACTCCGTGCGTTTCTGCAGTCGCAGCATGGCATGAATGTGGGTGCAGCGTGGCGCCTCGACAAGCTCGAGCAGAGTGCGTCTGGCGAAAACACCCGGCTGATCCGCGATGAAGTCAGTATCACCCAAGACGGTTATGTCTGCGGCAAGCAACTCAAATCCAACTTGTCTGATTGATACTGACCTTGTTCGAGCTTTTCGAAAAATGTCTTACCTCCTGATCGTCAGCACCTTTATCCAGTTTCTTAAGTGGCCCGTGGCATTGACGGCGCTCGCCTTTTTGCCCTCGGCCGTGTGGGCGCTGGGCTACCAGATCACGACCGATGTCCTGGCTCTGGCTCTGGCTCTGGCTCTGGCTCTGGCTCTGGCTCTGGCTCTGGCTCTGGTGCTCTCTGGTGCGGCCGCTTATGCCCTGCTGGTGGCGATCGGCATTGCTCTATTGCGGGTCCGGCATCGTGGTGGAGAGGTCGGCTCCAGTCGGTCGCAGCCGGTGCCAGCGACTCGCGCGCTGCAAGACAGCGCCAATCCGGATCAGATGCGCGTCGCCCCAGCCGGGTCCGACCAGTTGCACTCCGACCGGTAGTCCCTGCTTGTCGAGGCCGGCCGGCAGCGAGAGCGCGCACCCGCCCAGATGATTGGCCACTCTGGTAAAGGTCGACAAGATCGGGTCGCCCTCGTCTACGCTGTCAATCGCAGGCGCGCTGATTGGGCAGCCGGGCATCAGCCAAGCGTCAGCGCCTCGCATCCATTCACCGAACAATTGCGTGGTGCGCTCGGCGTGCGCCATCGCCCCGCGGTACTCCTCTTGAGTGATCGACTGAGCACGGCGCATGCGCAGCCGAACGCCGGTATCGATGGGCAGGCGCTCATCCAGGATGCTCGCCCCGTGCTGAGCCCAGACCTCGGCGCCGATCGCTCGGCTGTTTTCCTTTAGCAGCTCGTTCCAGTGGAAGGGCGCCTCGCGCCGCTCCACCGTTGCGCCCAGATGCGTAAGGCAATCGATCACCTCGGATAGCGCGGTCAGCACGGCGGGCGACACGGCCACCGGCCAGGTCTCTTCGGGCGTCACGATGATGCGTCGACCGCGCAGATCGTCGCCCGCCTCGAGCGCTTCGGTCAGCACCCTCGGTCGCAGCGCGTCCCGCGACAGGGGGTCACGTGCGTCGTATCCCGCGAGGATCGAAGCGATCCAGGCCGTATCGTCGACCGAATGTGCAAGGGGGCCGATCGAGTCGAAACTTTTTGACAAGGGCAGGCAGCCATACAGGCTGATCAGTCCGACGGTCGGTTTGTAGCCGGTGAGGCCTTGCAGCGCAGCCGGAATCCGGATCGAGCCCCCGGTGTCCGAGCCCAGGCTCACAGGCACCATGCCCGAGGCAACCGCCGCGCCCGATCCGCTCGACGACCCCCCCGGGGAACGATGAACGGCGAGGTCCCAGGGGTTGCGCGGTGCGCCCATGCCCTGATTGGTTCCCCACCCTCCGTAAGCAAACTCGACCATATGGGCCCGGCCCAGGACGACCATGCCGGCCGCCCGCAGGCGATCGACCGCATGCGCCGTGATGCGACTGCGCTGATCGCGGCGGGTCAGCGACCCGTTGGTTGTGACCTCGCTTTCGATTTCGATCAGGTCCTTGATGACGATCGGGATCCCGTCGAGCGGGCTCAAACAGCGGGACTGCCTGCGACGCACGAGGGCCGCTTCAGCCTGCCGATGCGCCGACTCCGAATCGACTGGAAGTAGCGCGTGGATCAACGGGTTCAGCTCGCGAATGCTCGCGAGCTGGCCCTCGATCAGATCGTCGGCGCGTAGGGACCCGTCTTCGAGTCGCGCACGCATCCACATCATCGCCCAGTCATTGGTCATCGATTTGACCTTTGGTTCAAATCAAGTCCGCAGCGCGCAGGGTTCAATCGATCGTGATCTTGCCTTCGCTGATCACCTTCTGCCAGGTGGCGCGCTCTGACGCGAAGAATTTCGCGAAATGATCGGTCGTCCCACCGACCGCCGTCGCACCCTGGGCCTCGAGCCGTTTGATCACTTCAGGTGCGGTCAGCACCTTGTTCAGGATTGAATTGATCTGGGCAATCACGGGCGCAGGTGTGCCGGCACGGGTCATCACGCCCCACCAGACGTCGGCCTTGAAGTCAGCCAGGCCTTGTTGCTCCATCGTGGGCACATCCGGCAGCAGTGCCGAACGATCGCCGCTCACCACCCCCAGCACCCGCATCTGCCCCGCGCGGACAAAGGACATGACGCCCAGCTGGTTGTTGAAGACGAGATCGGTGCGACCCGCCAGCATGTCGGTGTACAACTCGTTGCCTTTATAGGGCACGTGGCTGGCGGTGATGCCTGCCTTGCGGATGAACAGTTCGTAGAGCAGGTGCCCGGAGCTGCCGAAACCGAAGTGTGCAAAGTTCAGCTTGCCGGGTTCGGCTTTGGCCGCCGCGATCACATCCTGGACCGACTTAAAGCGCGAATTCGCCGCGGCCACCAGCACGATCGGCACCCGCCCGATCTGCATTACCGGCGCGAGCTCGGTAGCCGGGTTGTAGCCTGCGCTCGAATACAGAAAATCGTTGTAGCTGTTCGAGTTCGAGGCGAGCAGGAGCGTGTAGCCATCGGCCGCCGATTTGGCGACACTGGCCGAGCCAATGTTGCCGCCCGCACCCGCGCGGTTTTCGACCACGACCTTGTGGCCGGTCTGCTTGACCCATTCCTCGCTGAGCGTGCGCGCCACGATGTCGACGCCACCCCCTGGGCCAAAGGGCACGATGATGCGGATGGTCTGTGCGGGCCAAGCCTGCGCCTGGACCTCGCCCGGAACCAGCGCGCCCCCGAGCGCGAGACCCGCGCCCGCGAGCCCCAGCGCCAGACGCCGGCGCGTCGATGAGATGGTTCGAGCAATTCCTGTGTCGTGTTCGTTCATGGTTTCCTTTGCTGTTGTTTATCGGTGATTGCAAGAGCTTCCCATGAGAGCCGTTGCATGTAACAGCTCTCGTCGCTATCGTGATGGATTGCATACTCATCCGAGCGCACCATGGCTGATGTCGCGGATAGGAAATCCAACAGCATGAGGAAAGTATGGCACAAGGCTTTGACTTTGTACATTCGCTTTTATACTTGGTTGATTCATGCACGAAGTGCAACACGGTATAACGATTGATGAAACACCTCTGCAGGCGTTCTAAATCCCAATCGTTTGCGAGGGCAGATTTTTTTTTGCGGTGATTCATTAGGGGCGAGAGCTTTTACACGGAGCACTTAAGCTGGCCCTGGTTTACGCCCGGGCGTTCGGGGGCCGCTAATGATCCCCAGCAGGTGACCAAGGTCTTCGAGTTCGCGCAGCCTACGCATACCCCGTGCCCGCTCGGCTCGCGCTTGACGGGTGTCTAAGCCGTGGTTGGTTTTCGCGGCTGCACAGCGAAGTCGACCAGCTTTAGTCTTAGGACCTGATCTTTTGCCCCCATGCATACGGCATACAGACTTGCCTTGGATAGCAGGCCCACGGCACTGTTGTTGGGATCTCTTCGACTTGGCTTGACACTGGTTGCATCGGATTCGCCCGCCAAGGGTGGTGATAGTTGACATGTGTGTCCTTATTAGACAGTTTTCTGAACTCAGTGCGGGGCTCTTTGGGAGGCTGATTTTGTATTGGGCGCTGCTCCCCTAGCGCGGGGGGGGGGGCAGGCTTGCCACCAATGCCACCTAAAACTGAAAACTTTCTTGGAGTCTTCTTTTTTGATAATTTTTAAAAATAGGTGGCAATGGTGGCAACAGGCCGTAAACCCGCGCCCACACTCAATAAATCGAAGCCACCGAGTGTGGCGAGAAGTGGCAACGGTGGCAACGCAAAAGTCCGATGACTACCTTCACAGAACGCCATTGCCCTAGCCTTGTGCCCACACAAGATCACAACCCAAATAAGTCGAGAACTCGTCGCGAGCGGTTTTGATTGTGGGAAAGCGATACCCTCGCTTTTGTACTGATTTACGATAACCTAAGGGTGAGACCTTTTCGCGCCTCCCTTGGGCAGACGGGCATATGCGGTTAATAGTGTCAGCCACCTGCGACGCTTGCAATGTATGGTGACGTTGCGCATTTTTGTCAAACTCACGGTAGGAGTTCAACAAGTTACTAGTGGGAACAAAAACGTCATTCGTCCATGTGTCTGAATTCACCTTACCACCGTCGAAATCCGCCGACGTAAGTACCTCATACCAAAAACGTTCAAATCCCTGAAGTGACCGTAACTTTTGAGTCGCTTGTTCATCGGTTGTGGGCTTAACTCGGACATTAAATGCGCTGATGTCTTTCCGCTTAAGGTAATAAGCCAATGCATTTAGCGTGCCGGGGTCATTGATCGCCGCAGATACAGCGTGAATCGCCCCGTATTTTGAGGAGGCTCAAATCTCTGAGAGGATTGAGCCATGAAGAAATCAAACAAGTTTTCACCCGAGGTTCGGGAACGCGCAGTGCGCATGGTGCAGGAGCACCGAGGCGAGTACCCTTCGCTGTGGGCGGCCATTGAATCCATCGCCCCAAAGATTGGCTGCGTACCGCAGACGCTCAATGAATGGGTCAAGCGTGTAGAGGTCGATACGGGCGTGCGTGACGGTGTCACCACCGCACAAGCGCAGCGTGTGAAGGAGCTGGAGCGTGAGGTCAAGGAGCTGCGTCGGGCCAACGAGATCCTCAAGCTGGCCAGTGCTTTTTTTGCCCAGGCGGAGCTCGACCGCAAACTCAAGTACTGAAAGTCTTCGTCGATCAGCACCGTGACGCCTTCGGGGTCGAGCCAATCTGTAAAGTCTTGCAGATTGCCCCGTCAGGCTACCGGCGTCATGCGGCCCAGCAGCGCAACCCGGATTTGCGCTGTGCACGCGCCAAGAGGGACGACACCCTCAAGCCGGAGATCCAGAGAGTCTGGCAGGCCAATATGCGGGTCTATGGAGCTGACAAGATCTGGAAGCAAATGAGGCGAGAGCGCATCACGGTAGCGCGCTGCACCGTCGAGCGCCTGATGAAACACTTGGGCTTGCAAGGTGTCAGGCGTGGCAAGGTGGTGCGCACGACCGTTGGCGATATGACCGCTGCCCGCCCGCTGGATCGGGTCAATCGGCAATTCAAGGCTGATCGCCCCAATCAGCTTTGGGTGTCGGACTTTACGTACGTCTCGACCTGGCAAGGCTGGCAGTACGTGGCCTTCGTGATTGACGTTTATGCCCGCCGAATCGTGGGCTGGCGCCAGAGCAGTTCCATGCGAACAGACTTTGTGCTCGATGCATTGGAGCAAGCCTTGTACGACCGCCAGCCTGAGCGCGCTGACGCGCTAGTTCACCACAGCGACAGGGGTTCGCAATACGTGTCGATCCGCTACAGCGAGCGACTGGCAGAAGCTGGCATTGAACCTTCAGTGGGCAGCAAAGGCGACAGCTATGACAACGCATTGGCCGAGACGATCAACGGCCTGTACAAGACCGAATTGATTCACCGCAGAGCGCCCTGGAAAACCAAGGAATCACTTGAACTTGCTACGCTTGAATGGGTGTCCTGGTTTAACCACCACCGACTGCTTGAGCCCATCGGATATATTCCCCCTGCTGAAGCTGAAGAAAATTACTATCGGCAATTAGCCAGTCAGGCCGTGATATCGGTTTGACTTAACCCAACGGGCCTCCACGAAACCCGGGGCGATTCAGA
>Ga0209768_10003086_pt1 | contig 10139 bp, 8 predicted proteins | sample LauGreSBDMM110SD_3_FD_187564 | JGI IMG/M metagenome (GOLD analysis project Ga0209768, IMG submission 187564) | Freshwater lake microbial communities from Lake Michigan, USA - Sp13.BD.MM110.SD (SPAdes) (version 2) | ecosystem: Environmental > Aquatic > Freshwater > Lake | place: Lake Michigan... | reverse complement strand
GCAGCGACTGGAAGGCTAGGCGGCGGAGCGACGGATTCGAATCCTTGAGGAGTGCCTTAGTGCGCGTGACGCCTTCTTCGCCGAGGTGAGGCAGGAGCCAGACGCCGCGGGCGGCGACATACGGATTTGCTTCGCGGAGAATCTCGGAGACGACCGGGAGGGACTTGACGCCGAAACCCTTCAGCGCGTTGAAGCCGAGGTGACGGACGTTGACGGCAGGATTACGCAGCACGGCGGCGGCGCCTTCGGGCGTGGAGACATCAATCTTCGGGATGACGGACTTGAAGCCTTTCGGAGCGATGCGGTAGATCGCGCCCGTGCAGGTGTCGTCGAGGGTCTGGTGACCGCCGACCCGAGGATCATACCAGTCGGCGACATAGAGGGCACCATCGGGACCGACGGCGACATCGGACGGACGGAAGAGGATGCGCTCGTTCGGCTTGGAGGCTTCTTCGATAGAGATCCGCTTGAAGTCGGTACCGGCGAATTCCCCGGCAGGATTGGAAGTAATCAGATTCCGACGCGTGGATTCATTGAGGGCGTAGGACCCCTTCTGCGCGGCGAGTTTATAAGCCAGGACAGTGTTGCGGGACGGTTCGCAGTTCAGGAGCGTGCCCTCCCAAGCGGCGCCGAGAGCACCATTTTCGTAGACCGCGACGCCCGTAGGGGAACCGCCGCCGTAGACGTCACCGACATCCATCGTATCGGGGTCGTCCTGACGCCAGTGAGCCCGAGGCATCGACTGGCCGAGGCGCATGACCGAACGATAGCCGGCGCCGGCTGGAGTGGTGTATCCAGACGTGCCATATTCGAGCACGAAAGAGGTGCGGCAGCTCTGCTGGTCATCGTTGTCGCCCTGGAAGAGGTCGCCGAGGGAGGAAGGCACGCTCTCGTAGCTATTGCGGTAGCCGTTGCCGATGATTTCGAGGCCGGTGCCGTCGGCGTTCAGGCGGCCCGAAAAACCAGAAGACCAAACAAAGCCATCGTCGCTCTTGGTGCCGATGTTGGCCTTGGCGTCGAAGGGCCACTTGCCGCCACGTTCGTCAACGTAGCCGCTGGTGACGCGGAAGGTCTTGCCCGACTTGTCGGTGACAACCGCGCCACAGTTGCCGGAGTTGATGTAGAGCTTGCCGTCGGGGCCCGCTACAACCGCGTGGAGCGAGTGGTCATGGTCCTGACCGCCGAAGCCGGTAAGGAAAGTCTCCTGCTTGTCGACGGAGGCGTCGAACTTGCCGTCGCGATTCACGTCGGTGTACTTCGTGATCGTCGGGGCGTGGGAGACGTAGACGACGTTGTCGATGACGGCGATACCGAGGGGAGAGGTCCACTCAGGATTCTGGACGAAGGTTTGGACGGAATCGGCGAAGCCCTTACCCTGGGTGTCACTCAGCACAATCACGCGATCTCCTTCAGGGCGACGCTTGCCGCCTTTATTGTAGGTACGGTAGTTGACGCCTTCATTGACCCAGAGTCGGCCTTGGGCGTCGAAGTCGATGTTCGTCGGATTGGCGAGCATCGGCGAACGCGCCCAGAGGGTCACCTCGAGGCCTTCGGGAAGCTGGAAGAGGGACGCCGGGAGTGCGCCGCCCTCGGAAGGGATGTAAGGAGCAGGTGCTTCCTTATCGGCCGGGGCTTTTTTAGGCGCAGCAACCAGGGAGGCCGCGGCAAACAGGAAGAGGACGGAGCGGGGCATGACGGGGAGAATGTTTCTACATCCCGAAAGACCGCAAGTTCCAGCCTATCTTTTGAGAATCCCCCCGCCCTGCCGCCTCAAGCCCACCACTCCTTAAGTGTAGCGAAGTCCTTGCGGGTGGCATCCATGGCGGCTTTCAGGCCCCCCTGGTCGGTGACCTTGCCCTTCAGGTATTCAACATGGAGGCAGACCGGGCCCGTATAGCCCGATTTGCGCAGCTGCACCACAGAGTCCTTGCTAACCCTGCCTTCAGCGAGCGGGCAACCTTCGGCCAGCCTCCCCTGCCAGTTGAAGTTCTTGAAATAGACCATCGAAATATGGTCACGCGCCAAGGCCAGTTCGTTGGGCCAGGACAGGCCGCCTTCGACCGTCGCATGGAAGAAGTCGAAGTTCCAGGATAGTTCATCGACCCGATAGTCCTTCATCAGCATCGCCATGTCCCAGATGCCGGCGCCGACATACTTAGCCCCGGAGTGGTTCTGATAGCCTGGCAGGACGCGGAACTCGCGGCTGAGGGCGACCAGGTCGCGCAGCTGCGGCTTGATGGCGTCGAGCTGATCCCAGTGCGACTTGCCGGCCGCATAGCCATACCACTTCATGCGATAGCTCGGAATGCCGAGCGCACTCGCGGTACGCAGGACCTTCTCCGTCCGGTCGTCCGCGTTGACCGCGTTGATATCGGTCGTCATCAGCGTGATTTTCACGCCGCACTTCTGGAACGCTTCGACGAGTTTAGGCAGATCTTCCTCGACGCGCGCTGGCTCGACATGCCCGCCCTTGCGCACCGGTGCTTCGACGCCCTTGAAGCCGAGCGCCGCGACAGTCTCGGCGAGCTGGTCGTAAGGGAGGCCGACGAGGTGCTTCGTGAAGAGGCTGAATTCAGGGGCCTTCGGTGAGGGCGCAGCGGCGAGCACTGGTCGAAGCATTGCTCCCGCCATCAACGAACCGGAAAGACCCAGCATCGCGCGGCGGGAAAGCATCAGCTTACTTCTTGACGATGCGCTTGACCTGGCCGGCAAGCGAAGCGACGAGGACGTCCCCGTTGCTGGGATCGTGGCCGAAGCCGGAGACAGCCGAGTCGCGGGCTACTTCGCGAGACTCCCACTTGCCGCCGCGGTCATGCAGGGAGAAGATACGGCCTGAGGCGAAGTCAGCGAAGACATAAGCTCCGGCGATGGCGGGGACGCGCTCGCCACGGCAGACGACGCCACCGGTCACGGACCCGCCGAGCTGGCGGCCGTATTCGTGAATCGGGCGCTGGTAACCAGAAGCGTTGGCCTTACCGGGCATACCCTTTTTACCAACGGGGTCCTTCTGGTTGAAGTCGTGTAAACCCTCGACGTCGTGCCAGCCGTAGTCGCCGCCGGAGACTAGGATGTCGATTTCCTCGTAGAGATTCTGGCCGACATCGCCTGCGTAGCAGGTTCCCGTCTTGGGATCGAAGGAGAAGCGCCAGGCGTTACGCAGGCCGGTGGCCCAGGTTTCCGTCCGGACGGAGCGGGGGTCAAGGGTCCGGCCGCGATGGGAAGTGACGCCGAGGAAAGGGTTATCGGCCGGAATGGCGTAGAAGGCTACCCCCTTGGAGTCGGTGATGACCGAGGGATGGGGGTTAGGGGCGGGGTTACCTGCCTTCTTATCGACGTCGATACGGAAGACCGCGGCGTGGAAGTCCTTGTTGATAAAGCCTCCGCTGTCGAAAGGGTCGCCACCGCCGCCGCCATCGCCGCAGCTGATGTAGAGGTAACCATCCGGTCCGAAGTGGAGATCGCCACCGTTATGGTTGCCCGCTGGGTCGAGCTGGGAAATCAGGGCCTGTTCGGATTGGGGGTCGACCGTGAAGGGTTGCACGCTCGAAAGCAGGAACCGGGAGATACGCTGGTGGAGCTTACCGTCAATCCTAAGGCTATAATAGACAAAGACTTGCTTGTTTTCTGTATACTTCGGGTGAACGGCAAAACCAAGGAAGCCACTCTCCCCTTGGGCATCAAACTTTCCGTCCTTAGGGCTCAACTGGAAGACCTCGCGCTTAATGGGATTGGAGCTGGAGAGCCCGCTGATCATCTGAACCTTCCCGCCGAGGAAATCGCCACCCTTCTTCTTCTTATCGGTGGACTTGGTGTCGGCGGCGGAAGGAGCCGGATCGCCTTTCTCGATGATAAAGACCGCATCCTTACTTCCTGGTAAGGGGGAGACCGCAACAGGAAGGCTGAACTTCATCCCCGGAAAGGCGGGTTCTAGGGCGACGATTGTCTCATCGGCGAAGGCGGAAGCTATGCCGAGGAAGGCGGTCAGGGCGAGGGCGGAGGTCGAACGGATGCTCATGGGGGAAGGACTTGAAGACACCTAAATAGAAAGGCGGAGGCATGCAAAAGATTTTTTACGGGAGACGGGGGGCCGAAGAAACCTGCACCCTGCCCTTATTTTTCGCTGGTTTTCAGCGTACGCTTCGATACTTAATACATCCGCATCACTGCACAACCAACCCATAACCAACATGTCCAAAGCCCTCACCAAGTCCCAAATCGCCAGCGCCATCGCCGAAAAAGCTGAACTCAGCAAGAAGCAGGCCGTCGCGATCCTCGAGATCATCGCTGCCCTCGCCTACAAGAACGCGAAGAACTCCTTCACGCTCCCCGGCCTCGGCAAGCTCGTCCTCGTCCAGCGCAAGGCTCGCCTCGGTCGCAACCCTGCCACCGGCGAAACCATCCAGATCAAGGCTAAGAAGGTCGTGAAGTTCCGCGTGGCTAAGGCCGCCAAGGACGCGATCCTCGGCGCCAAGTAATCTCTCGCGAGATTCCCGCCAAAAGGCGCTCCACAAGGAGCGCCTTTTTTGTTGTCCGCGTTTTTGCATGATGCGCGCTGCGCCGACAGGCACGGTTTTTCTTGCACGCGCCGACGCTCGCGGAATGAATGCATGTCCGCAATCCGCCCGGGTGGCGAAATGGCAGCCGCAGCGGACTCAAAATCCGCCGCCCTCTAAAGGCATGAAGGTTCGAGTCCTTTCCCGGGCACTTGCGGCGACGATCGTCGGAGGCGTCCAACGCTTCCGACGAGACCGCGTTCAGCGCACCCAGGCGACAACGCCCGCGAGCGCGGACGCGAGCATGAGCGCAAACACGAGCACCGATGCGCAGCCGCGATTCGAAAGACGTTCCTTATACGAAAGTCCGCTACCAGGAACCCCGACTGTGCCATCGACGCGATCCTTACGCACGTTGACCGTTGCGCCCGGACGACCGGCCGACAACGAGGCCCCGGTCTTGGAGAGATTGATTCGGAAGAATTTTCCGAGCGGGATGATTTTGCGGAAACGGAAGAAACCCATCGACGACACGCTAGGCCCCACCCCCGCCTGCCGCAAGCCCCAGACGACCGGGCGGAACCGGGGGTTTCTTATGACACTCTGCCCACCACGGCGGACTTGCTTTTCCCGGCACCGCCGCCCATAGTACCGTCAGTTCATTATCAGACGCATTACGAGCAGGACGGGCGAAAGCCGAACCTGCACCAACCGAGCCCCCAAGGGCCGCGGTGGTTATCGGAGCCGAAAGGCGCCGAGATGAGAGCCGAAAGGCTAAAATCCCAATCCCTCGTGGATTGATCGTGATGCGCGCCTCTTTCACCGCCGCCCACCATGATCAACACCAACGATACCACCGCCCGCCCGCCCGCCCCCAAACTGTCCATCCGCGTCAGCGAGGACAACCGCCTGCACCACCTCTGGAACAACAACGGGACCTGGTGGTTGCACTACACCGAGCACCTCCCGGACTTCACCAAGCGCCGCGTCCGCCGCTCGCTCCGGACGCACGACCTCGAACTGGCCATCCACCGTCGCGACGAATGGCTGCAGGCGGCCGCGGCCTAATTAGAAGCGGGCGCCTACGCGCGCGGCCACGCCCCACTGGGCTCCGGGCTGGAATGCGCCCTGCGTCTCGCCGTCATGCTTGAAGCTGTGACGTGCATAGGCGACCCATTCGGCGGAACCGCGCACGAACCAAGTACCAGACTTTTCCAGGAACTGCGTCACGCCGATCCGAATCGGCACTTCACCGATGGCCACGGCGCGCGAACCGTAACTGCCGTCGGTGAGCGCGAAGCTCAAGGTTTCGTAGGCGACCGTGAGGTCGACCGTGGTCGCATGGTCCTCCGTCAGGAAGCCGCGGACGATGATGCCGTTCTGCAGGCCGGTGACACGCAGCTCGACCTCGGCGTACTGACACGGACGCCAGGTGGCCTTGACATAAGGGATGGGCAGGAGGGAAGCCTCGAAGCGATCCTCGAGCAACACGCCGAGCGCGACGTCGGTCTCGGCATCGGGGCGCCAGCGCACGGCGGCACCTAGGCCCCAGCGGTGCGAACTCCCTAGGCTCACGCCCTCTTCGGCTGCGAACTCTAAGGCATAGATTAGCTGAACCGCATACTTCTGATTCCAATCCCACTGCCGGAAGCCCGTGACCATGACGTCGGTCGTGTCACCGTAAGAACGATCGGTCCCGGCCATCGCGCCGCTGAAGCGGTTGGTGTACTGATACCACTCCAGGTCGACGGCCCGATCAGGCGTCTGGTAGATGAGCTCCGCGCCCGTCCGAGAACGTCCGAACTCGCCGGTGACGCCACCCGCATGACTGACGGCGTCAGTTCCTCGATACTGGTAATCGGCGACCAATATCCAGTTCTTGGCCGGGGCCGGTTCAACTGCCGATAGTTGTGCGGAAAATAATGCACAAAATAAGACAGCATGCTCAACTTTAAGCAGGCGTTTCATGATTAAAAATTAAATTACCCCAAAATCCTCCGAAGGCAAGCGACTTACCCGCCGTGATGATTTTGTGGCACGCATTTTGCTTATTAAAACGCATCATGCTTATTTCTGCCACTCCTGTTCCTTCCGCCGGTGATAACGCCTGGGTCCTAGTGAGCACGGCGCTCGTCCTGATGATGTGCATCCCGGGCCTCTTCCTGTTCTACGGCGGCTTGGTCCGTAGCAAGAATGTGCTCTCGATCGCCGCCCAGTGCCTAGCCCTGACCGCCATGGGCGTCCTGATGTGGTGGGGCTTCGGTTACAGTCTCGTCTTCGGAAAAGGCTACGCCGGCAGCCTCATCGGACACATCTTTGGAGGCGCCGAGCATTTCGGCTTCGCCGGCCTGGGCGCCGAGTCGAGCAGCTATGATTCCCGGATATCTGGGGCCACGTTCGCCCTCTTCCAGGCCATGTTCGCGGCCATCACGCCGGCCCTCATCATCGGCGCCGTCGCCGAGCGCATGAAGTTCTCCGCAGTGATGCTCTTCTCCTTCCTTTGGACGATTCTCGTCTACTATCCCATTGCGCACGCCGTCTGGGGCGCCACCGGGGACTTCTCCGGCATCGCCAACGCCGACGCTTCCTTCAAGGCCGCGGACTTCGCCGGCGGCATCGTCGTCCATATGACTTCGGGCTGGTCCGCCCTGCTCCTCTGCATTCTCGTCGGCCCGCGCGCCGGTTTCGGCAAACGCCCGATGACCCCGCACAGCATGGTGCTTTGCGTCATCGGCACAGGCCTACTTTGGGCAGGCTGGTATGGCTTCAACGCCGGTTCTGCGCTGGCCGCCGACGGTATCGCTATCCAAGCCTTCATGACGACGACGCTCGGTGCCGCCACCGCCACCCTCGCTTGGGCGGTCGTTGAAAAACTGCATCGCGGAAAGATCTCCGTCCTCGGACTCTGCTCCGGCGCCATTGCCGGTCTCGCCACCGTGACCAATGCCGCCGGCTTCGTCTCTGGTAGCTCTGCCGTGTTCATCGGCCTACTCGCCGGAACGCTTTCCTACTGGGCCTGCTCGGTGCTCAAGCCGAAGTTCGGCTACGATGATGCGCTGGATACCTTTGGCGTGCACGGCGTAGGTGGCACCATCGGGGCGCTCGCGACCGCTCTCCTCATGAGCGCTCAGGTGAATCCGACCGGTGGTGCGCTGATTTCAAAAGGCCTGCTCAAGGGCCAACTCCTCGCCATGCTGCTTTGCATCGCGGTTTCGCTCATCATGACCTGGATCATCGTAAAGATTGTCGCGGCGACCATTGGCCTGCGGGCTACGGAGGAAGGTGAGGCACAGGGCCTCGACATCTCGGACCACGGCGAAGAAGGCTATAACCATAATTAAGCCTCTTGGGGTGGTTACCGCCCGCCCAGCTGCTTTCTTTCGAGCAGCGTTGCGGGCGAGGTCAGTTGTTTTTTGAGCACATTCAAGTCTTCGGCTAGAAAGATGGCCGTTGGCACGGGGGTTGCGAAAGGGCACTCGCCATGAACTCCCTGCTACGAACTCTCACCATCCTCGCTCTGGCGGCAGTGCCCTATCTGTCGTCTGCGCAGAACGCACCCGCCCCAGCGGCTGAACCCGCCAAAGCCGAAGCGAAAGCGGCACCCGCTGCTCCCGCTCTCGACCAGCGCGTGGCCGACCTGGAAGCCTACGTCAATAACGTCGGCCCCAAGGCTGGCGACGACAAGGTCGCGGCCGGCCCCATCGCCGCTTCCGCCGGCCCTGGTCACAACGCCTTCATCATGATTTGTGCCGCCTTGGTGCTCTTCATGACGTTGCCCGGCCTCTTCCTCTTCTACGGTGGCCTAGTCCGTTCGAAGAACATCCTCTCCGTCGCCGCCCAGTGCTTCGGCTTGGCGGGGATGGTCGCGATCCTCTGGTGGGCCGTGGGTTACTCCCTGGTCTTCGGTAAGAGCTTCGACGGCACCTTCCTCGGCAAGATCTTCGGTGGCAGTGAATTCTTCTTCCTGAACGGCGTCGGCGCCGCCCCGAACGGAGACTACGCCTACTGGATCTCGCAGAACGTCTTCTCGATGTTCCAGATGATGTTCGCGATCATCACCCCGGCCCTCATCGTCGGCGCCATCGCCGAACGCATGAAGTTCTCCGCGGTCCTGCTCTTCATGTTCGGCTGGATGTTCCTCGTCTACTTCCCGATGGCCCACCATATCTGGGGCATCACCGGTGAGATGAACGGCGTCTGGAACGCCAAGGCCACCATCAAGGCGATCGACTTCGCCGGCGGCACCGTGGTCCACATGACCTCTGGTTGGTCCGCGCTCCTGCTCTGCATCATCCTCGGACCCCGCATTGGTTTCGGCAAGAAGGCCATGACGCCCCATAGCATGGTGCTCTGTGCTGTCGGTACCGGCATGCTCTGGGTCGGCTGGTACGGTTTCAATGCTGGCTCGGCCCTCGCCGCGGACGGCGTCGGTGCTCAGGCCTTCATGACCACCACGCTCGCCGCTGGGGTTGCCGCCTTCACTTGGGGCGCCCTCGAGTGGATCCTCCGCAAGCACGCCAGCATCCTCGGACTCTGCTCGGGCGCCGTCGCTGGTCTCGTCGTGATCACCCCGGCTGCGGGCTTCGTCACCGCCAGCTCTGCGGTCCTGATCGGCGTTCTCGCCGGTGTAGTGCCCTTCGTGGCCGTGGTCTACATGAAGTCCAAGCTCGGTTATGACGACGCCCTCGACACCTTCGGCGTCCACGCGGTCGGCGGCACCCTCGGCGCCATCCTGACCGGCATCTACGCCACGGCCGACGTCAACGGTAACCTGAACACCAACCTTAAGGACATCGTCGGCAAGACCCTGCTGACCGAGCAGTTCAAGGCGATCGGTATCACGCTGGTCATCTCCCTGGTCGCCACCGCGATCCTGGCCTTCCTAATTAAGGCAGTGATCGGCCTCCGCGTTACCGAAGAAGAAGAAGCCCGCGGCCTGGATATTTCGGACCACGGGGAAGAAGGCTACAGCCACAATTCCTAAGCCCCCCTTTGAGGGAGCCGGCTCGCAGGCCGTCCGATACCGGACGGCCTGCTTCTTTTTAGGGTTAATCTGACAGTCGTGTTTTCACTATATTATTGCCCTTTCCGAGATGCTGACAGCAGAATGTCTCTATTCGACGACCATGCTCAAGCTATCCGCCCAACTCAACGACGAGGAATTCCTTGGCACCGCCGAGGACCTGGCCGCCTTCGTCTCGGATAAACTCGCCTCCCTCGGGTTCGGCGATCGCCACCGCTCGACCGAGCGCCTGGTGCGCTTCTACGCCTATGAGGGCCTGCTCTCCAAACCCGAGCGCGCCCCGGACGACCGCCGCAAGGCCAACTTTGGCCCCCTGCAGGTCCGGCAGCTCCTCCTGGCCCGCCTCCTCGCCGAACGTGGCTGGGATCTCGACCGTATCCGCACGCTACTCCACGAGAACCGTATCATCGCCCAGCTGAATAAGCTCATCGACGAATTGGCCACGCCCACCGAGGCGGAAAAGCTCTTCTTCCGGACGCGCGGCAGCGAGCAAGCCTCCCTCATGTTGAGCGAACCCGATGCCGGCAGCTTCAAGCCCAGCCGCCACGCCTCTCCGATCTACTCCTCGCGCGATTTCTCGCCCTCCGCCATGCCGTCGCCGAGACCGAGCCGCAAGAGCAGCT